>Ga0209488_10002635_pt1 | contig 14672 bp, 9 predicted proteins | sample Rivendell_Oct201_8_FD_188349 | JGI IMG/M metagenome (GOLD analysis project Ga0209488, IMG submission 188349) | Vadose zone soil microbial communities from the Eel River Critical Zone Observatory, Northern California, USA -... | ecosystem: Environmental > Terrestrial > Soil > Vadose zone >... | reverse complement strand
GCGCCCACCGCCGGGTCGGGCCGGACGAGGCGGTGGCCCCGGGGGAGAAGGGCGAGATCATCGCCCGCCTCGACTCGGACGAAGCCTTCGCCGGCTACTGGAAGCGACCCGACGCCGACGCGCGGGCCCTGCGGGACGGCTGGTACTTCACGGGGGACATGGGCTATCTGGACGCCGAGGGCGAGCTGTACGTCTCGGGGCGGGTCGACGACATGATCATCACCGGAGGGGAGAACGTCCACCCGGTGGAGGTGGAAGACGTGCTGGCCCGCCACCCGCTCGTGCGGGACGTGGCGGTGGTCGGCGAGCCCGACGAACGCTGGGGTGAGCGAGTCGTGGCGTTCGTGGTGCCCGGCGCGGGCGTGCTGACCGCCGACACGCTCGACCAGCATTGCCGCGAGTGCCCCGACCTCGCGAACTTCAAGCGCCCGCGGAAGATCGTCTTCGTGAGCGAGATCCCGAAGACGGCCTCGGGCAAGATCCTTCGCCGACTCCTGCGGGAGGGGCAATACACGGAGGTTCATCGATGAGCGAATTCTTGAGGACGGAGCGGCGCGGCGCCGTCGCCACGCTCTGGATCGACCGCCAGCCCAAGATGAACACCATGACGGTGGCGATGCGCAACGAGTTCCCCGGCATCTTCCGGGAGCTGGAGGCCGACGACGCGGTCCGGGTCGTCGTGATCCGCGGCGCGGGCGGCAAGGCCTTCAGCGCCGGAGGCGACGTCGCGGAGTTCCTCGCGCAGGCCCCGGCCGATCTCGAGCTGTGGGGCGACACGCTGACGGCGGCGGAGCGCTGCCGGAAGCCGGTGCTCGCGGCCATCGACGGGTTCACGATGGGCGCCGGCCTCGAGCTGGCGGTGGCGTGCGACTTCCGGATCGCGACGCTCCGGTCCGAGTTCGCCTTCCCCGAGATCCGGCTCGGGATGATCCCGGGTAGCGGCGGCACCCAGCGGGCCCTGCGCCTGATCGGGATGACGCGGGCCAAGCTGTTCATGATGACCGGGCAGCGGATCAACGCGGAGCGCGCGGAGGCGTGGGGGCTCATCACCCAGGCGGTGGCCAACGAGAAGCTGGACGAGGCGGTGGGAGCGCTCGCGGGCGAGCTGGCCGAGCGCGCGCCGCTGGCGCTCCGCACGCTCAAGATGGTGCTCAACCGGGGCGCCGACGCACCGCTCGAGACCGCGCTGGAGCTGGAGCGGAAGGCCTACGCGTGGCTGCGCTCGACCCACGACTACGCCGAGGGCGTCACCTCGTTCCTCGAGAAGCGCCCCCCGAAATACACCGGACGATGAGCGAAGAGCCGCCGGGCTGGATCGGCCGTCGCGTCGCCCGCGTCGAGGACGCGCGCCTGCTCACCGGCCGCGGCCACTTCATCGACGACCATCCCCCGATCGGCGACATCCACGCCGCCGCCATCGTGCGCTCGCCGCACGCCCACGCGCGCATCGTGGGGTACGACGTCTCCGCGGCGCTCCGGATGGAGGGCGTGGTGGGCGTGATCACCGGCGAGGACGTGGCGCGCTTCACCCGGCCCTTCCCGGTGGGCGTCACCGCGCCGGTGCATTACCACTGCGCGGCCACCGACAAGGTCCGCTTCGTGGGGGAGCCGGTGGCGGTGGTGGTGGCCCGGAGCCGCTATCTGGCCGAGGACGCGGCGGACGTGGTGGGCGTCGAGTACGAGCCCCTGCCCGCGGTCGTGGACGTGGAGCGGGCCCTCGAGCCGGACGCGCCGGTCCTCCACGAGGCGGTCGGCACGAACCTGGCGGGCCACCGGCGGCTCGTCTACGGCGATCCCGACCGGGCCTTCGCGGAGGCGGACGTCGTCATCCGCGAGCGCTTCCGCTTCCCCAAGTACGGGTCCACCCCCATCGAGACCTACGGGGTGATCGCGCGCTGGGACGACGTGGAGGAGGCCTACACGGTCTGGTCGAACTTCATGGGGCCCTTCATCATGCACGGGCTCGTCGCGCGCGTGCTGGGGGTGCCCGAGAACCGGCTGCGCTTCATCGTGTCGACCGACATCGGGGGCAGCTTCGGGATCAAGTCGGCCATGTATCCGTACATCGCGCTGATCTCGCTGGCCGCGCGGCGGACCGGCGTGCCGGTCAAGTGGATCGAGGACCGGCGCGAGCACCTCCTGGCGTCTTCCAGTGGGACTGATAGAGTGGCTGATCGAGAGCTTGCGGCGAGTAAGGACGGAACAGTGCTCGCCATGCGCTACCGCTGGCTCGACAATGTCGGCGGCTATATCCGTAGCCCCGAGCCAGGCTGCAGCTTCCGCCCCACCGGCAACTTCGTCGGGCCGTACCGCTTCCAGCACCTCGAGGTGGACGCCTCGGTGGTGATGACCAACAAGAGCCTCACCGGACCGAACCGCGGGTATGCCTGCGGGCACCTCTACTTCGAGACCGAGCGGATGATGGATCTCCTCGCGCAGCGGCTCGGGCTCGACCCGGTGGACCTGCGCCGGCGCAACCTGATAGAGCCCCTGCAGATGCCGTACCGGACGCCCACGGGCGGGCTCTACGACAGCGGCGACTACCCCGCGGTCCTGGATCGGGCCGTCGAGCTCGCGCGCTACCCGGAGCTGAGGCGCGAGCAGGCGGCGGCGCGGGCGGCCGGACGACTCTTCGGGATCGGGGTGGCCCTCGCGGTGGACCCCTCCGTCTCCAACATGGGCTACGTGGCGATCGCGCTCGATCCCCAGCTCCGGGCGAAGCCCGAGTATCTGCCCAAGTCCGGCGCCGTCGAGGCCGCGACGATCAAGGTGGACCCGCAGGGGCGCGTGACCGCGATCCTCGGCACGACGCCGCAGGGCCAGGGGCACCAGACCGTGGTGGCCCAGATCGTGGCGGACGAGCTGGGACTCACGCCGGCGGACGTGACGGTGGTGGACGAGATGGACACCCTCACGCGCCTCTGGTCCATCTCCTCCGGCACCTACTCGAGCCGCTTCGGATCGGTCGGCACGAGCGCGGTGGCCCTGACCGCCCGGAAGCTCAAGGCGAAGCTGACCGCATACGCCGCGCATCTGATGGCGACCCCGGCGGACGAGCTGGAATTCCGGGCGGGCGCGGTACGGCACAAGAGCGGCAAGGGCGTGGCGTACTCGATCAAGGACCTGGCGGGACGGGCCCACTGGAACACCACGTCGCTCCCCGAGGGCATGGAGCCCGGGCTGCAGGCGACCGCGGTGTTCGGGTTCGAGGTCGCGCAGCCGGTGGACGACCAGGACCGCGTGAACTCCTCGAACACCTACGGCTTCATCGCCGAGGTGATGGCCGTGGAAGTGGATCCGGAGACGGCCGCGATCAAGATCCTCCGCTACGCGACGGTGCACGACGCCGGCACCATCATCAACCCCATGATCGCCGAGGGGCAGATCTACGGCGGGGCCCTCCACGGCCTCGGGGGCGCGCTCTTCGAGGAGCTCCAGTACGACGACGGCGGCCAGCTCCTCACCGGCACCTTCATGGACTACCTGGTGCCGACGGCCTCGGAGGCGCCGGTGATCGACATCGCCCACGTGGTCTCGCCCTCGCCGCTCACGCCGCTCGGCTCCAAGGGCCTGGGCGAATCCAGCTCCATGACGGTGCCGGCGGTCATCGCCAACGCGGTGAGCGACGCGCTCCATCCGCTCGGCATCGGGATCACCGAGCTGCCCATGTCGCCGACCCGCCTCTGGGCCCTGATCGAGGGCGCGCGGCGCGCCGGCCACGCCTCATGAAGCCGGCCCGCTTCGACTACCACGCCCCGGCGAGCGTGGACGAGGCCATCGCGCTGCTCGCACGCTACGGCGGCGAGGCCAAGCTGCTCGCCGGCGGCCAGAGCCTCGTTCCCCTCCTCAACTTCCGGTTGAGCCGTCCGGCGGCTCTCGTCGATCTGAACCGGGCCGCCGGTCTGGCGTACATCCACGAGGCCGCGGGCCATGTCCGTATCGGGGCCATGACGCGCCAGCGGGCGATCGAGTTCTCGCCGGTGATCCGCCGGCACCTGCCGCTGCTGGCCGAGGCGACCACCCTGGTCGGGCATCTGCCGATCCGCTCGCGCGGCACCATCGGGGGCAGCCTCGCCCATGCCGATCCCTCGGCGGAGTACCCGACCGCCCTCACCGCCCTCGGGGGACAGGTGGTCGTCCGGGGTCCGCGGGGAGAGCGCACGCTGGCGGCGGGTGAGCTGTTCCAGGGCTATCTCACCACCACGCTGGCGGCGGACGAGATGCTCGTCGAGGTCCGGCTGCCCGCGATGCCGGACGGAGCCGGCTTCGCGTTCGAGGAGTTCAGCCGGCGCCATGGCGACTTCGCCATTGTCGGGATCGCCGCCATCGTCGTCAGGGACCGAGGCCGCTGCGCTTCCGCCCGTCTCGTGACGGCGGGGGCCGGACCGGTGCCCGTCCGCCTGCGCGCCGCCGAGGAGATCCTGGAGCGCGAGGGGCTGTCGGATGCGGCCATCGGGGCCGCCGCGCGCCGGGCCGCCGAGCTGGTCGAGCCCCCGTCCGACATCCACGCCTCCGCCGACTATCGCCGGAACCTGACCCGCGTCCTGACCGGCCGCGCGCTCCGCCGCGCGATCAAAACCCTCTCCCCCGGAGGGGGAGAGGGCAGGGTGAGGGGGAGCTCCTGAATGTCCGACACTCTCCCCGTCCACCTCACGGTGAATGGCCACCCGCGCGAGGGCCACTGCGAGCCCCGCAAGCTCCTGGTCGATTTCTTGAGAGAAGATCTCGGCCTGACCGGCACCCACGTCGGCTGCGAGCACGGGATCTGCGGCGCCTGCACCGTGCTCGTCAACGGCGAGGCGGCCCGCTCCTGCCTGATGCTCGCGGTCCAGGCCGACGGCGCCGAGCTGATGACGGTCGAGGGACTGGCGACCGCCGGCCGGCTCCATCCGCTGCAGGAGGCGTTCCGCGAGCACCACGCGCTTCAATGCGGCTTCTGCACGCCGGGGATGCTGCTGACCGCGCTCGACCTGCTCCGGACTAATCCGCGGCCCACCGAGGAGGAGATCCGGCACGGACTCTCGGCCGTCCTCTGCCGCTGCACGGGCTATCAGGGCATCGTGGCCGCGGTGGCAGCCGCCGCGCCCGCGCTCGACCGCCCGCGCTGACCCGCACGGGGCGTGCGGCGAGCGGCCGCGACGTGAGCCCTACCGGAAGGTGAACCCGGCGTAGCCGCCGGCGGCGACCTCGTCGCACTTCTCGCGGTACTTCGGGGCGCCGCCCGCGTAGACGATGAACGTGCGCTTCTGCTTGCCCGCGATGTTGGAGTTGATGCCCATCATCCAGGAGTCGACCTGGGTGAAGAGCATGCGCCGGCCGGTGTCGTGCACGTGCTGGGTCCACTCCCGCTCCGCCTCGGCGGTGGCCTCGACGCGGGCCAGGCCCTTCTCGCGCATGTGGGCGATGAGCGCGGTCACCCAGTCCACGTTCTGCTCGATGCAGCGCGGGATGTTGCAGAAGGTGGCCGCGTTGTGCGGCCCGACCAGCGTGAACAGGTTGGGGAAGCCCACGATCTGCAGGCCGAGATAGGTGCGCGGCCCCTCCGCCCACGTCTCGCGCAGCCGCCGGCCGCCCAGGCCCCGGACGTCGATGCGGTCGAACGCCCCGGTGATGGCGTCGAAGCCGGTGGCGTAGATGATCATGTCGAGCTCGTGCTCGGCGTCGCTCGTCTTGATCCCGGCGGGGGTGATCCGCTCGATCGGCGTCTCCCGGATGTCGACCAGGCGCACGTTCGGCTGGTTGTAGACCTCGTAGTAGCCGCTCTCCAGCGGCACCCGGCGGGTGCCGAAGCCGTGGTTGGTCGGGATCAGCTTCAGCGCGACCTTCGGATCCCGGACCCGGGCGAGGATCTTCCGGCGCACGAACTCGGTGATGGTGGCGTTGGCCTCCGGATCCACCAGCACGTCGCGGAAGTTGCCCATCCAGATGCCGAAGCCGGGCTCGCGGTAGAGCTTCTCGTAGAACGCCTCGCGCTCCTCCGCGCTCACCTCGAGCGCCTTGCGCGGGTCGGCCTGGTGGATGAAGCAGCCGAACGAATCGCGGCAGAGCGCGAAGATCTCGGGATAGGTCGCCTTGATGCGGGCCTGGGTGGCCGCGTCGATCTTGCTGTTGTGGAGCGGCGCGCACCAGTTCGGCGTGCGCTGGAACACGGTGAGGTGGCCGACCGTCTTGGCGATCTCGGTGATCGCCTGCACCGCGGTCGCCCCGGTGCCGATCATCCCGACCCGCTTGCCCACGAAGCCGACCGGCTCGTGCGGCCACCGTCCGGTGTGGTAGGCCTCGCCCCGGAAGCTCTCGACCCCCGGGATGGCCGGCATGGTCGGCGTCGACAGGGGCCCGATCGCGGTGATCAGGAACCGGGCGCGCGCCCGCCGGCCGTCCTCGGTCTCGATCTCCCACTGGCCGGCGGCCTCGTCGTAGACCGCCGCCTTGATCCGGCAGCTGAACTCGATGTCGCGCCGGAGGTCGAGCTTGTCGGCGACGAAGTTGCAGTAGCGCAGCGTCTCCGGCTGGGCCGCGAAATGCTCGCTCCACTCCCACTCGCGCAGGATCTCGTCGGAGAAGGAGTAGCCGTAGGTCCAGCTCTCGGAGTCGAACCGCGCCCCGGGGTAACGGTTCCAGTACCAGGTACCCCCGACCCCGCCGCCGGCCTCGAACACCCGCACCCGCAAGCCCAGCCCGCGCAGCCGGTGGAGCTGGTACATGCCGGAGATCCCGGCGCCGATGACGATGGCGTCGTAGGGGCCGCGCGACTCGACGGGCATGGCAATCCGGAGCATAGCAGAGCCGCGCGACGCCCACGAGGAAGCTTGCCGACGCGGCGGCCTTTCCCCTATTCTCGTCAGCGACCATGAAGCTTCGGACGTTCCTCCTCGCCATCGTCGGCCTGACCCTGGTCCCGCTGCTGGGGGTCGCCGCGGTCGCGATCTGGTGGGCCCACCAGGACGAGCGTCGCGACATGGAGCAGGCGCTGCTGTACCACGCCCGCTCCCTGACCGTCGCGGTGGACCGCGAGGTCGAGACCTCCCTGGCCGGGCTCAAGGGGCTCGCGGCCTCCGGCGATCTCGACTCGACCGATCTGCGGAAGTTCTACGAGCAGGCGGGGCTGGCGCGCGAGGCCTATCGGCGGTGGCTGACGGTGGCCCTGGTGGATCCCTCGGGCCGGCAGCTGCTGAACCTCCTGCGCCCGCTCGGGAGCCCACTGCCGAGCGTGGCCGGTCTCGACGCGTTCCAGCGCACGCTCCGGACGGGCGAGCCACAGGTCTCGGACCTCGTCATGGGCCCGACCACCGGCCGCCTCGTGGTCACGGTCACGCTGCCCCTGCTCCGTGACGGACAGCTCCGCCACATCCTGGTCGCGGTCATGACCCCGGAAAGCTTCGCGTCGGTGCTGGCCGCGGCCCACATCGCCCGCGGGACCGTCGGGACCATCATGGATCGCAACGGCCTCGTGGTGGCCACGACCCAGGGGCAGGAGCAGCAGGTAGGCAAGCCCGGACCCGCCGACTTCGTCTCGCGCGCCCGCGAGCGCGAGGAGGCGGTGTTCACCGGTCCCACGCTCGAGGGAGCGACGGCCTACACCGCCTTCAGCCGCGCCCCGCGCTCCCAGTTCACGGTGGGCATCGCGGTCCCGAGCGAGCAGCTCGAGGGCCCGCTCCACCGGTCGCTCTGGCTCCTGTCGGGCGGCGCCATCGCCGCCCTCGTGCTCTCGCTCGGTCTCGCCCACCTGGCCGGGCAGCAGTTCACCGGCCGCCTGCGCCGGCTGATGCTCGCGTTCGATGCCTTCGGCCGCGGCGAGACGGTGCCGGAGCTCCCGGTCTTCCGGCTCGCCGAGCTCAAGGGGGTGACCAGGGCCCTGGGCGAGGCCATGGCGCTCCTGCAGACCCGATCGGCAGCACTGCTGGAGTCGGAGCAGCGCTACCGCAGCATGTTCGCGCGCAATCCGGCCGGGATGTGCCTGACCCTGGCGGACGGGCGCATCGTGGACTGCAACGACGCCTTCGCCCGGACCCTCGGCTTCGAGCGCCCGGCCGACGTGCTGGGGACGAACATCGGCGAGCTCTACGCCCAGCCGAAGGAGCGCGACCAGCTCCTCGAGCGGGTCGAGGCGGAGGGCACCGCGGTCAACGTCGAGCTGCAGATGCGCCGTCGCGACGGACGCCTCATCTGGGTGCTCGCGAGCGTGATTCGCGGATCGGGTCCGCCTCGGGCCGACTTCGAGACGACCCTGGTCGACATCACCGAGCAGAAAGCGGCCGACGAGCTGCGCAGCATCGCCCGGCTCGCCAACGCGGCCGCCCACGAGATCAACAACCCGCTCACGATGATCCTGGGGCGCCTGGCCATGCTCCGGGACGATCTGACCCTGAAGCCGGAGACCCGGGAGCGCGTGGTCCAGATGCTCGCCGCGGGCGAGCGCATCCGGGAGATCGTCGTCGACATGAACCGGCTCACGCGCGTCCAGCTCTTCGAGCATACCGGCCGCGGGCTGCCCGAGATGATCGACATCCGCAAGTCGGCTTCACCCCCGCGGGACTCTCCCGACGCATAGCGCGTCGACGCCGCGTCCGGCCAGCTCCGCTTCGAGATCACCCGCCCAGAACCGCTGCGCCTCCTCCCGTCCCCTCAGCATCGCGTCCAGGTGACCCAGCGTGAGGCCACGGACGAACACGCGAGCTTCCTCCCCGGAGCAGAGCTCCGCGATCGGTCGCATGTCCTGTGGGATCCACGCCAGCTCTCCCGTGAATGGCGTGACCCGCGCGGCCTCGTGCAACTCCTCGCCATCGTCCATGAAGTGGTAGTGGTCGGCCCGGCGCAAGATCACCATCCGCCGGGTTGCCGGCGTCCGGTCGTAGAGCTCGTACATGCCGGCCAGGGGCAAGTACACGTCATCCTCCGCGACCAGATACAGGGTCGGCACGTCACGTCCCCATGCGAACGTGAGCGTCGCGGGAAGGATGCCCGGCTTGCGCCGGGAGGCTCCAGCCGGCGCGAGCGCCACGACGGCCCGGATGCGCGACTCGACGTCGGGCGCCGCGAGCGCCGTCCACCCTCCGAAGCTGTGCCCCACGATGCCGATCCGGGCGGGATCGAGGTGAGCGTCCGGATCCCATGCCGGGCCGTCGATCAGACGATCGAGGAGAAAGCGAACATCCGGCACCCGGCTCGCGATCTTTTGCTCGGCGGTCTCGTCTTCGCGGTGGTCCAATGCCGCGACCACGTATCCGTGGCTGCTCAGGTGCGTGCAGAGAAACGTGGCCGCTCGCCGGTGCGCGCCACTGGGATGCGAGTAGATGATCAGCGGGCACGGCCCCGGGACGTCCTGGCCTCCATGTCGCGCCGGCGCGGGATACCAGATCTCACAGGAGAACGAGCGGTCCCGCCCCGCATCACGGGCCTGGATCGTCCGTATGCCGACGGGACACGGACCTCTGGCAAATGGATCGTAGCCATCCCGACCGCGCTCACCGGTCATGAAGGCGCGCGTGAGCTTGCTCCGGCCAGAAGCGCATGTCCATCTCGCGGTACATCGCGATCGCGGTGGCGAGATGCGCGCTCGCCTCCTGGCCCTTGCCGGCGCGCCGGTACAGGTCGCCGAGATCGAGGTGGCAGTGAGCGACGAGGGGGCGCATCCCGAGCTCCTCGGCCAGCGTCATCGCCCGGGACGTGTGAGCGAAGGCCGCGTCGACCGGGGCCGACGGGCGAGCGGCGGCCACCCGGCCGAGCAGGTGAACGGCCCACGCCTCATTCGCCCTCTCCCCGTGCCGACACGCCAGCTCGAAGGCCTGAGTGGCCCGTCGCTCGGCTTCCTCCGGCCCGGCCTCCAGGTGCGCCTCACCGAGCTGCGTGAGCACCATGGCGTGATCGTAGAGAATGCGGCTCGTCTCTCCCTCGGCCGCCGCGCGCTCCAGGAGAGCGAGGCCGTCCTTCGCTCTGCCGCTCAGCGCGTAGACCACGCCCAGGGACGCCAGCACTCGCGGCGCATAGATCGGAAACGTGCCACGCTCCAGCAACGCGGCCGCGCGCTCCAGCAACGTGAGCGCCGGTGCGAAGTGCCCCCGGATGCACTGGATCCGACCGAGGGTGTAGCTCGCCCACACCTGCGCCAGAAAGCTTTCCGCCCGGTCCGCGATCGCCAGGGCCGCCTCGGCCCACGTCACCGACTCGACGAACTCCCCCGTCGACGCGAGGCACAGGGCGAGCCACGTGCGGGAGCCCACCGGGGTGGGTAGGTTCCGGAACCGGGCGGTGGTCGGCGTCGAGGTGTCCAGAGCCGCCCGGGCTCGCTCGATGCCCCGCCGATAGTCGCCGACCGCAAAGTACTCGCGGGCCATGCCCACGCCGGTCCAGGTCTGCAGCTCGACGTCGCCGACCTTCGTCGCCAGGACCAGCGCTCGCTGGCCGGCCTCGATCGACCCGTGATGGTCGGCCTCGGACCCGAGCAGATACGCCAAGCCGGTGCAGACTCGCGCCACGCGATCGTCGTCGCCCAGGGCCGCGGCCAGTCTCTCGGCATCACGATAGGCCGCGGTGGCGCGATCGAAGTGTCCGGTGGAGTAGAGACATCGCGCCAGCTCGAACTGCAGATCGACGGCTTGTTCTCGGCGCCGGAGGTCCTCCGGGAGCCGACCCAGGGCGGCCAGCGCCCGCTCGTAGTAGGCCGCCGCGTCGGCGTACGCGACACGCGTCACCGCCTCGGCGGCGCGTCCGAGAAAGTCCACCGCGCGGTCCCAGACCTCGCCCCGCAGCGCGTGATGGGCCAGTCGGTCGATGTGCTCGTCGAGGCGTCCCGGGTGGAGGCGCTCGATGGCCTCCACGATGCGCGCGTGCAACGCCCGGCGATGCTCGAGGAGCAGGCTGCCGTACGCCACGTCGTGGGTGAGCGCGTGCTTGAAGGTGTATTCGAGGTTCGGCCAGAGCCCGGTCTCGTAGAGGAGCTCGGCGGCCAGGAGGTGCTCGAGCCCGCGGCGCACCGACTCGTCCGGGAGATCGGCGATCGACTGGAGCAACGCGAGGGGCACGTCCATGCCGATGGCGGACGCGGCGTGGAGCAGTCTCTTCCCCTCGGGGGTCAGTCGATCGATCCGCGCGGCGAGGACGGCTTGAACGGTGGCGGGCACCTCGACGTTCACGAGGGGCGTGAGCAGGCGATAGGCCCCACGCTCGCCGACGAGCGCGCGGGTCTCGACCAGGGCCCACACGCTCTCCTCGAGGAAGAACGGGTTCCCCGCGGTGCGCTCGACGAGCAGCCGCTTCAACCCATCGAGCGCGGGCTCGGGGCCGACGAGCGCGTCCAGCAGCTCGCCCGCGCCCGACGCGGCCAGAGGGTCGACCCGGATCTGCGTGTAGTAGCTCTTGCCGCTCCAGCCGTGCCCACCCTCGGGCCGGTAGTTCACGAGGAGCAGCACGCGCGCGGCGGGAAGGCTCTCGACCAGAAGGTCGAGGAACGCGTGCGTCTCGGAGTCGATCCACTGCAGATCGTCGACGACGACCAGCACCGGCGCGCCGCGGCTCGCCGCGAGGATCAGCAGACGGGCGCCGTCCAGCATGCGGCGGCGGCGCTCCGGTCCGTCACGCCGCTCCCAGTCGGCATCGTTCCCCGGCACGTCGAGGATCGCCAGCAGGGGCGCGGACAGCGGGCGCAGGCCCTCTTCGAGCTCCCCGAGCTTCCCGGCGACCCGCTCGCGGATGCGCTCCGGCTCGGCGCCCGGCTCGATCTCGAAGTACTCGCGGAGCAGGTCGGCGAGCGGCAGATACGGCGGCGCGGTGCTGGTGGAGGTGGAGCCGGTCTGGAGCACGAGCCAGCCCTCGCTCCGGGCCGCGCGCGTGACCTCCCACGTGAGCCGGGATTTGCCGACGCCCGGCTCGCCCACCAGCGCCACCAGCTGACCACGGCGCTCGCGAGCCCGATCCAGCGCCGCGCGAATCTGGGTCGTCTCCGCGTCACGTCCGACGAAGTGGGTCAGGCCGCGCGTGATGGAGGCGGCCAGCCGTGAGCGCGCCGCGCTGGGCGCGCGCAGCTCGAAGACATGGGCCAGGGCCGTGGAGCCCACCTCGACGAAGCCAGTGGCCAGCTGCCGGGTCGCGGCGCTGATCCGGCTGGTTCCCGGCATGGCCGCCTGCTCCATCTGGGCCGCCACCTGGGTGGTTTCCGGGACCGCGCCGTAGTCCAGTCGGGCCTCGCCGCCGATGGAGCGCAGCACCACGTCGCCGGAGTGCACCCCCACCCTCACCTGGACGGCACCGCCGAGGAGCCCCACCGCTTCGTGCATCGCCAGCGCGGCGTAGCACGCGCGCACCGCGTGGTCCTCGAGGGCCAGCGGCGCGCCGAACAGCGCCATGATCCCGTCGCCCCGGACCTGGTTGACGGTGCCCCCATGCCGACGGACTACCTCGATCATCCGCTCCAGGACCGGGTCGACCAGCTTCCGGGTGGCCTCGGGGTCGTGGCCGGCCAGGCGCTCCAGCAATTCCTTGAAATCGGCGAAGAGCACCGTGACCTGCTTGCGCTCGGCCGCGACCGTCCCGGCCGGAGCCAGGATGCGCTCGGCGAGCGGGCGCGGAGGGACCACCGCACGCGGCTTCGAGCGGCCGTCCCGGTCCGGAGCCAGGCCGAGCCGTTCGAGCTGATACCGGAACGTCGAGCGGGCGACCCCGAGCCGGTCCGCCGCCGCGGAGATGTTCCCGTGGCTATCCCTCAACGCCCATTCCATCCGCTCACGAGTGAAGCGGTCGACCGATGCCCTCAAGGGGGCGCCCGACTCCGGCGTGGTGGGCAGGTCGAGGTCGTCCGCGGCGATGACCTCCCCTTCGGTGAGGAGCGCCATTCGATCCATCAGGTTCGCCAGCTCCCGGACGTTGCCGGGCCACGGATAGTGGGCGATGGCGATGCGCGCGTCCTCGCCGAGCCTCTTGGGAGGAAGCGCGTGATCCGCGCACGCACGGGTGAGGAATGCCTCCGCCAGCTCCAGCACGTCGTCGCCACGCTCCCGCAGGGGCGGCATGGAGAAGACCAGGACGGCGAGGCGATGGTAGAGGTCCTCGCGGAACCGTCGCTCGCGCACCGCCTCGCGAAGATCGGTGTTCGACGCCGCGATGATCAGGACGTCGACCGGACGGGCCCGCGTTCCCCCCAGGGGCCGCACTTCACGGGACTCGAGGACGGTCAGGAGCTTGGCCTGCAGGCCCTCCGGGAGCAGCCCGATCTCGTCCAGGAAGAGCGTCCCGGTGTGCGACGCCTGCACCAGCCCGGTCCGCGACTGCCGCGCGTCGGTGAACGCGCCCCGCTCGGACCCGAACAGCTCGGCCTCGATCAAGGTCGCGGGGATGGCCGCGCAGTTCAGGTCGACGAAGGGGCCGGCCGCCCGGGGGCTGGCCTCGTGGATGGTGCGGGCGAGCAGGCCCTTACCCGTGCCCGTCTCGCCTTGCAGGAGGATCGTCGGCACCCGCCGGCCGGGCGCCAGGCGCGGCAGCACGCGCTCCAGATCGTCGCGGATCGACCGGATCGCGGCGCTGCGGCCGAGCAGCTTCCAGTTCCCGCTGGGACTCACGACTGACTCCGTCTGAAGGTGGTACGGCCTTCACGGCCCTGCTCGGGCGACTTTTCGCCGATTCGCCGGCAATCCGCCCGGGCACCGGCCGGGCCGGCGACCAGCAACTGGACGATATCATGCGCGATCGACCGTGGCACGCCGCCTGCTCCCGCCACCAGCCCAGCTATTAGGAGGTGCACGATGACTGCTCCAATCAGAGTCGCGGTAGGCGTGTACGTGGTCGTGTTCGGCATGCTCGTCGGCGTGGCGATCGAGCGGATGCGCTATGACGTGCAACGGTCGGAGGTCCTCGGTCGCTACGAGCAGGCCCTGCACGAGTGGCAGGCGTACCGGATGGCCCTGGAGAAGGACGAGGCGGCTCCGAAGGCCGCCGTCTCCTGGTCCGCCCGGGCCAACTGATACGGGGGGGCTCAGCTCCGCTCGGAGCCGACCACCGAGACAAACGACACGCACTCCCCGGGCGCCCCGCCCAGGTTGTGGGTGAGCGCGAGCTTCCGGCCCCGCGCGATGCTGGCGATCTGGCGCTTCCCCGCCTCCCCGCGGAGCTGCAGCCACGCCTCGAAGAGCATGCGCAGCCCGGAGGCGCCGATCGGGTGGCCGAAGGACTTGAGCCCGCCGTCCGGGTTCACCGCCAGCTCGCCCTCGAGGTCGAAGGTGCCGTTCAGCACCTCCTTCCACGCGGTGCCGCGCTGAGCGAAACCGAGATCTTCCATCAGCACCAGCTCGGTGGGCGTGAAGCAGTCGTGCACCTCGGCCATCGCGAGCTCCGCGCGCGGGTCCTTGATCCCGGCCTGCGCGTAGGCGTCCGCCGCGGAGGCCACCACCTCCGGGAACGTGGTGTAGTCGTAGTCGGGATCGATCGGGCCGGTGGCCGGTCCCGCGATGAACGAGAGCGCCTTCACGAAGAGCGGCTTGTCGGTGTACTTGTAGGCGTCCTCGGCCCGCACCACGATCGCGGCGGCCGAGCCGTCGGACACCCCCGAGCAGTCGAAGATGCCGAGCGCCCCCGCCACCTGCGGCGAGCACGCGATGACGTCCTTCGCGACTTCCTTGCGGAACTGCGCGCGGGGGTTGAGCGCGCCGTTCTTGTGGTTCTTCCAGGCGATGCGGGTCATCGCC
>Ga0209488_10002634_pt1 | contig 14673 bp, 12 predicted proteins | sample Rivendell_Oct201_8_FD_188349 | JGI IMG/M metagenome (GOLD analysis project Ga0209488, IMG submission 188349) | Vadose zone soil microbial communities from the Eel River Critical Zone Observatory, Northern California, USA -... | ecosystem: Environmental > Terrestrial > Soil > Vadose zone >... | reverse complement strand
ATCACGCCGATCGCGATGGAGAAGGAGCTTCGCTTCGCGATTCGCGAGGGAGGCCGCACCGTCGGCGCCGGCGTGGTCGCGGAGATTTCGGAGTAACCGATGCGAGACCAGATCACGCTCGCTTGCAACGAATGCAAGGAGCGCAACTACGCCAATACGAAAAACAAGCGGAAGCATCCGGACCGGGTGGAGTGGAAGAAGTACTGCCCCCGGTGCCGGAAGCACACCCCGCATAAAGAGACCCGGTAACAAGCCGGGCCGGAGTCTGGGTAGGCCAGTAGCTCAGTCCGGCTAGAGCACCGGTCTCCAAAACCGGGAGTCGGGGGTTCGAATCCCTCCTGGCCTGCCACGGTTTCACACCGACCTCATGTCGCGTTGGGGGAACGAAAGAGCGTGCGAGCGGAACCGACGACCGAGAAGAGCGCCGTCCGGCTGAGCCCTGTCGCCGCATTGACCGAGTACGTCAAGGACGTGCGGATCGAGATGTCCAAGGTCTCGTGGCCGTCGCGCAAGGAGCTTCAAGAATCGACCCTGGTGGTCATCGTGATGGTGGTCATCGTCTCGATCTTCATCGGCATCGTCGACCGGGGGCTGTCCTTGGCCTTCGAGGCGCTGATCCGGATGCTCGGCTAGTGGAAGGGCACGCGATGGATTGGTACGTCATCCACACCTACTCGGGCCACGAGAACAAGGTCAAGGCCAACCTCGAGCGTGCGATCCACGCGGCGGGGCTGGAGGACCATTTCGGCCAGATCCTCGTCGCCACCGAGGAATTCGCCGAGATGAAGGACGGCAAGCGGATCACGTCGAAGCGGAAGACGTTTCCCAGCTACGTCCTCGTGGAGATGAACCTGGACATGGAATCGCGCCTGGTGGTCCAGAACGTCCCCGGCGTGACGCGGTTCGTCGGCTCGGGGCAGGACCCGATTCCCCTTCGCGAGGCGGAGGTGAAACGGATCCTCGGACACATGGAGGCGGGCGGCCGGATGCGCGGCGCCGCCGAGGTGCCGTTCAAGTCCGGCGAGCACGTGAAGGTGGTTGACGGGCCGTTCACCGATTTCACGGGCGTCGTGGACGAGGTGAATCCCGAGCGGCAGAAGGTGAAGGTAATGGTGTCGATCTTCGGGCGCGCGACGCCCGTCGAGCTGGATTTTCTTCAAGTGCAGCCGGTCTAGGCCGGCTTTTCGGCGGGCCCCTTGCCCGCCGCGCGACCACGCGACGTGGGAGCGGGGACGAGTCTCCGCGACGGGAAAGGAAAACGGATGGCCAAGACCAAACCGGTACAGGCGCTGGTCAAGCTTCAGGTGCCCGCCGGCAACGCCACCCCCGCGCCCCCCATCGGGCCGGCGCTGGGACAGCATGGCGTGAACATCATGGAGTTCTGCAAGGCGTTCAACGCGCGCACGCAGGGGCAGCCGGGACTCATCATCCCGGTCGTGATCACGGTCTACAGCGACCGCTCCTTCACCTTCATCACCAAGACGCCGCCGGCTTCCGTGCTCCTGAAACGGGCCGCGGGCCTCGCGAAGGGCTCCGGGGAGCCCAACCGCAACAAGGTGGCCAAGGTGACCAGCGCCCAGGTGCGCGAGATCGCCGAGTTGAAGAAGCCCGACCTGAACTCGAATGACCTGGAGGCGGCGATCCGGATGGTCGAAGGAACCGCGCGCTCCATGGGCATCGACGTCGAGGGATAGGGGGGCGCATGAAACTTGGAAAGAGGTTCCGCACGGCACAGCAAGCGGTCGGCGCCGAGAAGCTCGGCGACCTGGCGGACGCGGTCGCGCGGCTGAAGAAGGCGTCCACGGCCAAGTTCGACGAGACCGTCGAGGTCTCGATGCGGCTGGGCGTGGATCCGCGCCACGCGGAGCAGCAGGTGCGCGGCACGGTGGTGCTCCCGCACGGCACCGGCAAGACGGTGCGCGTGCTGGTGCTGACCAAGGGCGACAAGGAGCGCGAGGCCAAGGAGGCCGGCGCGGACTTCGCCGGGTCGGACGAGTGGATCAAGAAGCTGAACGAGGGGTGGATGGACGTCGACGTGATCGTGGCCACGCCCGACATGATGGGCGAGGTGGGAAAGCTGGGCCGGGTGCTGGGCCCCCGGGGGCTCATGCCGAACCCGCGCAGCGGCACGGTCACCATGGACGTCGCGAAGGCCGTCCGCGAGGTGAAGGCGGGCAAGATCGAGTACCGCGTCGACAAGGCCGGGAATCTCCACGCGCCCGTCGGCAAGGCGTCCTTCGGCAACGAGCAGCTCGTCGCGAACGTCGAGACTTTCCTGCGTGAAGTGCTCCGCCTGAAGCCGCCGGCCGCCAAGGGCCAGTATCTGCGCAGCGTCACGCTCAGCTCCACGATGGGTCCGCCCGTCCGGCTCGACCCCGTCGCGATCCAGTCGAGTCTGAAGGCTTAGGGACCGGCGCCTTAAAAGCCGCTCCCGGGGAGAATTCACGTCCATGGCGACCGCTGAAAAAGAACAGAACGTCAGCGAGCTGAACGCGCTCATCGCCCGCTCGAAGTCGATCTACCTGACCGACTTCCAGGGGATGAACGTGGAGCTGGCGACGAAGATGCGGCGCAGGCTCCGCGAGGCCAAGGTGGAGTACCGCGTCGCGAAGAACACGCTCACCAAGCTCGCTCTTCGCGCGAACGGAGTGGAGGCGCTCGATCAGTATCTCGAGGGCCCCACCGGCATCGCGTTCGGCGCGGACGAGGTGACCGCCGCGAAGATCCTCGCGGACTTCGCGAAGGAATTCGAGAAGCCGGCCCTGAAGGCGGCGTACGTCTCCGGCCACGTTTACGGTCCGGACGGAATCAAGGTGTTGGCCCAGCTCCCTCCTCGCGAGGTGCTCCTGGGCCAGTTCATCGGTGCGCTTCGTTCCCCCATGCAGGGCTTCGTCGGCGTGCTCTCGGGTTCGCTGAGGCAAATGGTGGGAGTCATCGACGCCATCGGACAGAAGAAGCAGGGATAGACCCCACCGCGGGCGCCCGATTCGATCGGAGGAGGAACCGAACGTGGAAGCAGGAACGAAGGACCAGCAGATCATCGGCATTCTGGAAGGCATGACCATGCTCGAAGTCTCGGGCCTGGTGAAGAAGCTGGAAGAGCATTTCGGCGTCACCGCGGCCATGCCGATGATGGCGGCCATGCCCGGTGCGGGCGGCGGCGCGGCGGCGGTGGTGGAAGAGCAGACCGAGTTCGACGCGGTGCTGATGGCTGCGGGCGACAAGAAGATCAACGTCATCAAGGTCGTGCGCGAGCTGACCGGTCTGGGCTTGAAGGAAGCGAAGGACCTGGTCGACGGCGCGCCGAAGCCGGTCAAGGAGAAGGTTTCGAAGGAAGAGGCTCAGTCCGTCAAGCTGAAGCTGGAGGAAGCGGGAGCGACGGTCCAGGTCAAGTAGCCGGCCGGCGGCCCCCCTCCGAGATGTTCCGGTAGCGGGCGTTACCGAAAGGGTGAGATCGAGTGAAAGCCATTCGCGGCAAGGAGCGGCGGAGTTTCAGCAAGATCGACCGGGATTGGGATCTTCAGATTCCCAACCTGCTCGACGTCCAGCTGGATTCGTTCCGGAGTTTCCTGCAGGCCGATATCGACCCGACGAAGCGTAAGACCGAAGGGCTTCAGGAGGTCTTCCATAGCGTCTTTCCGATCAGCGATCCGCGCGAGTTCTTCTCGCTCGAGTTCGTGCGGTACGACCTCGGCGAGCCGAAGTACTCGGTGGACGAGTGCCAGGAGCGTGACCTGACGTTCTCGGTCCCGCTCAAGGCCACGCTCCGCCTGCGCGTGCGCGAGGAGACCGAAGAGGGGCGGAAGGACAAGAGCATCATCGAGCAGGAGGTGTATCTCGGCGAGCTCCCCATCATCACCGACAAGGGGACGTTCATCATCAACGGCGCCGAGCGCGTGATCGTGAGCCAGCTCCACCGGTCGCCGGGGGTCTTCTTCGACGAGACCATGCACCCCAGCGGCAAGAAGCTGTACACGGCGCGCATCATCCCGTACCGCGGCTCGTGGGTCGAGTTCAGCCTGGACGTCAACGACATCATGTACGTCCACATCGACCGCAAGCGGAAGCTCCCCGTGACCGTGCTCCTGAAGGCGCTCGGCTACGTCTCCGACCGGGAGATCCTCGACCTCTTCTATGAGACCGAGGAGGAGGAGATCGGCGGGGCCCGCTCCAAGAAGGAGCCGGACGCGCTGGGCAAGGTCGCGGCCGAGGACGTGGTGGACGAGAAGACGGGCGAGGTCCTGCTCGAGGCGAACGAGATCATCACGATGGAGCGGATCGAGGGGCTGCGCAAGGCGGGCTTCTCCACCGTGCGCACCTTCGTGATCCCCAATCGCGACGAAGCGGACATCGTCCGGAACACGCTGAAGAAGGATTCGACCAAGACGGAGGAGGAGGCGCTCACGCGCATCTACAACCTGCTCCGGCCAGGCGAGCCGCCGCGCGCGGACACGGCGCGGGACATCTTGAAGAAGCTGTTCTTCAACCCCAAGCGGTACGACCTGGCCAAGGTCGGCCGGTACAAGCTCAATCGCAAGCTGCCGCACGAGCTGCTCTTGGGCGCGAAGGAGAAGCGGAAGAAGCTGGGATTCTCCATTCCCGACGACAGCCAGACGACGCTGGGGCCCGAGGACTTCCTGGTCATCATCAACTATCTTCGGGCGCTGCGCCTGGGCGCGGAGATCCAGGGCCTGGTGATCACCACCGACGACATCGACCACCTGGGCAACCGCCGCGTGCGCGCGGTGGGCGAGCTTCTGGCCAACCAGTTCAACGTGGGGCTGGCCCGGATGGCGCGGATCATCCGCGAGCGGATGACGCTGCAGGACGCGGACCAGGTCACGCCGTACGACCTGATCAACGCACGGACCATTTCGGCCGTGATCCAGAGCTTCTTCGGCTCCAGCCAGCTCTCGCAGTTCATGGACCAGACGAATCCGCTGGCCGAGCTGACGCACAAGCGGCGCCTCTCGGCCCTGGGGCCGGGCGGACTCACGCGCGACCGCGCCGGGTTCGAGGTCCGCGACGTGCACTACACGCACTACGGCCGCATGTGTCCCATCGAGACGCCGGAAGGCCCGAACATCGGCCTCATCTCGTCGCTCGCGACCTACGCCCGGGTGAATGACCTGGGCTTTTTGGAGACGCCGTACCGGCCGGTGAAGAACGGATCCGTCGACAAGAAGACGGTGAACTTCCTTTCGGCGGACATGGAGGACCAGTACAAGATCGCGCAGGCGAACGCGCCCGTCGACGAGAACGGCCGCCTGGGAGGGGCCCAGACCGTGCGGGAGCGCGGCGAATTCCCGTTCGTGGAGCCGCAGAACGTGGACTACATGGACATCTCGCCGATCCAGCTGGTCTCGCCGGCCGCGGCCCTGATCCCGTTCCTCGAGCACGACGACGCCAACCGCGCCCTGATGGGCTCGAACATGCAGCGCCAGGCGGTGCCGCTCCTCTTCACGGAGCCGCCCTTGGTGGGGACCGGACTGGAGGGGAAGGTGGCCGAGGACTCGGGCGCCCTGATCCTCGCCAGGCGACCGGGAACGATCGAGGCGGTCAGCGGCGACACCATCCTCGTCCGCTACGACCAGCCCGAAGGCAAGGCGCGCGCCGTGGACTATTCCGAGCTGGCGGGCGTGGACGCCTACAAGCTGACCAAATTCCGCCGTTCGAACCAGGACACCTGCCTGAACCAGCGGCCCCTCGTGAGCGAGGGAGACCGCGTGAAGAAGGGGCAGCTCCTGGCCGACGGCGCCGCCACCCGAAACGGAGAGCTGGCGCTGGGCGCGAACGTGCTCGTCGCCTTCATGCCGTGGGGCGGATACAACTTCGAGGACGCCATCCTCGTCTCCGAGCGGCTCATCAAGGACGACCGCTTCACCTCGATCCACATCGAGGAGTTCGAATTGCAAGTGCGTGACACCAAGCGTGGCGCCGAGGAGATCACGCGCGAGATCCCGAACGTCAGCGAGGAGGCGGTCAAGAACCTCGACGAGGAAGGGATCGTGCGGATCGGCGCCCGGGTCAAGGCGGGCGACATCCTCGTGGGGAAGGTGACGCCCAAGGGCGAAACCGATCTCACCCCCGAGGAGCGGCTCCTGCGCGCCATCTTCGGCGAGAAGGCCGGGGACGTGCGGGACGCCTCGCTGAAGGCGCCCCCCGGCATGGACGGCGTCGTCATCGACACCAAGGTCTTCAGCCGCCGCGAGAAGGACGAGTCGACCAAGAAGCAGGAGAAGCGGAAGATCGACCGGCTCCGCCGGCAGTCGAAGAAGGAGCGGGACCGGGTCCTCGAGACGCGCGCCGCGGAAGTCTCCAAGGTGCTGCTCGGGGAGTACGTGAACAAGTGGGTCGAGGGCGACGACGAGAAGGCGGTCGCTCGGAGCGGAAAGAAGATCGACGAGGAATTCCTCGAGAAGGCGGCCCTCGACTCGATCCCGTACCGCACCTCGATCACGCGCGACGACCAGGTGAACGAGCGCTTCTGGGGAATCATGGAAGGGGCGATGCGCGCGCTGGACCGGGTCGAAAAGAACCTCGAGAAGGAAATCGAGAAGGTCACGCGCGGGGACGAATTGCCCCCCGGCGTGGTCAAGCTCGTCAAGGTGTACGTCGCCAAGAAGCGGAAGCTGTCCGTGGGCGACAAGATGGCGGGACGCCACGGCAACAAGGGCGTCGTCGCCAAGATTCTCCCGGAAGAGGACTTGCCGTACCTCCCGGACGGGACGCCCGTGGACATGGTCTTGAATCCGCTGGGCGTGCCCTCGCGAATGAACATCGGGCAGATCCTCGAGACGCACCTGGGCTGGGCCGCCCACGATCTCAGCACCAGCATGGCGACGCCGGTATTCGCCGGCGCCACCGTGGACGAGATCAAGGCGTGCCTCCGGGACGCGAAGCTGCCCCAGGACGGAAAATCGGTTCTCTATGACGGGCGCACCGGTGAGTCGTTCGATCAGCGGGTGACGGTGGGCTACATCTACATGATGAAGCTCTCGCACCTGGTCGACGACAAGATCCACGCCCGCTCGATCGGGCCGTATTCGCTGGTCACCCAGCAGCCGCTGGGAGGCAAGGCGCAATTCGGCGGCCAGAGGTTTGGTGAGATGGAAGTGTGGGCGCTCGAGGCGTACGGAGCGGCCTACACCCTTCAAGAACTGCTCACGGTGAAGTCCGACGACGTCCAGGGGCGGTCGCGCATCTACGAGGCGATCGTGAAGGGCGAGAATCCGCCCGCTCCGTCGACGCCCGAGTCCTTCAACGTGCTTGTAAAAGAGCTCCAGAGCCTTTGCTTGGACGTGCAGCTCCGGGACGAGCCTTAAGCCGAGGAGGCAAGCGACCATGCAGGAACTGTTCGGAATCAAGTCCCCTCTCGCGACCGAGCGCCAGCGTTTCTCGCTGACGCGGCCGGACGACCGCGACTTGATGCGGCGACGGGTCTCGTTCAACTCGATCCGCATCATGCTGGCGTCTCCGGAGACGATCCGCGGGTGGTCCCACGGCGAAGTGACCAAGCCGGAGACCATCAACTACCGGTCGTTCAAGCCGGAGCGCGACGGGCTGTTCTGTGAAAAGATCTTCGGTCCCGTGAAGGACTGGGAGTGCAACTGCGGCAAGTACAAGCGCATCCGCTACCGCGGGGTCATCTGCGACCGCTGCGGCGTCGAGGTGACGCAGGCCAAGGTGCGGCGCGAGCGGCTGGGTCACATCAACCTGGCCGTCCCGGTCTCGCACATCTGGTTCTTCAAGGCCGTGCCCAGCCGCATCGGACACCTGCTCGACATGTCGATCCGCGACCTCGAGCGGGTCCTGTATTACGAGTCGTACGTGGTCATCGAGCCAGGGACCAGCGGCCTGAAGAAGAAGCAGTTGATTTCCGAGGACGAATACTACGAGCTGACCCAGGACGAGACGGTCACGCTGACGGCCAAGATGGGCGCCGAGGCGATCCGCGACCTCCTGCAAGAGATCGACCTGGACGAGCTGTCCGCGGAGCTCCGCGCGATCGCGAAGATCGAGAACTCGGTGCAGCGGAAGAAGGAGACGCTGAAGCGGCTCCGGATCGTCGAGGCGTTCCGCCAGAGCGGAAACCGCCCCGAGTGGATGATCCTGAACGTGATCCCGGTGCTGCCGCCGGATCTGCGTCCGCTGGTGCCGCTGGAGGGCGGCCGGTTCGCGACCTCGGATCTGAACGATCTTTACCGGCGCGTCATCAACCGGAACAACCGGCTGAAGAAGCTCATCGACATCCGGGCGCCGGAAGTCATCCTCAGGAACGAGAAGCGCATGCTGCAGGAGGCGGTGGACGCCCTCTTCGACAACGGGCGCCGGAGCCGCGCCGTGCGCGGGCAGGGAAACCGCCCGCTCAAGTCCCTCTCCGACATGCTCAAGGGGAAGCAGGGCCGCTTCCGCCAGAATCTCCTCGGCAAGCGCGTCGACTATTCGGGCCGCTCGGTCATCGTGGTCGGCCCCGAGCTGAAGCTGCACCAGTGCGGGCTGCCGAAGAACATGGCGCTGGAGCTGTTCAAGCCGTTCATCATCCGGAAGCTCGAGGACAAGGGGTTCGTGCAGACGGTGAAGAGCGCGAAGCGCCTCGTCGAGCGCGAGCGTCCCGAGGTGTGGGACATCCTGGGCGACATCATCAAGGGCCACCCGGTGCTCTTGAACCGCGCCCCAACCCTCCATCGGCTGGGCATCCAGGCCTTCGAGCCGGTGCTGGTGGAAGGAAAGGCGATCCGCATCCATCCCATGGTCTGCTCGGCGTTCAATGCGGACTTCGACGGCGATCAGATGGCCGTGCACGTGCCGCTGTCGTTCGAGGCGCAGATCGAGACGCGGATGCTGATGCTCTCGACCAACAACATCCTCCTGCCGTCGAACGGACGGCCGGTGGCGACGCCCAGCCAGGACATCGTGCTGGGCTGCGCGTACATGACCAAGGCGCGCCCGCTGAAGGACAAGGAACGGCCGAAGCGCTACTCCGACATGATGGAGGTGCGGGCGGCCTACGACCACCGGCAGGCGGGCCTCCACGACCCGATCGTGGTCCGGATCGACGGCCAGAACGTGGAGACCACCGTGGGGCGGGTCCTCTTCAACGAGGTGCTCGTGCCGTGGGGGATCCGCTTCGCCAACGAGGAGATGGACAAGAAGGCGCTGGAGCAGCTGGTCGCCGACTCCCACCGGAACCTGGGTGACAAGGTCACGGCGGTCCTTCTGGACGCGCTCAAGACCCTGGGCTTCACGTACGCCACCCAGGCGGGGATCACGGTCGGCATCGACGACATCATGATCCCGCCCCGGAAGCAGGAGATCATCAAGCGCGCCCAGGACGAGGTCGCGCACATCAACCGGCAATACCAGCAGCGCGTCATCACCGACGGCGAGCGGTACAACCAGGTCATCAACACCTGGACGCTCGTGACGACGGAGGTGGAGGAGGAGACGTTCCGAGGCCTCGCGGCCGACCGGAACGGGTTCAACCCCATCTTCATGATGGCGCACTCGGGCAGCCGCGGAACCAAGGAGCAGATCCGCCAGCTCGCCGGCATGCGCGGGCTGATGGCCAAGCCGCAGAAGAAGATCACGGGCGGGCTGGGCGAGATCATCGAGTCGCCGGTCATCCATAACTTCAAGGAAGGCCTGACCGTGCTGGAGTACTTCGTGTCGACGCACGGAGCCCGGAAGGGTCTGGCAGATACGGCCCTGAAGACCGCCGACGCGGGCTACCTGACGCGGCGTCTGGTGGACGTGGCGCAGGACGTGATCGTGAACATCCCCGATTGCGGCACCGTGAGCGGGATCGAGGTCGGCGCCCTGAAGGAAGGGGAGGAGATCATCGAGCCCCTGGGCGACCGCGTGCTCGGGCGCGTGGTGGTCGAGGACGTGATCGACCCGAACACGGGCGACGTCATCGTGAAGGCCGGCGAGGAGATCGCCGAGGAAGCGGCCGAAGCCATCGAGGAGTCCGGACGGATCGAGAAGGTCATGATCCGGTCGGTCTTGAAGTGCGAGGCGGCGCGCGGCATCTGCGGCAAGTGCTACGGGCGGAACCTGGCCACCGGCCGCATGGTCGACCTGGGCGAGGCCACCGGCGTCATCGCCGCGCAGTCGATCGGCGAGCCGGGCACGCAGCTCACGCTCCGGACCTTCCACATCGGCGGCGTCGCGGGACGCATCGTCGAGCAGTCGAAGATCAAGGCGAAGACCCCCGGCAAGGTGGTCTTCCGCGATCTGGAGCTGGTGGAGCGCGCGAGCGGACACCAGGTAGTCGTGGGCCACAAGGGCCAGATGGAGATCCAGGGAGTGGACGGGAAGGCCCGCCACCGCTACTCGCCGCCGTACGGCGCCACGATCCATGTGCGCGACGGAGTGGCGGTCGCCGCGGGCGACGACCTCTTCGAGTGGGACACGTTCGGCACGCCCATCCTCACCGAGAAGGCGGGGACGGTGCGCTTCGTGGACATCAAGGAGAAGGTCACGGTGCGGGACGAGGTGGACGAGAACACCGGCCTCCGCCTCATGGTGATCATCGACGACCGCGAGAAGGTGCTCCATCCGCACGTCGACATCGTCGGCCCGGCGGGCCGCCGCATCGCTAGTTATCCGCTCCCGACCGGCGCGCGGCTCCTGGTGCGCGACGGGCAGGAAGTCACGGCGGGCGAGGCGCTGGTGAAGATCCGGCGCGAGATCTCGAAGACGCGCGACATCACGGGCGGTCTGCCCCGCGTGAGCGAGCTGTTCGAGGCGCGGAAGCCGAAGGACGCGGCCACGGTCGCGGAGATCGACGGACGCGTGGAGTTCGGCGGCGTGAGCCGCGGCATGAAGAAGCTGCTCGTGGTCGGGGACAAAGACGTCAACCCCGAGACGCGCGAGTACCTCATTCCCCAGGGCAAGCACCTGCACGTGCAGGAGGGGGATACGGTCCGAGCGGGCGACCGTTTGACCGAGGGCCCCGTGAACCCGCACGACACGCTGAAGATCAAGGGGATCCAGGCGGTTCAGGAGTACCTGGTCAACGAGATCCAGGAGGTCTACCGCCTCCAGGGCGTGCGGATCGACGACAAGCACATCGAGGTCATCGTCCGGCAGATGCTGCAGAAGGTCCGGATCGAGGATCCGGGCGACACGACGTTCCTCGAGGGAGAGCAGGTCGACAAGAATCAGCTCCGGGCGGAGCAGATCCGGGTCGAGACCGAGGGAGGCCAGCCGGCCACCTATCAGCCGCTCCTGCTTGGAATTACCAAGGCGTCGCTGTCCACCCAGAGCTTCATCTCCTCGGCCTCGTTCCAGGAGACAACCCGCGTATTGACCGAGGCTTCCGTGCTCGGCATGACGGACCATCTCCGCGGCTTGAAGGAGAACGTGATCATCGGACACCTCATTCCGGCGGGCACCGGGATCTCCAAGTACAAGGGGGTCGAGGTGATTACGGAAGAGGAAGATGAGGTCGAGAAGCCCACTCCGGCCGAGGAAGAGGCAAAAAGTGCTTGACCCGAAGAGGGCATTCTTCATAGAATACCCGTCCTTTGCGCCTGCAACCAATTGGAACGGAGAAAGTTAAGTGCCGACGCTGAATCAACTGGTGCGCCGCGGTCGGAAGCGCCAGCTGTCCAAGACCGCTTCGCCTGCGCTCAAGGGCGCGCCGCAGAAACGCGGCGTGTGCACGCGCGTCTATACATCCACACCCAAGAAACCGAACTCGGCGCTCCGCAAGGTAGCCCGCGTCCGCCTCACGAACGGGATGGAAGTGACCTGTTACATCCCGGGCGAAGGGCACAACCTCCAGGAGCACTCCATCGTGCTCATCCGCGGCGGCCGGGTGAAGGACCTGCCCGGCGTGCGGTACCACGTGGTGCGCGGGACCCTGGACGCTTCGGGCGTCGACGGCCGGACGCAGAGCCGGTCCAAGTACGGCACCAAGCGGAAGAAGGGGCAAGGGTAGCCGCATGCGCCGCGCCGCGAAGATCCACAAGGCCGAGGTCCGGCCCGACGCCCGCTACAACAACGTCCTCGTCACCCGGTTCATCAATTCGCTGATGCACCAAGGAAAGAAGAGCACCGCCGAGCGGATCTTCTACGGGGCGATGGACTCGATCGAGAAGAAGACCGGCCAGGACGGGTTGAGCGTGCTGAAGACCGCCCTCAACAACGTGAAGCCGATTCTGGAAGTCAAATCGCGCCGCGTAGGCGGCGCGACGTATCAGGTGCCCGTGGAGGTCCGTCAGGACCGCCGCACCGCGCTCGCCCTGCGCTGGATCATTTCGTATTCGCGCAGCAGGCCCGATCACACGATGGCCGAACGGCTCGCCGCCGAGGTCGTCGCCGCTTCCAAGAATGAAGGCGGCGCGGTGAAGAAACGGGAAGACACTCACAAGATGGCGGAGGCCAACAAGGCGTTCGCTCACTACCGCTGGTAGCGACGGCATAAGGACGGTTAGGCAGTGCCCAGGCTGTACGATCTTTCTCATATGCGGAACATCGGCATCATGGCCCACATCGATGCCGGCAAGACGACGCTCACCGAGCGCATCCTCTATTACACGGGGAAGGTGCACCGGATGGGCGAGGTCCATGACGGCGCCGCGACCATGGACTGGATGGAGCAGGAGCGCGAGCGGGGGATCACCATCACCTCGGCCGCGACGACCTGCCTTTGGAAGAACCACCAGATCAACCTCATCGACACGCCCGGCCACGTCGACTTCACGGTCGAAGTGGAGCGGTCGCTGCGCGTTCTGGACGGCGCGGTCGCGGTGTTCTGCGGCGTGGGCGGGGTAGAGCCCCAGTCCGAGACGGTCTGGCGCCAGGCCGACAAGTACAACGTTCCGCGAATCGCCTTCGTGAACAAGCTGGACCGCGTCGGGGCCGACTTCGACTTCGTCGTGAACATGATGAAGCAGAGGCTGGGCGCCACCGCGGTGCCGGTTCAGATGCCGATCCACTTGGGCGAGGTCTACACGGGGATGATCGACCTGATCGAGATGAAGGCGATCACCTACGAGACGGACGAGCTGGGCGCCAAGTACACCGAGAGCGAGGTTCCCCGCGACCTGGCCAAGGCGGCCGGCGAAGCGCGCCACCGCATGCTGGAAGCGGTGGCCGAGTACGACGACGAGATGATGCACGCGTATCTGGAGGGCAAGGAGGTCACGCCGGCCATGATCCAGCGGGCCGTGCGGAACGGCGTGCTCCTGGGGAAGGTCGTCCCGGTTCTGGGCGGGACGGCGTTCAAGAACAAGGGCGTGCAGAAGCTGCTCGACGCCGTGGTCGCGTACCTGCCGGCGCCGGCGGACATGCCGCCGGTCAAGGGGACGAACCCCAAGTCGCTCGAGAACGAGGAGCGGAAGGCTTCCGACGACGAGCCCTTCGCGGCGCTCGCGTTCAAGATCATGACCGACCCGTACGTGGGCAAGCTGACCTTCTTCCGCGTCTACTCCGGAAAGATCAAGGCCGGCTCGTACATCTACAACGCGAACAAGGAACAGGGCGAGCGTCTGGGCCGCATCGTCGAGATGCACGCCAACAAGCGCGAGGAGCGGGAAGAGGTCTACTGCGGCGAGATCGCCGCGGCCGTGGGATTGAAGCACGTCCACACGGGCGACACGCTGTGCGACAAGGAAAACCCGATCGTGCTCGAGGCGATGCACTTCCCCGAGCCGGTCATCCAGGTCGCCATCGAGCCCAAGACCAAGTCCGACGAGGAGCGCATGGCCACCGCCCTGGCCAAGCTGTCGGACGAGGACCCGACGTTCCGCGTGAAGACGGATGAGGACTCGGGGCAGACCCTGATCTCGGGCATGGGCGAGTTGCACTTAGAGATCCTGGTGGACCGCATGGTTCGCGAGTTCAACGTGGCCGCGAACATCGGCAAGCCCCAGGTCGCGTACAAGGAGACGATCTCCCGGCTCGTCGAGCAGCGCACACGGTTCGCGCGCCAGACGGGCGGACGCGGCCAGTTCGCGGACGTCTCGATCACGCTGGAGCCGATGCCGCCGGGCGGCGGGTTCGTCTGGGACAACGCGATCCGGGGCGGCTCGATCCCGCGGGAGTACATCCCCTCGGTCGAGCGGGGCATCCTCGAAGCCATGGAGAACGGAATCATGGCGGGGTACCCCGTGGTGGACGTCAAGGTGACCTTGACGGACGGGCAGTACCACGAGGTCGACTCCTCGGAAATGGCTTTCAAGATCTGCGGCTCGATGGCGTTCAAGGAGGCGGCCGCGAAGGCCGTCCCCAAGCTGCTCGAGCCCATCATGGACGTCGAGGTGGTCGTGCCCGAGGAATACATGGGCGACGTGATCGGCGACTTGAGCAGCCGTCGCGGCCGGATCGGGGGCATGTTCCAGCGCTCCGACGCGCGCGTGGTCGCTTCGTCGGTGCCGCTCTCGGAGATGTTCGGCTACTCGACGCGGCTCCGCTCGATCACGCAGGGCCGGGCGGTGTACTCGATGCAGTTCTCTCGATACGAAGAAATGCCTTCGGCGATGGCGGAGCAGATCATCGCGAAGGTGAGAGGCAGCTGACCCCCGCCCACGGGATGCTGGTCCGGGCAATCGGAGGATTCTGAGCGATGGCGAAGCAGAAGTACGAGCGGACGAAGCCGCACGTGAACGTGGGGACGATTGGGCACGTGGATCACGGGAAGACGACGTTGACGGCGGCGATCAC
>Ga0209488_10002633_pt1 | contig 14673 bp, 13 predicted proteins | sample Rivendell_Oct201_8_FD_188349 | JGI IMG/M metagenome (GOLD analysis project Ga0209488, IMG submission 188349) | Vadose zone soil microbial communities from the Eel River Critical Zone Observatory, Northern California, USA -... | ecosystem: Environmental > Terrestrial > Soil > Vadose zone >... | reverse complement strand
GGCCACGTCGTGGAAATGCAGCCCGGTGGTGGGCTCGTCGAGAATATAGAGCGTGCGGCCGGTCGAGCGTTTGCACAGCTCCTTGGCGAGCTTGACGCGCTGCGCCTCGCCGCCCGAAAGCGTAGTAGCCTGCTGGCCGACGTGGATATAGCCCAGGCCGACGCGCTGCAGCGTCTCCAGCACATTGCGGATGCGCGGCACCGCCTGGAAGAAGGTCTGGGCCTCGTCGACCGTCATATCGAGCACGTCGGCGATCGACTTGCTCTTGAACGTCACGTCCAGCGTCTCGCGATTGTAGCGCTTGCCCTTGCAGACATCGCAGGTGACGTAGACATCGGGCAGAAAGTGCATCTCGATCTTGATGACGCCGTCGCCCTCGCAGGCCTCGCAGCGCCCGCCCTTGACGTTGAACGAGAAGCGGCCGGGCTCGTAGCCGCGCGCCTTCGCCTCCGGCAGGCCGGCGAACCATTCGCGGATCGGCGTGAACGCCCCTGTATAGGTCGCGGGGTTGCTTCGCGGCGTGCGCCCGATCGGCGACTGATCGATGTCGATCACCTTGTCGAGGTGCTCGAGCCCTTCGATGCGGTCGTGCGGGGCAGGCGCGACGCTCGCACCGTTGAGCTTGCGCGCGACCGCGGCATAGGTCGTGTCGACCAGCAGCGTCGACTTGCCGCCGCCGGAGACGCCGGTGACGCAGGTGAACAGGCCGAGCGGAATTTCGGCGGTGACGTTTTTCAGGTTGTTGCCGCGCGCGTTGATGACCTTCAGCGCACGGCGACCATTGCGTTGCCGCCGCTCCGGCACCGGCACCACGATCTCGCCCGAGAGATACTTGCCGGTGAGGGATCGGGGCTCGGCGATGAGATCCTCGACCGTGCCCTGCGCAATGACATGGCCGCCATGGATGCCGGCGCCGGGGCCGATGTCGAGCACATGGTCGGCGACCCGGATGGCGTCCTCGTCGTGCTCGACCACGATCACGGTGTTGCCGAGGTCGCGCAGCCGCTTCAGCGTGTCGAGCAGCCGCGCATTGTCGCGCTGATGCAGCCCGATCGAGGGTTCGTCGAGCACGTAGAGCACGCCGGTCAGGCCGGAGCCGATCTGCGACGCAAGCCGGATGCGCTGGCTCTCGCCGCCCGAGAGCGTGCCGGACGCGCGCGCGAGCGTGAGATATTCGAGGCCAACGTCGACCAGGAACTTCAATCGCTCGCGGATCTCTTTCAGCACCCGCACCGCTATCTCGTTCTGCTTCGGCGTGAGCCGCTTGGGCAATTCGCCGAACCATTCGCCAGCGCGTTTGACCGAGAGCTCGGCCACCTCGCCGACGTGCTTCTCGCCCACCTTGACGCACAGCGCCTCGGGCTTGAGCCGATAGCCCTTGCAGGCGTCGCAGGGAATGTCAGTGAAATAGCGCGCCATTTCCTCGCGCGCCCAGTCGCTCTCGGTCTCGCGCCAGCGCCGCTCGAGATTGGTCACCACGCCCTCGAACGGCTTGCTGGTCTGGTAGGAGCGCATGCCGTCGTCGTAGGTGAACTTGACGGCGTCCTCGCCGGAGCCGTAGAGGATCGCGTCCTGCGTCTTCTTCGGCAGGTCCTTCCACTTGGTGTCGAGCGTGAAGCGGTAGTGCTTGCCGAGCGCGGTGAGCGTCTGCAGATAATACGGCGACGAGGACTTCGCCCAGGGTGCGATCGCGCCCTTGCGCAACGTCACGTCCTTGTCGGGGATCACGAGGTCAGGGTCGATGCGCTGCTGGACGCCGAGGCCGCCGCATTTCGGGCAGGCGCCGAACGGGTTGTTAAACGAAAACAGCCGCGGCTCGATCTCCGGAATGGTGAAGCCTGAGACCGGACAGGCGAACTTCTCCGAGAACACGAGGCGCTCGGCGGTCTCGTTGCGCGCCTTGTTGGCCTTGGCGCCGGTCACCGCGGTGTCGGCGAGCTCGACCACAGCCAGGCCCTCGGCGAGCTTGAGCGCCTGCTCGAGCGAATCCGCCAAGCGCGTGGCGATGTCCGGCCGCACCACCAGGCGGTCGACCACCACGTCGATGTCGTGGGTGAACTTCTTGTCGAGCGCCGGCGCGTTGGCGATCTCGTAGAACTCGCCGTCAATCTTCAGGCGCTGGTAGCCGCGTTTGAGAAAGTCGGCGATCTCTTTGCGGTATTCGCCCTTGCGGCCACGCACCACCGGCGCCAGCAGATAAAGCCGGGTACCCTCCGGCAGCGCCATCACCCGGTCGACCATCTGCGACACGGTCTGGCTCTCGATCGGCAGCCCGGTCGCGGGCGAGTAGGGCACGCCGACGCGCGCCCAGAGGAGCCGCATATAGTCGTAGATCTCGGTGACGGTGCCCACGGTCGATCGTGGATTGCGCGAGGTGGTCTTCTGCTCGATCGAGATCGCCGGCGACAGGCCGTCGATCTGGTCGACGTCCGGCTTCTGCATCATCTCCAGGAACTGGCGCGCATAGGCGGAGAGCGACTCGACATAGCGGCGCTGGCCCTCGGCATAGATGGTGTCGAAGGCGAGCGAGGACTTGCCGGAGCCCGACAGCCCGGTGAACACCACGAGCTGGTCGCGCGGGATCTCGACGTCGACGTTTTTCAGGTTGTGCTCGCGCGCGCCGCGGATCGCGATCACGCGGCGGTCGTGGGCGGCGCGGGCGTCAGAGGCGCGAGCGTCGGGGGCGCGGGCGTCGGAACGGCGGGCGCGTGACTTGTCGAACAGGTCGTTCATCGCACTCTTTTAGATGGTTTGGCTGACCATTTTTTGGCTGACAGCGCACTGGCTGCGCATGCCCGGCTGGCGCCGGTCGATCTGCGAACATAGGAAGAACGGGAGCGCGGCGCTAGTGTATATCGAGACGGCGTCCGCAGTCCTCGCATGCGCTGGGGACAACACCGACGCTAACGCGCTAAGTTCCGGCAATTCGGCAGGTCCATCAGAGAGGTATCCATGACACGCTGGCATACGATGGCGCTTTCGATGGCGCTTTGCGCCGTGCTGCTGTTCGCCAATACCGCGCTGGCGCAGCCGGGCGAGGTCACGAGCCTCGACAATGTCGACTATGTCGCGCACGACGGGGTGAAGCTGACGGGCGACCTCTACCTGCCCAAGGATACCAAGACGGGCGCTGCCAAAACGCCGCTGGTCATCGCCATCCATGGCGGCGGCTGGCAGAACGGGAGCCCGGCGGCCTACCAGCATTGGGGGCCTTATCTCGCCCGCAACGGCTACGGCATGTTCGCCATCAGGTATCGGCTCGGGAAGGCCGGCACCTACCCGAAGGCGGTCTATGACGTGAAGGCGGCGATCCAGTTCATCCGCGCCAAGGCGGGCGACCTTGATGTTGACCCAGACCGGATCGGGCTGTGGGGCGATTCCGCCGGCGGTCATCTCGCCGCGCTGGCGGGGCTGGCGGCCGATCAGTACACGGCCGAATACCGCAACGACCCGCATGCCGGAGTTCCGGTCAACGTGAAGGCGGTGGTTGGCTTCTACGGCGTCTATGACTTGCTGGCGCAATGGCATCATGACCAGATCGCAAGGCCCCGTGACCAGATCGCCGAGAAGTTCCTCGGCGCTTCACCGATGCAGAACCGCAAGCTCTATTTCGAGTCATCGCCGATCAGCTACGCCACCATCGACCGCAACAAGACCTCGTTCATGCTGGTCAACGGCACCGCCGACGACATCGTTGATCCGGCGCAGACCCAGCAGTTCTGGCAGGCGCTCAACCAGGCCGGCATCTATTCGCGCCGCCTCGTGATCCCGGGCGCCGGGCATTTCTTCTCCTCCGATCCGCACGACGAGCCCGGCAGCTTCAGTGCTCTCGCCGCCCCGCGTGTCCTGCGCTTCCTGCAAGAACGGCTGTGACAGGAGCGGTCGCAACGAGGCCACGCCTTACACGACGAACGGCATCACCAGCGGAATGATGCTGACCGCCGCGAACACGCCGATGAGCATCCAGCGGATCACGGCCAACTCTCGCCGCAGCCGGGCAAGGCTTGCGCCAATGCCTTGTTCGGCAAGCGAGATCTTGGCGTTGACCCGCCGCTCACCCGCCCGGAAGGCGTCGTGCTCCACGTCTTTTCCCAAAATTCTTCGACCGCGTGCGACTATCGCTACCATCGCCAACACCCCAACCCTCACTTTGGCCCTGAAACTCGGCCTTGCGAATGCGGTGGCATTCTGCTAGAACAAAACACGAACAGAGTCAAGATTTGTGTGAACAGGTGCCGCTCGAACCCAGCCCGGCGCGGCTTGGGGCTGGGGCGTGGGGGGCTCTTGGGGCTAGGGTGGCCGCGCATTGATAGCGGCATTACGTACGCAGCATCGCGTTTGCCACTGTCAGGCATCGCGTTCGGGGCATCGCAGCAGCGCAGCAGGAGAGTGAGCTATGGCGGGTTCGGTCAACAAGGTGATCCTCATCGGCAATCTGGGCGCGGATCCGGAGATCCGCCGCACGCAAGACGGCCGGCCGATCGCCAATCTGCGCGTTGCCACCAGCGAGACCTGGCGCGACAAGGCGACCGGCGAGCGGCGCGAAAAGACGGAGTGGCACCGGGTGGTGATCTTCAACGAGGGCCTGTGCAAGATTGTCGAGCAGTACGTCAAGAAAGGCTCGAAGGTGTATCTCGAGGGCTCGCTGCAGACCCGCAAGTGGCAGGACAAGGACGGGCAGGACCGCTACTCGACCGAGGTCGTGCTGCAGGGCTTCAACTCGCAGCTCACGATGCTCGACAAGATAGGTGGTGGCGGCGCCGACTTCGGCTCCGAGCCGGGCGGCAGCGATTTCGGCTCCTCCGGTCCGCAGACGCGCAAGCCCGTGCCGGTCGGTGCGGGTGGCAAGCGCGGCGACATGGACGACGAGATTCCGTTCTAGAGCATGGGGTTGTAGTTTTGGAGGGGACGGGATGCGTGCTCGGCTGGTGGTGTTTGTTGCGTTGATGCTGGGGGTGACTGCGTTGCCGGCGCAGGCGGCGGCCGCTGCAGGCCAGCGGGTGACGTTCTCCGGCTGCGTGTTTACCGGCACGCCCGACGTGTGCCTGATGATCAAGAGCCCGGATGGCACGCTCTACAACATCAGCGCGCTCAATCCGCGGCCGCGCGCGCTCGACCGCGTCATTCGCGTGCGCGGCACCGTGACCGACAAGGTCTCGGTATGCAGTCAGGGCATTGTGCTCGATCGCATCCGCTGGTCGCGCACCCGGCAGCGCTGCCTGAACTGAGCGAACGGATCTGCCACGTTTCCCGCCCCCCTGGCCGCGACGGCAGGAGCACCCAAGGTGTCTTCACGCGGGTTTTTTGCGCGCCATACGCGCGTCTTCGAGGGGCGACAGCAACTGCTGTACCCGGTAAAGACTACGGCGCGATGACCACCATCCTGGTTCTCAAGCTTGTCCACCTGATCGGCGCCGCGGTGCTGTTCGGCACCGGGCTCGGCATTGCATTCTTTATGTATATGGCGCACCGCACCGGCGATGCGGCGCTGATCGCAGCGACCGCGCGCACGGTGGTGATCGCGGATGCGATGTTCACCTTGAATGCAGTGATCGCGCAGCCCGTGTCGGGCGCGGCGCTTGCGCTCAGCATCGGTTATTCGCTGTGGGAGCCGTGGATCGTCGTCTCGCTCGGGCTCTACGTCGTGATCGGCCTGTGCTGGCTGCCGGTGTTGGCGATCCAGCTGCGGCTGCGCGAGCTTGCGGCCGCCGCCGCGCGTGCGGGCACGCCATTGCCGCCCGACTATGAGCGGCTGTTCCGCATCTGGTTTAAGCTCGGCTGGCCCGCCTTTCTCGGCGTGATCGCGATCTTCGCCATAATGATCTTCAAGCCGCAGCTGTGGTGAGCGTTTTGCTCACATGCGCCGATAGAAATAAGGCGCGTCGTCGTGAACGAGCGCCAGCGCGCTGACCTGCGCTCGATAGGGCGAGAGGTGGCAGACCGGATCGGTTGCCGCGGCGTCGCCGAGGAGCGCAAAGGCCTGGCACCGACAGCCGCCAAAATCCTGCTCCCGCCGCGCGCAGCTTGCGCACGGCTCCTTCATCCAGCTGGTGCCGCGAAAGGCATTGAAGGCCGGCGAGTGCTCCCAGATGTCGGCGAGCGAGCGCTCGCGCACCGACCAGAATTCGAGACCCGGAATGCTCTCGGCCGCGTGGCACGGCAGCACCCGGCCGGAGGGCGTGACATTGAGCGAGCGGCGGCCCCAGCCGCCGACGCAGGGCTTGGGATAGCGCGCGTAATAGTCCGGCACGACCGCGTCGATGACGATGCGTCCCTGGTAGCGCTTGCGCAGCTCCTCGACCGTTGCAATCGCGCGCTCGACCTGAGCGCGCTCCGGCATCAGCATGGCGCGGTTCTTCAGTCCCCAGCCATAATACTGCACATGCGCGATCTCGACACGGCCCGCGCCCATGAGCAGCGCGAGATCGACCATCTCGCCGATGCGCTCGATGTTGGCACGATGCATGACGGCGTTGACGGTCAGCGGCAGCTTCAGGCGCACGACCTCATTGGCAAGCTCGCACTTGCGGGTAAAGGCGCCGTCATAGCCGGCGATGTGGTCGGCAGACTTCGGATTGCTGTCCTGGATCGAGACCTGGACATGGTCGAGCCCGGCGGCGCGCAGCTCGGCGAGCCGCTTGGCGGTGAGGCCGATGCCGGAGGTGATCAGATTGGTGTAGAGGCCGGCGACGCGGGCGGCGGTAGTGATGTCGACGAGGTCGCGCCGCGCCGCCGGCTCGCCGCCGGAGAGATGCACCTGCAGCACGCCGAGTGCGACCGCCTCGTCGAACACCCGTGCCCATGTGGCCGCATCGAGTTCCTGCGCGCGCGGCTCGAGCGCAAGCGGATTGGAGCAATACGGACAACCAAGCGGGCAACGATGGGTGAGCTCGGCCAGGAGACCGAGCGGCCGCGACAGTGCAGATGAACCGTTGCTCGCCATGTTACAGGTCCAACATCACAGGTCCAACATCACAATTCCAGAAGCTTCTTGTCCGCCAGGCCGCGCAACATCACGGTGACGTCTGCCAGCACACGCTCGCGCGGGGCCGCGTAGGCCTGCGCCAGTTCATCGACGATCGCCGCGAAGGTGCTCTCGCCGGTGCAGCGTTTGACGATCTCGGCCGCGATCGGGTCGGCCTTGAACACGCGCTCCGGCGCGAGCAGCACCCAGCCGCCCTGCGCCTCGCTGTGCACGAGCCGCACGCCATGCGGCAGGCGAGGGCGCGCATCAGGCGCGATCGGCGTTGGGGCGGTGCTCTGCTCACTCATCGGGTGTCCTTATTCTTTTGGTACAAAAGCTCCTGGCGAGATGTGCGCAGGCGAGACGTAGCAGTAGTAGAGCGCGTCGAGCATCGACCACAGCACGTCACACTTGAACTCGAGCGCGCGCAGCGCGGCGCTTTGCTGGTCCGGCGTCTTGGCATGGCGCTTGACGTAGTCGAGCGCGAATTGGGAATCGCGCTCCGCCTGCGGCGGGCGCTTGGCGAAGTAATCGAGTGTCTCCGCGCTCACAAAATCATAGTTCTTCAGCATGCCTTCGATGCGCTCGGTGATGATCCCGGGCGAGAACAGCTCGGTCAGCGAGGAGGCGACTGCTTCGAGCAGTGGCTTCTCGCGGACGAAATGGACATAGGCATCGACCGCAAAGCGCGTCGCTGGCAGCAGTCCGTGCAGTGAGACGACATAGTCGCGATCAAGCCCGACCCCATCGGTCAGCTTCAGCCAGCGGGCGATGCCGCCCTCGTTGACGGCTTCACCGTCATGATCGTGGAGCCGGCTGCGCCATTCGCGCCGCAGCTCCTGATCGTTGCAGCGCGCGATCAGGTTGGCATCCTTCTGCGGGATCTTGGACTGATAGTAGTAGCGGTTGAGCGCCCAGGCCTGCACCTGCCCCTTGGTGCATCGGCCGCTATGCAGACGGTGGTGAAAGGGATGACAGCGGTGATAGCGCCGGGCGCCGATATCGCGCAGGCGCGCTTCCAGCTCGGCTTCACTGAGCAAGTGGCTCATAGCACGATTTCCTGGCCATCCTCGGCGACCTCCCAGCCTTGGCTGGTCACGCGAGCGCGCTCGGGCGAGCCCTCCACCAGAATGGGATTGGTGTTGTTGATGTGGATGTAGATGCGGCGTGCGCGCAGTTTGGCCAGCGCGGCCAGCGATCCATCCTCGCCGTCAATCGAGATGTGGCCCATCCGGCGGCCGGTCTTGCTGCCGGTGCAGCTCGTGATCATCTCGTCGTCGCGATAAAGCGTGCCGTCGAAGAGCACCGCATCCGCGCAGGCCATGCGGTCCAACATGGAGGTGGTCACGGCAGCGGCCCCCGGGATGAACACGAGCCGCGAGCCGCCGGCCCGCAGTTCAAGGCCCGCGATGCCGTTGGCCTCGCTCAGGGCGTCCGGATTCTCTCCCTCGAGATAGAGCGGCACCTTGCCGGGCACGGCGAAAAGCTCCGCGGTCAGGCCCCCCGGAAGCGAGCAGGGCACGCCGAACGCCTCCACCCGGCGCTCGACCTGATCGCGCGCCAGCACCTCGAACATGCTGTTCTGGTCAATGAGAGCCATGGTCGGCGCCGTGGCGCACAACATGAACGGCTCGCGCTCGCGCAAACTCAACAGCCCGACCACCTGATCGATCTCGGCGCCGGTCAGCATGATCGCCTTGACCGGACTCCCGCGCGGCTTGCCGCGCGGATGGAGCGCGTGCGAGCGGCGCAGCTGCTCCGGCAGATCAGGTGATGCATTGATGAGAACCCAGTCCTCGCCATTTGCGGAAACGGCGAGGCTGGCTTGAGTGCGCGGCCGGGCCCGCGGATCGCCAGACCAAGCCAGCTGGCAGACCGGGCACCGGCAGTTCCACTGCGGGAAGCCCCCACCAGCCGCCGAGCCAAGCACGATTGCGGTGAGGCGTCCCATCAAGCAGAACTTGAGCGCGCTGCCGGCCTAGAACTCGGCCGGCAGGTAGCCGTTGATCTCAAGACCAACACAAATCTCAACGAGGATTGGCGTGGACCACATGATCTGTTCCTTTCATTTCCAATGGATGTCAGGCGCCGGGGAGGCGCCTGACATTTTGGCACGCTACCGGCAGGCGGCCTGCACATTCAAGAAATGAGGTCTATAGGTTTTTTGAATAGATCCGCCGATCGACGGCGCCGTTCGAAGTTCCATCTTGAGGGTATCACGGTCATGCCGACCATTGCGCGCTATGGCAGCTGGAAGTCGCCCATCACGTCCGAGCTGATCGTGGCGCAATCGATCGCGCTATCGGAGACGCGTCTCGACGGCGATACGTGCTACTGGCTCGAGGGCAGGCCGCAGGAGCAGGGCCGCTTCGTGGTCGTGCGTAGCGATGCTGCAGCGACCACAGACCTGACGCCGAAGCCGTTCAGTGCCCGCACGCGCGTGCAGGAATATGGCGGCGCGTCGTGGATCGTGGCTGACGGCGTGGTCTATTTCTCGAACTTTGCCGATGGCCGCCTCTACCGCACGAGCGACGGCGTGTCTGCGCCGGAGGCGCTGACCCCGGCTCCGAGCGATCGCGAGCATCAATGGCGATTTGCCGACGGCATCATCGATCGCGGACGCAATCGCTGGATCGGCGTGCGCGAGGACCACACGGCAGGCGGCGAGGCGGTCAACACGATCGTGGCGGTCGATCTCGCGCAGCCGGGCCGCGATGCCGGGCAGGTGCTGGTCGGCGGGCACGATTTCGTCGCGGCGCCACGGCTGTCGCCCGATGGACGCGCGCTGCTCTGGCTCGCCTGGCAACATCCCAATATGCCGTGGAACGGCACGGCACTGTTCGTCGCCGAGCTCGACGCCGCTGGCCATGTGCGTGAGCCGCAGCCGATCGCCGGAGGAGTCGCGGAATCGATTTTCCAGCCGGAATGGTCGCCCGACGGGCGGGCCATCATCTTCGTGTCCGATCGCACCAACTGGTGGAACCTCTACCGCTACGACCGTGTTGCACGCACCACGCAGGCGCTCGCGCCGATGAACGCGGAATTCGGCGTCCCGCAGTGGAGCCTTGCAGCGGCAACCTATGCCTGGGCCGGGCCCGACCGCATCGTGGCGAGCTACGTCGCCGATGGGCTCGGCCGTCTCGCGGTGCTTGATCTCGCGCGCAAGACGCTCAAGCCCATCGAGCTTCCATTCACCGAGTTCGGCTCGGTGCGAGCGCTCGGCGAGCGGGTGCTGTTCCGCGCCGCTGCTCCCAACCACCCGCTGAGCATCGTGGCGCTCGATCTGGTGTCGGGAAGTCATCGCGTCCTGCAGAAGGCGACCCGTATTCTCGACAATCCGGACTTGCACATCGGCGACTATCTGACCACGGTGCGGCCCGTGGAGTTTCCCACCACGGGCGGCAAGACTGCGTTTGGTCTCCTCTATCCGCCGCACAATCCGGACTATGCCGGCCCGGCCGACGAAACGCCGCCGCTGCTCGTCAAGTGTCATGGTGGCCCGACGGGCGCTGCTTCGAGCAGCCTCAATCTGTCGACGCAGTTCTGGACCAGCCGCGGCATTGCGGTGCTCGATGTCAACTACGGCGGCAGCACCGGCTTCGGCCGTGAGTACCGCGAGCGCCTCTATGGCAACTGGGGGATCGTCGACGTCGATGACTGCGTGAACGGCGCCCGGTTTCTGGCCGAGCAGGGTCTCATTGACGCTCAGCGCGCCGTCATCACTGGCGGCAGCGCGGGCGGCTACACCACGCTCGCCGCGCTGGTGTTCCGCGATTTCTTCGCAGGCGGCGCGAGCTACTATGGCGTGAGCGATGCGATCGCGCTTGCCCGCGACACGCATAAGTTTGAGTCGCGCTATCTCGATTGGCTGATCGGGCCCTATCCGGAGATGGCGGAGCGCTACCGCGAGCGCTCGCCGCTCTATCACGCGGAGCGGCTGTCGAAGCCGGTGATCTTCTTCCAGGGCGAGGAGGATGAGGTCGTGCCGCCGAACCAGTCCGAGGCCATGGTCGAGGTGCTGCGCCGCAAGGGCCGTGCCGTCGGCTATTTCCTGTTCTCCGGCGAGCAGCACGGCTTCCGCAAGGCCGACACCATCAAGCGCTGCCTCGACGCGGAACTCGCGTTCTATGCGATCGAGGTGTTCAAGATCGGGCTGAGGTTCTAGGACATCAGCACATTGACGCGCTTCACGACTTGCCTTTGCCTTGCGCCGGGCACATTGCTGCGTGAAGTTTCTCGATCGCGTCAAGTGATTTTCGCGCGGACTCGATGGTTTCCGCAAGATCTGCAGAATCTTGCCGTTCGTCGGGAACGTGTTTCATATCTCCATCGATTGCTTCCACCATGGACCTGACGATATCAGCGCCATTGGCCAGGGTTGCCAGATTGAGTTCCTTGATCGTACGCCCAATGGTGACTGCGCAGTTGGCCTGCCGCTCGAAAGCCGATTTGACTGCTCGAAATCTTGGAAAGAAATCCTTGACCAGCTGTATGTCGGTCGCAACGCCCTCAGATGACAGCCTGCAGACGGGATCGATGGTCTTGAGGCTCGGATAATTCATCTGCACGATCTTCTCGTATTCCGACCTGAGTCTTTGCGATTCGGCGACAATTGTGTTCACGCTACAAACAAAGTGTTCTCGCCCTCGATAACAACTGTCCAACTTGATCGGGCCTCTTAAACCCGGCAGAGCAAGATCGGCTCTCGGGAATTGCTGGTCGCACGGCGCGGTCGGAGTGGCGGATTCGACGGGTGTGGCCGCCGTCGGGCGAGTGGCTGGAATTTGCCGCGGCCGCTGAGGTAGCTGCGTTTGCGGGACTTGCTGGAATTGTCGGACCTGCTGCGCGTCAGCAGTTTGAAAAAACGAACCGCGAAAGAACGGCTGATCCGAAATACCCACTCCCATAATCACCAGGCCGGCGCAGGTGACGGCACGCATGGCAATGAATTCCCTTTCAGTTGATCTCATGATTGCTAAGGTCTCCCAGGCCTCCGTCGTCGCAGGACTTGATGTTCGATACTACAGGCGCCACAGCGCCGCCGCGCCCGTCGATCGAATGACGCCAACGATTTTTCTTCACAGTGCGGATCGAAAAACCCGGTGACGAGCTTGGTGCAATTAGTGAATCGCCGAACAATCGCGATTTATAGGTCATAGTTGCGATCAGAGTTCCATTTTTACAGCAAAATCGACTCTGACCCCAATTGGGACTACGAAATCACGGTCGCTCGTCGTCTCCATCGGTGTTTTGCAACACAATGGGGGGGCGAAGCCGACAGCGCTTGATCGCCGTGAGCTGTTCTCTTCGTGACACGGAGCGGGACTTTCCTACGGCCCTTCATCTTCGGGAGACCTGAAGGTCCTGGCCCGGAATTCCTTGCCCTTTGCGGCCCGCACGGCGCTTTCATCAACGCTCAAGCCAAGGCCTGGGCCCTGCGGCAGCGCGATGTATCCTTCCACCGGGCGCAGTGCGTCTGGGCATAGCCGCTGGCCGAGTTCCTCGAATGGAAGAAAATATTCGGTAATGATGAAATTCGGCATGCAGGCAGACGCGTGCACGGTGGCGCTGAGCGCCATGGTGGTCGAATTGTAATTGTGCGGCGACACCGCGATCGCCTCGGTTTCGGCCGCGGCGGCGATATACATGAGCTCGAGTATCCCGCCGCAATTGGAGACGTCGGGGTTGAGGATGTCGACGGCGCGCGCCCGGATGATCGGCCGGAAGCCCGCGCGCGTCAGCAGCGCCTCGCCGGTGACGACCGGAATGCGGCTCGCGCGCCGAACCTCGGCAAGTGCCTCGACGTTCTCGGACTGGCACGGCTCTTCGAACCAATAGGGCTCGAACTCGGCAAGCGCATTGGCGAGATCGATGGCGTGCATCGGTGCGAGCCGCCGGTGCACCTCGATGAGGATATCGACGTCTGGACCAACGGCGTCGCGGACCGCGCGCGTCACCTGCACGGCGCTTCTGATGTGCTGCTTTGGAATATAAGTCCGCCACGGTCCGGGAAGCGGGTCGAACTTTAGAGCGGTGAAACCGCGCTTGAGAACGCCCTCGGCACCGCGCGCATAATCCTCAGGCTTTTGCATCTTGTAGCTCCAGCCATTCGCATAGACACGCACGCGCGAACGGCAGGGCCCGCCGAGGAGGTTGTAGACCGGCTGTTGCGTGACCTTGCCGACAATGTCCCACAGTGCCTGCTCGATGCCGGAGGTGGCGCAGTAGAATTCCAGCGAGCCGCGCCGCTGCGCGTAGTCGTCGAATGCGATTTGCAGGATGTGCCGGATATGGAACGGATCGCGACCGACAAGGTAGCGACCCAACTCTTCGACCTGTGCCGCGACGGCACGGTCGCGGTCATACTGGCTGTAGGCCTCGCCCCAACCGACCACGCCGGCATTGGTCGCAACGCGCACAAACACGAAATTCTTCCGCCAGCCCGAATAGACCGGAAGACATTCGACGCTCGTGATTTGCATTTCGCCCTACGCTGCCAGGCTCAAAAATTAGTATGGCCGATCGCCTTTGATCGTCACCCGACGGCCGGATCGCGTCTGCGGGTAGTAGTCCCACAGCGCCTGATGCTGGACGCAGCGGTTGTCCCAGAAGGCAACCGAATGAGGCTGCCAGCGGAACCGGCACTGGAATTCCTCCCGGGTACCAAACTCGCACAGAAACTCGAGGATCGCGCGGCCTTCTTCTCGCGGCAGTTCGTTGATGTGGGTGGTGAAGTCGCCATTGACATAGAGCGCCTTGCGTTTTGTCACCGGATGCGTGCGCACGACGGGGTGCGATGCCCGCGGATAGACCTTGCCGGTCTCCTGGACGCCCATCAGCGCATTGTTGCGGCGATAAACATGGTCGCCCGAATGGGTCGCGGTCAGCCCTTCGAGATAGGCCTTCATGCGGGGCGAGAGCGCATCATAAGCTGCGTACTGGCTGGCAAAAAGCGTGTCGCCGCCGCACGGCGGCACGGTGTGGAGATAAAGGATGCTCGCCGCGGGCGGCTCGTCGTCGCAGGAGACGTCCGAGTGCCAGTACTCGCCGTTGATACGCTTGGAATTGGCATCGGCATGGATCGGCAAGATCTCGGGATGTCCTTGCGGCCCGGGCGTGCTGGGATGGATATGCAGTTCGCCGAAATGGCGGCCGAACCGCTTGTGGGCCTCAATGTCCATCGCCTGATCGCGAAAGAACAGAACCTGGTGCTCCGCGAGCGCCTGATGCAGCTCATCGACCTCGCGATTGCTGAGCGGGTTGGCGAGCGTGATGCCTTCAACCAGGGCACCGATGCGAGGCGTAACCGACGTGACCTTGATGGATTCATAGCCCATGGCAAGACCCTTCGATACTGTTAGAAACAACGGCGGCAAGAGCCGATGGAGCCAGGACGCATTGTGCGATGGCTATCCCAGCGATTCAATATGATCAGTCCGCCTTATCAGTCCGCCTTGGCACCGGAGAGCTTCACCACCTTGGCCCATTTCTCGGCCTCCTCGGCGATGAGCCTGCCAAAGTCCCCCGGGGAGCCCGGCATCGCGATGCCGCCGAGATCCGCAAAGCGCGCCTTCACCTTGGAGTCGGCGAGGCCGGCATTGACCTCGCGGTTCAATCTTTGGACGATGTCGGCCGCAGTGCCCGTTGGCGCGCCGACCCCGTACCAGGCGCTGGCCTCATAGCCTGGCACGAATTCGGCAATGGTCGGA
>Ga0209488_10002632_pt1 | contig 14673 bp, 8 predicted proteins | sample Rivendell_Oct201_8_FD_188349 | JGI IMG/M metagenome (GOLD analysis project Ga0209488, IMG submission 188349) | Vadose zone soil microbial communities from the Eel River Critical Zone Observatory, Northern California, USA -... | ecosystem: Environmental > Terrestrial > Soil > Vadose zone >... | reverse complement strand
CGCGAATATCAATGGCATCACCTTCTTTTTTAGGGTCGTTCTCGCCGATCGATCCAGCAAGTTGCTCGTCGACGACGTCGACCGTCTGCGAGAGGTTTACCGAATTGTCCGCGAGCGGCGTCCATTCGAGACCGTCGCCATCTGCGTCCTCCCGGATCACATCCATGCGATCTGGACCCTGCCGGAAGGAGATGCAGATTTCTCCATTCGATGGAGCTTGATCAAAAGCGGCTTCTCGCGTGGTCTTGCCGATGAGCCTCGTTCTCCGAGCAAGATCGTCAAACGAGAAAAGGGAATCTGGCAACGCCGCTTTTGGGAGCACGCGATCCGAGACGATACGGATCTCGAACGTCACATCGACTATGTTCACTTCAATCCGGTCAAACACAGGCTCGTGACCCGTGTTCAGGATTGGCCCTATTCTTCGTTCCACCAATACGTCGGCAGGGGGTTCTGCCAATCGACTGGGGTGGCGACATGAGCGAAGGCGGTTTGGATTTTGGTGAGCGGTGAGCGTGCGCCAATGCAAAAAGAGGTGATTGCGTAGCCCGGATGAGCGCCAAACGCGCTTGCGCGTTTTGGCGCGATATCCGGGGACGGTCTCTCTGCAAATCACGCTGGTAATCGAAGGTTTCGGGGCGGTTCGGCACTACGAGCTCTTGCCCCACGAGAGATCCGTCCCGGATGTCGCGACCGGCACATTGAAAATGTGCCGATCGCTCATCCGGGCTACGACTTGAGAAAGCCTAGAACCGCTTTGGTGAACTCTTCGCGCTGTTCGATATTGGAGAGATGCGCGGCGTCGAGGCTCACAAGCGCTGCGCCCGGAATCCGGAGGTATTCCTGCGACGCACCAGCGGGAGCATATGCGGCATTGCCGCCCATGATTCCCAGCGGCATCCCCAATGCGCTGCGCCACATGACATCCGTGATGAAGCGAAACCTCGTCCCGTCCCACGTATACAGAAACGCGCACGAGCCCTTGAGCTGCTGCAGCTCGAGCACGTCCTGATCGGTGCCGGGGAAATAAATCGTTTGCGGCACGCCATTGGGCCACTGCACGCGCAGCACATCCGCCTTGAAGTGGCTTCCCAGACCAAAGTGCGTCACCGGCTCCGTCACGACGCGCGTCTGGTACAGCTCGCCGGCGCGCACGTCGAGTCTCGCGCCGATGCCGTACGAATTGTTCTTGCCGCTGCCGGCGCCCAGCGCGATCAGCCGCACCCGCATCGCGAGGTGCGCGTTCCCGCCGTCGTTGCGAAGCACGCGAACGCCGTTGCGGGCACCGAGCACGATGTCCTGATCGCCGTCGCCATCGATATCGGCGACCACTAACGCGCCGATCGAGTCGCGCTGCACCGACGGGGGCAATATCGGGCTGCGGTCCATCAGCCGGCCCGTGCCGTCGTTGTGGAATAGCGACGCGCCATGCGGTCCCGCGACGATCAGATCGAGCCAGCCGTCGTTGTCGTAGTCGAAGAAGACCGCGCTCGTCGCCTGCAGACTCGGGGCGCGAGTAGCGTGGCTGAAGTGACCGGCGCCGTCGTTGTGCCACAGACCGCTGCCGGCGACGAAGATGTCGATGGCTCCGTCGTTGTCGTAGTCGCCCATCGCGACGGGTCCCGGCCCACGCATGGTATCGGCGGTCCGCGTGAAGCCGCGCGCGCCGTCGTTGTGGAACAGCCCGTCAGTGCCGGTCACGCTCGCGACAAAGACGTCGGTACGGCCGTCGTCGTCGACATCCGCAAACGCGGCATCGGTGCCGCCTTGGACGATCCCGTCCGCGTTCGGCCACAGCGTGAACGTGCCGTCCAGGTTGTTCCGATAGGCGCCGAGTGTCCCTCCGCCCACGAGCAAGAGATCGAGATCTCCGTCGTGATCGAGGTCGACGAACATGGCCTTCCCGCTCCGGATGCCGGCCACGTCGCGCAGGCCGGCGGCGTCGGTCACATCGTCGAACCGCTTCCCTTCGTGATTGTGCAGCAGGTAGCCGCGACCATCGGAGCCGATCGCAAACACGTCGAGCCAGCCGTCGTTGTCGTAGTCGGCGAAGGTCGCGTCGATCGCGCCGGCGGGGAGCGGCAGCGGCATCCTGGCGGTGAGGTCCGCGACGAAGCCGCCATGCACGGCGTAGAGGCGCACTTGAGGTGCGGCGAGCAGAAGATTGTCTTCACCGTCGCCGTCGACATCGCCCACCGCCAGCGCCGTGACGGCCGCGCTGCTGTCCGGGAAGCCGCTCTCGCCCGTGACGTCGGTGAAATGGATCGGCCCGGCGGAGGCGGGCGTGATGCCGCGCATCGAGATGAGCGACTGCGGGCTGAACGCCAGCACGGGCCGGCCCGCGAGGGGACCTTCGATGCCGTCCACCTCCGCGAGCGATGCCTGATACGGCGCCGTGACCTCCATCAGCCGATGGAATCGATCGAGCTCTGTACGCGCGTCCGCCAATCGTCCGGCGCGCAGCGCTTGCAGCGCCGCGGCGAGATGCGGCTTGGCTTCGCGCGGGGGCTCGGGGCGGAGCCGTCGCACGTCCTCGAGATAGCGCATCGTGCTGTCGGTCTGGCCGAGCTCGAGGAGGACCTCGGCGAGCTGCAGTCGCACCGCCAGGTTGGCGGGCGAGCGCGCGAGCACCTGGCGGAGGCGCGCCGCGTAAGCGCTGTCGCTGCGTTCCCGTTCGAGCTCGGCGAGCGCGTACAGCACTCGGGCGTCGGGGGGAACAGCCTCGAGGACGCGGCGAGCATCGGCTGGCCGGCCGGTCAGCGAGTACAACTTGGCGAGGATGAGCGCGACGTCCGGATTCTTCGGGTCGAGCCGCCACGCCTTCTCGAGCTGGGACTCCGCTTCGGCGTAGCGCCCGGAGCGCAGATAGGTGAGGCCGAGGTTGGCGTAGCCCAGCGGGTCGCGCGGCGCGAGCGCGATGACGTGGCGAAATTCCTGCTCGGCCTCGGGCAGGCGCCCGCGCTGCAGATGCTCGAGCCCAATCGTGCGCGCCGTGATAAGGGCGCCTTGATCGATGGGCTTTTCCCGGCAAGCGACGACGCTGGCGAGCAACACGAGAGCGAGCGAACGGAAAGTTTTCACGCTATACTGGCGCCCCTTGCAAAAATATCTGTTGCTTATGCTCGCCCCGGCGCCGGTGCTGGTCTCGACCTGCCGTCGCACGTCGTCTGCGCCGCAGCTGTTCGTCGCCGTCGCGCCGGAGGCGAGCGGCGTCACGTTCGCCAACACCCTGCCGGAAGATTCCGCGGTCAACATCATCAATTATCTCTACTACTACAACGGCGGCGGCGTCGCGGCGGGCGACATCGATGGTGACGGATTGGTGGACTTGTACTTCACGTCGAACCTGGGCTCGAACCGGTTGTACCGCAACCTGGGCAACTTTCGGTTCGAGGATGTCACCGCCCGCGCCGGCGTCGCCGACTCGGTCGGCTGGAAGAGCGGGGTTACGATGGCTGATGTCAACGGCGACGGCCGGCTCGATATCTACGTTTCGGGCGTGAACTACCTCGGCATGAAGGGCCGCAACGTCCTCTATATCAACAATGGCGACGGCACCTTCACCGACCGCGCCGAGGAGTACGGGCTGGCATTCTCCGGTTACTCCACCCAGGCCGCGTTTTTTGACTATGACGGCGACGGCGACCTGGACATGTATCTCCTGAACAGCTCCACCTTCGGGGAGCTCCGCACCAGGAAGAGCTCGAGCCGCACCGAGCGGAACGCCCGTGCCGGTGACCGGCTCTATCGCAACGATCACGGACACTTCGTCGATGTCAGTGCAAGTGCGGGCATCTACGGCGGCGTCGAAGGGTTCGGACTGGGCGTGGCGGTGAGCGACGTCAACCTCGACGGCTGCCCCGACATCTACATCGCCAACGACTTCCCCGAGAACGACTTTCTCTACGTCAACAATTGCAAGGGGAAATTCACCGAATCGATCGCACAGGCGACGGGCCATACGAGCCGGTTCTCCATGGGTGTCGACATGGCGGACTTCAACAATGACGGCCGGCCCGATATCGCCGTGCTCGATATGCTCCCCGACAGCGAGCGGATCCTCAAGACCGCGGCCACAACGGAGAGCTACTCCCTGTTCAATCAGAAACTCGCGCTGGGCTATCACTACCAGTACGCCCGCAATACGCTGCAGCTGAACAGGGGCGCCGCGGGCGGGAGGGTGCGCTTCAGCGAAATCGGCTTCCTCGCGGGCATCGCCGCGACCGACTGGAGCTGGGCACCGCTCTTCGCCGATTTCGACAACGATGGCCGCAAGGACCTGTTCGTCACGACCGGCATCTACCGCCGGCCGAACGATCTCGACTACATCGCGTCGTTGGACAGCATCCCCGCGGGGACCGAGCCTCCGGCCGCGCGACTCATCGCCAGGATGCCGCACGTCCCGCAGCCCAATTACGCGTTTCACAACAACGGTGACCTGACGTTCACCAATCTGGCCGCCGCCTGGGGACTCGACGCCGCGGGATTCTCGAACGGCGCCGCCTACGTCGATCTCGATAACGACGGCGCGCTCGATCTCGTGGTCAACAATCTCCACGCGCCCGCCACAGTCTACCGCAACCGGGTGCGCGACCTGGACAGCGCCAACCATCACTCTCTCACCGTGATGCTGCGCGGCGCCGGCGCCAACACCGCCGGGATCGGGGCCAAGGTCATGATCGCCGCCGGCGGCACGCATCAGTTGGTCGAAGTGATGCCAACGCGCGGCTTCGAATCGGCGGTCGACCCGCGCGCCCACTTTGGTCTCGGTGCGACGGCGCGCGCGGATTCGCTAACGGTCATTTGGCCCGACCGTCGCTATCAAGTGCTGACAAATGTGGCCGCCGATCAGTCGATCACGGTGTCGCAGTCCGATGCCCGCATGCAACCGCCCACCCGCCCATCCGCCCATCCGCCGCTCTTCTCCGACATCACCGATCGGCTGCCTATCAGCTACAAGCACGCAGAGAACACCTTCTTCGACTTTGGTCGAGAGCCGCTGATGCCGCATCTGCTCTCGACCGAAGGCCCCGCGCTCGCGGTCGGCGACGTCAACGGCGATGGCCGGGACGACATCTACGTGGGGGGCGCGAAGTGGCAGGCCGGCCGACTGTTCCTGCAGGATGCGAGCGGGCGCTTTCGAGCGGCGCCGGAGGCCGCCTTCCAGGCTGACAGCCTGAACGAGGACGTTGACGCTGCGTTCTTCGACGCCGACGGCGATGGGAAGCTCGATCTCTACGTCGTGAGTGGCGGCAATGAATTCTGGGAGGGGGCGCCGCTGCGCGATCGTCTGTACCTGAACGACGGCCGCGGGAACTTCCGCCGGGCCGACGATGCGTTGCCTGTGTTCTTTCACAACGGCTCCTGCATCGAGCCGAGCCGCGACTTCCTTTTTGTCGGGAGCCGCGTGGTGGCGCGGCAGTACGGCGTCATACCACGCAGCTACTTGTTGGAGAATGACGGGCACGGGCACTATCGCGACGTCACCGTCGACAAAGCTCCTGGGCTGGACTCGATCGGGATGGTCAGCCGGGCGACCTGGGTGGATTACGACGGTGACGGCAAGCTCGACCTGATCGTCGTCGGCGAATGGATGCCGGTGCGGGTCTTCCATCAGGAGAGCGGCCGGTTCGTGGACCGCACCGCCGAAGCCGGCTTCGCCGGTACGAACGGCTGGTGGACCAGCATTCAGGCGGCCGACCTGAATGGCGACGGCCGTCCCGATCTCGTCCTCGGCAACGCCGGCTTGAACTCTTTGATCCGGGCGTCGCGTACCGAGCCGGCGCGACTGTATGTCGGCGACTTCTTCGGTACGGGGACGCCGGTGCAGATCCTCACGTCATACCGGCACGGCGTCAGCTATCCGCTGGCCGGACGCGACGAGCTGGTACAAGTGATGCCGTCGCTGCGCAGCCTGTATCCGACGTACGCGTCGTTAGGCGCGAGCCGCATTCAGAACATCATTCCGGCTAAAGCGCTAAAAAAAGCGCGCGTGCTCGAGGCCGATACGTTCGCCAGCGCCGTCGCGCTGAACCGTGGGAACGGGACATTCGATCTGCACGCGCTTCCCACAGAGGCGCAATTCGCGCCGATCTACGCGTCATTGGCCGGCGATTTCGACGGCGACGGAAAGATCGATCTCGTCACGGCCGGGAATTTCTACGGTGTGACGCCGGTGGAGGGCCGCTACGACGCGAGCTATGGTCTGTTCTTGCGCGGCAACGGCCATGGCGGATTTGCCGCGGTGGACATGGAGCAGAGCGGCCTGGCGATCGACGGACAGGTGCGCCACCTGGCGTTGCTCACGCGCGCGAACGGCGATCGGCTGATTGTGGTGGCGAGGAACAACGACCGGCTACAGCTAGAGCAGATACCCGCGCTTCATTAGGTTCTGCGCCGACGCCGCGTAGCCGGCGGAGTCCGGTAGATGCCAGCCGAGCGCGTCGGCGAGACGGTCGTAGATGTTGAAGAGCGCGCAGACGTTGATCGCATCCTCGATCGCGTCATTCGACAGCCCGGCGGCGCGCAACGGCGCGACATCGGGAGGGCGCACCTCATTCGGCCGCAGCGTCAGCTTTTCCAGGAAGCCAAGCGTCGCGCGCAGCTTCGCGTCGATCGGCGCGGTGCGCCAATCGTCGAGTACAGCTTTTACCATCTTGTCGTCTTTGAAAGCCAGCGACGCGACCGCGCCGTGGGACTCCGTTCAGAAGACGCATTTATTGAGACGCGACGTGAAGGCGGCGAACAGCTCGCGCTCGCCGATGCTCCAGTCGGACGGACCGCGCATCACCGCCTGCGTCCACTCGCACTGCGGCCGGCCGAAGAGCTCGGGCCGGTACAACAGCGTCTTTACGACGTCCGGAACGCGCCGCCCACTCACGAGACGGATGAGCGCCAGCATGACCTTCTGAGGTAGCCGATGACGGTGCTCTATCGCGCAGACGCGCATCAGTCCGGTTCCTCACCACGCAAGGCGGCCATGCCGCGGTCAAGCCGGTACAGCGCGGCCCCGACCGCTGCCGCGACGGTGATCTCGAAGAGGGCGTCATCGGAATGACCCGCGCGTTGCAGCGCTGCGATGTCCGCATCGCTGACTTTGTAGGCGTGGCGCCTGACGGTGTCCACATAGCCGGCCAGCGCAGGGGGGATGGCCCCGTCTTCGAGGACGGCACGCCGCAATGGTCCGGACGTGTCCCCCGGGGTGTTCAGCACCGCCTCGAAGAGCCGCTTGCGGAACGCATCGTAGCGCATGCCGGAATGTATGCGTTCTTCTAATCCTTGACACCCTTCGGACGGCGCTGCCTTTTGGACAGCCCCAACAAGTTTTCACCGTCACAGCCTGAGAGGTCGTATGCGCCGCTTCCATTATCTGATGTGCGCGCTCCTGGCATTGACCTGGACCGCGCCGCTCGTCGCGCAGCAACCCACCGGTACCATTCGCGGACGCATTACCGACAATAGCACACAACAACCCATTGCAGGCGTCGCGATTGCGGTCGGCACTCGTAGCGCGCAGACACACGAGGATGGCCGCTACGTGGTCACCGGCGTGCCCGCCGGCAGCGAACTGTTGCACGCGAGGATGATCGGCTACGGACAAGCCAACCAGCCCGTTATGGTCGCCGGCGGCGACACCATCGTCGTCGATCTCGCGCTCGTACCGCAGGCAATCGGCTTGGCGGCAGTCATCGTAACCGGCTACGGCACGCAAACCGCGGGCACCATTACTGGTGCCGCAACACAGCTGACCACCGATGATTTCAACAAGGGCCGCGTGGTCACCCCGACCGATCTCATGCAGAGCAAGATCGCTGGCGTGCAGGTCATCGATAACAATGAGCCGGGTGGCGGACTTTCCGTGCGCATTCGGGGCTCGACCTCGGTCAACGCCAGCAGCGATCCGCTCTACGTCGTCGACGGCGTGCCACTTGGCACGGGCGCGGGTGGCGGGATCTCGGCGGGCCGCGACGCTTTGAACTTCCTGAACCCGAACGATATCGAGAGCATCACAGTCCTGAAGGACGCGTCCTCGGCAGCGATCTATGGAGCGAACGCCGCCAACGGCGTCGTGCTGATCAAGACGAAATCGGGACGACATGGACCGCAGGTCGAGTACAGCGGCAGCATGTCATCGTCGTCGGTCACACGCCTGCCTTCCATGCTGAACGCCGCGCAATTCCGCACCGCCGTCATGACCTACGGAGATACCAGCAAGCAGAGCCAGCTTCGCGCCGCCAACACGGACTGGTGGGGCCTGGTCGATCGCACGGCGGTCGGATCGGAACACAACGTCGCGGTGGCAGGGGTGGGTGCCCAGAACAACTACCGGCTGTCGTTCGGATACCTGAACCAGGATGGCATCATCCGCGGGACCACGCTGCAGCGTGCCTCGTTGGGACTCGCGTACGGCCAGCGCCTGTTCAACGACCGGCTCAGCGTGGATCTCAATGTGAAGGGATCCCGCGCGTTCGATCAATTCACGCCGGGCGGCGTGCTGTCCAATGCCGCGCAGATGGGGCCGACGCAGCCGATCTTCGACTCCAGCTCCACGACGGGATTTTACAACTGGCCGGGAACGCCGTCGGCGGACAATCCGGCGGAGATCTTGAACTTCGCGAAGGCGCAGGGCACCACGTATCGTAGTCTTGGCAACGTGCAGGCGAGCTACGTGCCGAGCTTCCTCAGCGGCCTCCGTGCCAGCGTGAACGTCGGTTATGACCTCACGCGCGTCACGCAACAGACATTCAATTCCAGCGTGATGCACAGCGAGCTGCGCGGCGGGAAGGGTTACGACTATCGCACCGATCCCAACATGCTCAACACGGTGCTCGAGACATACCTGAACTACGCCAAGCCGGTCGGCGTCGTGCACGGCGACGTGGACCTGACCGCCGGGTACTCGTACACGCAGTCGCACGCCGAGTATCCCTCGCTGACGTTGACGGGACTGAAGACGAACGTACTCGATATCAACGGCTTCCCGGCCGCGGACAACGTCATACCGGGTGGACCGAACATTCAAGACAGCAAGCTCATCTCCTTCTTCGGCCGTGTGACCTACAACAACAGCGATCGATATCTGGCGACGCTGAGCGTGCGCCGCGACGGATCGTCCCGCTTTGGCGCGCACAACGCGTGGGGCGTGTTCCCCGCCGCATCCGTGGGTTGGCGCATCTCCCGCGAGTCGTTCATGCAAGGCATGGGTGCGCTCTCCGACCTCAAGCTGCGCGCATCGTGGGGAAAGACGGGCAATCAGACCTTCGCGAACTACCAGCAGTACATCGCCTACATGACCAGTAACCAGTCGGCCCAGATTCAGTTCGGCAACACGTTCGTGCCGACGATCCGGCCCGGTTCCTTCGATCCGAACATCAAATGGGAAGCGACGAGCTCCTACGACGTGGGCCTCGACTACGGCTTCCTCGATCAGAAAATCACCGGCAGTATCGACTGGTATGTGAAGAATACGAACGACCTGATCTTCACCGTGCCCGCCTGCGCCGGCTGCAACTTCTCGAACTTCTTCACCACGAACATCGGCAGCATGCGGAATCGCGGCACCGAGTTCAGCCTCAGCGCCCGGGTTCTCGAGCGTGTTACCGGCCTGCGGTGGACTACCGCCTTCACCGCGGCGCACAACAGCAATCAGTTGACCAGCATCAACCCGGCAGCCACCGGCGCGCAGCAGATCCTGGTTGGCGGGATCGCCGGCGGTGTGGGCAGCACGATTCAAGTGCTCGAGCCGGGACACCCGATCAACTCGTTCTTTACCTGCCCCCAGGTCTATCAGAACGGCAAGCCGGTCGAGGGCCAGTTCACCAGCCTCACCGGGACCGTGGTCACTGCCTGCGATGCGCGGGCGCTGCGCGCGGCGCATGACCCCGCGCCGAAATGGATCCTGGGACATTCGTCGTATCTGAACTACGGCAAGTTCGACATGAGCTTCACGCTGCGCGCGTGGATCGGGAACTACGTGTACAACAACGTCGCTTCGAACCTCGGCAACTATCACGCGGTGCAGGCCAGCGGATCGCCCTACAACCTGTCCACCTCCGTGCTGGAGAGCGGCTTCGTGCAGCCCCAGTATCTGTCGGACTTTTACGTCGAGGACGGCTCATTCCTCCGGATGGACAACGTGACTCTCGGCTATTCCTTCAAGTATCGCGGCGAGGAATTGCACGCGTCGGCCACGCTGCAAAACGCGTTCACGATCGCCGGTTACAGCGGCGTCGATCCCACCGCCGGCTTGAATGGCATCGATAACAACATCTATCCGCGCGCGCGCACGTTGACCGCCGGCCTGAACGTCCGGTTTTAGGGAGATTGAACATGAAAACCAAACACTGGCATGGCCTGGTCATTGCCGTCGCGCTCCTGAGCGCCTGCACGGATCTGACCGTGGAGCCCAAGAGCAGCGTCACGGAGTCGAACATTTTCAGCGATCCGAACTCCTACCGCGCGTTCCTCGCCCGCGTCTATGCGGGCCTGGCGCTCAGCGGGCAGGCGGGAGGCGCTGGACAACCCGATATCTCCGGCATCGACGAAGGATTCTCGCAGTACCTGCGGCTCTATTGGGAGCTCGAGGAGCTGCCGAGCGATGAAGCCGTGATTGCCTGGGGCGACATCGGGCTGCCGGAGATGAACACGCAGACCTGGACGTCGTCCAGCCGCATGGTGGTCGCGATGTACTACCGCGTGTACTTCCAGGTCGTCATGGCGAACGAGTTCCTCCGCCAGACGACCGACGCGAAGTTGGACGCGCGCGGTGTCGTGGGACCGCTCCGGACCCAGATCGCGCAGTACCGCGCCGAGGCGCGCTTCCTCCGCGCCCTGAGCTACTGGCACGGGATGGATCTCTTCGGATCCATTCCGCTCGTGACCGAGGCCGATCCGATCGGCGGCACGCTGCCCAAGCAGAGCACGCGCGCGGCCATCTACACCTTCATCGTGAGCGAGTTGAACGACATCCGGGGGTCGCTGCCGCCAGCTGGCCCGTCTGCCTACGGACGGGCGACGGCAGGAGCGGCCGACATGCTGCTCGCTAACGTGTACTTGAACTCGGAGGTCTACACCGGAACGCCGCACTATGCCGAGGCGTTGACGGCCGCGCAGAGCGTCATTGCGTCGGGCACGTACAGCATCGATGCCAACTATCAGCACCTGTTCCTCGCCGACAACAACACCTCCCCCGAGATGATCTTCGCTATTACCCAGGACGGCAAGAACACGCAGACGTATGGCGGTGTGACGTTTCTCGTGCACGCCGCATGCGGCGGCAACATGGCGACCGACAGCTCGGGCGTTGACTACTGCTGGTGGGGACTCCGCTTGAAGCCGCAGGCCGACAGCTTCTACACGGCCGGGGACAAGCGCGCGTCATACTTTCACACATCGGGCCAGAGTCTGGCCGTGAACAGCATTTCGAACTTCAACGACGGTATCGCCGCGCCGAAATTCAGGAACCTGACGGCGGCCGGCCAGCGCGGTTCGGATCCCTCGTTCGTGGACACCGACTTCCCGGTGTTCCGGCTCGGCGACGCGTATTTGATCTACGCTGAGGCACAGCTCAGGGGCGGCGGCGGCACCCGCGCGCAGGCGCTCACCTACGTCAACGACCTGCGGACGCGGGCCTACGGCGACGCGAGCGGCAACATTACCGATCCCGAGCTCACGCTCGACTTCCTCCTGGCGGAGCGCGGGCGCGAGCTGCTGTGGGAAGCGCACCGCCGTACCGATCTGGTCCGCTTCGGCAAGTTTACGGGCGGCAGCTATCTGTGGGCGTGGAAGGGCGGCGTAGCGGCTGGCATCGGCACCCCGACGACCCTGGATCTCTATCCGCTGCCCGCCTCCGAGCTGATCGCCAATCCGAACCTGGTGCAGAATCCGGGCTATTGAACGAACGCGGATCGGAATGATGTGCAGACGTAACCCCGTCGCCGCGGCGCTCCTCGCGCTCGCGGCGACGGGAGCATCGTGCTCCAAACAAGTCGCAGGCCCCCCAGCAGCGCGGCCCGCACTCGCGCAGACGTATCGCCCAAGCGGCCACATGGCTGCCGGCGACGTCTTGGTCCACCTCTTCGAATGGCGCTGGACCGACATCGCCACCGAGTGCGAAACCGTGCTCGGTCCCGCCGGCTTCAAGGCCGTGCAGATCTCGCCGCCCCAGGAGCACAGCATCGTTCCCAGCCACGACTGGAGCGAGCGCTATCAGCCGGTGAGTTACAGCGTCGCCAAGAGCCGCTCGGGTACGGGCGCCGAGTTCACCGACATGGTGAGCCGCTGTAACGCCCGAGGCGTCGGCATCATCGTCGACGCCGTGATCAACCACATGACCAACTACCCGAGCCCCGGCGTCGGCAGCAACGGCACCACCTACTCGAAGTACGAATATCCCGGACTGTATACGGTCCACGATTTCCATACTCCGTGCCTCGTGACCAATTACCAGAGCGCGATCAACGTGCAGGACTGCGAGCTGCTCTCACTGCCCGATCTGAACACGAGCCTCCCGTCGGTCCGGCAGAAGATCGCCGACTACCTGCTCACGCTCGCGCGCCTCGGCGTCGCGGGATTTCGCATCGATGCCGCGAAGCACATCCAACAGGTGGAGCTCGACGACATCCTCACCCGCGTGAATGCGACGCTGACGGCGGAAAGCCGGCCCCTGCCCTACTTCTTTCTCGAGGTCATCGGCGGCGGCGGCGAAGCGCTCACCCCGCGAGACTATTACGGCGAGGGCTACAGCTCGGGCGGCGCCGCCGACATCACCGAGTTCACCTTCGTCGGCGTCGGCAACAAATTCCGGGGCATCAATGGCGAGCACATCTCGCAGCTCAATCCCAATGGCCCGCCAGGCAATCAGTTCTCGGAAACGGCATGGGGAATCATGCCGTCCGACAAAGCCGTGGTTTTCCTCCAGAATCACGACACGCAGCACAGCTGCGGGATCAGCTACCGCGATGGCAACGTCTTTCGTCTCGCCAACGTCTGGATGCTCGCGCAACCGTATGGTTACCCGTCGATCCTGTCGAGCTACGTATTCGCTTGCCCCTCAGAGAACTCGTTGGGACCACCGTCGGACGCGAACGGCTGGACTACGGCCGTCACCTGTGCGCCGAGCCTAGAAACCGCGGCCGCCGGCCAATGGGTCTGCGAGCATCGCGATCCGTCGATCCTGAAGCTGGTGAGCTTTCGCCACGTCGTCGCTGGCACCGACGTGAATCATTGGTGGGACAACGGTGCGAACGCGATCGCTTTCTCGCGTGGCAGCAAGGGCTTCGTCGCGATCAACAATGAGACCATCGGTCTCGACACCACCATCACCACCGGGATGGCAACGGGCACCTACCTGGATCTGATCGCCGGCGGTACCGTACAGATAGACGCTACCCACGCCATCCATTTCACTCTTCCCGCGAGATCCGCCATTGCGATCGATACTGCTACTCGTCAGTAGCGCGCTTTGCTTCGCTCAGCCGGCGCACGCGCAGCGGCCGAGCGACGTTGTCCGCTGGAAGCGCCAGGCGCAGAGAGTCACGATCATCCGCGACGACTGGGGCATCGCCCACGTCTACGGCAAGACCGATGCGGACGCCGTCTTCGGCATGGAGTACGCTCAAGCCGAGGACGACTTCAACCGTGTCGAGAACAACTACCTGAACTCTCTGGGGCGACTGGCCGAGGCCGAGGGCGCCTCCGCCCTGTACACGGACTTGCGCCAGCGGCTGTTCGTCGACCCGGACTCGCTGCGTGCCGAATACCAGGCGAGTCCGCCGTGGCTGCGCAACCTCATGGACGCGTTCGCCGACGGCCTCAACTACTTCCTCTATAAGCACCCGGAAGTGAAGCCGCGGGTGATCACGCACTTCGAGCCGTGGATGGCGCTCTCGTTCACCGAGGGAAGCATCGGCGGCGACATCGAACGCATCAGCCCGCGGGACCTCGAGGCGTTGTACGGCAGCGCGGGACCCGGCACGCCACGAAACGGAGACGGCGACGAGGTGGAGCTCGATCCCTCGGGATCGAACGGGATCGCGATCGCGCCCCGCCTGGCGGCTAACCACCATGCGCTGCTGTGGATCAACCCGCATACCTCATTCTACTTCCGCTCCGAGCTGCAGATGGTGAGCGACGAGGGTCTCAACGCGTACGGTGCCGTGACGTGGGGGCAGTTCTTCATCTATCAAGGGTTCAACGCGACTGCCGGCTGGATGCACACCTCGAGCGGCGTGGACAACATCGATGAGTTTCTCGAGACCGGGGCGCCGCACTCCCGCACGATCACGCTGCCATTCAAGACCGATACCGGAATGGCGCGAAAGCGGTTCATCGTCCGCTATTCCCAACACGGACCCGTGATTCGCAAAGAGGGCGATCGGTTCGTCAGCATCAGTCTGATGAAGAGCCACGTAAACGCGCTGATCCAGTCCTACTCGCGCATCAAGGCGCGCGACCTGGCGGCGTTTCAAAAGATCATGGACCTGCACACCAACTCATCCAACAACACCGTCTTCGCCGACGCGTCCGGCAACATCGCGTACTTTCACTCGAACTACATCCCGCGCCGCGACACGGCATTCGACTGGACCAAGCCGGTGGATGGCAGCAATCCGGCGACGGCTTACCGCGGCGTCCTGTCTTTCGACGAAACGCCGAACATCGTGAACCCGGCGA
>Ga0209488_10002631_pt1 | contig 14674 bp, 22 predicted proteins | sample Rivendell_Oct201_8_FD_188349 | JGI IMG/M metagenome (GOLD analysis project Ga0209488, IMG submission 188349) | Vadose zone soil microbial communities from the Eel River Critical Zone Observatory, Northern California, USA -... | ecosystem: Environmental > Terrestrial > Soil > Vadose zone >... | reverse complement strand
CTCCCGCCCTGCGGCACAACGCAAAGTCAACAAGAAGCGTGTTGTCCGTGCGTCGTCATCGCGCATACGTTCGATCTTCCGTCGGATGGGTCATATCCTTACCGCACCAACACGGGTGCCTATGGTACCTACACGTAATGTAGCCTACCGTCGTGCAATCGTACGACGGTAGCTTGCTTGGCATTTTCGTATTATTATACATATTTATCGTCACAGTTCTGCTTAGGCAGCACTGTACTTGGATCTTGCCCTTATTTATTTGTTATGAATTACTTTGTATATCCTATAATGCATACCAATACGAAAGCACTCTCTGTGACGAATGGCTACCATTTGCCTGCCCTGAAAAGAATGTGATCTTGCATTTCCTAGTATAAAGGAGCGGAAATGACAAAAATGTCCTTGAGTGTGAAATACTAGTAGTAATTAATCGGGTATAGACGATCAAAAAATCTCTTCCCCAAAATGAAAAAGTACGTGAGCTGATGCGGCATACATCAGCCGCAGATGTTGGGGTACATGAGGTTGGTAGGGTCCTGAGGAATCCAACCATACAAGAGACCAGCGGAATACGACCATTCGTCCGCCTGTTCTGCTTTCCATGTCCACTGTATCCAGCCACTCGCTTTCTCAAACGTGATGACCTTTGAGATAGACATTATGATTAGCACCATGTCCTGTGTTGTGACAACGGATACGTGTATGAGCTCACCTGGGCCTCCCATGTCTGCCGTAAAAAGGACTTGTAATCCTCACTGAACGTTGAACCCAGGCCCGTCAATCCGGTACAACTTCCCCGGCGCGTAGAGCCTGGGTAAGTTCCGTCGTACCGCGCACCAACGCCACGACCGTTGAGGTATTTAGCGCAGTCCGTCATTGCCGGTGTCCACTCGCCGACGATCGTCCACATCTGATTCTGATTGAAATTAGACAGGTCATCCGCGTGGCTGCACGCCGACTGAATGTGCTCTGCATCGCTTTGTGACACGCCCTGAGATGGAGACAAACGTGAGGATGCTCAGGCTGTTGCTTGGTATTTCAAGGGCATTGAACATACCCCAACGCTGAACATCTGATAGATATGGGTGTCCATGGCGGCGCCAGGAAATTTCTCGCGTGGCATGAAGTCGTTCCAGTAGCTCAGAGGCTGGAATGCATCATGGATGAGAGTAAGTGTGTTGCTCTGCTGGTCGGTTCCAAAGGGATAGCTTAACGGAAGTGTGTTCAGCGTATCATCATCACTAGCCAGCGCAAGGGTGGAAGGTGTTACCGGATGTTTCCGTACGAGTCGTACCAATACTGACGAGCGACTTGGAGTAGCTGTGGACTGTAAAATCCAGCGGGCCTAAAGAAAGGTCTCAGGGCGATGATACTAATGACAACGCAACACGGATCGGAACACGGACTCGTTGAGGGGGGCAATGATTGGTACGACATCGGGATTATTGCTGAATTCAGCAGCAATCGTCTTAATGATCGCATTTGTGCGGTCAATATTGTTTTGGCTCAACTGCCACTGGGGGGAATCCATTTTTTGACCAGAGTTATCGAACCTGTGTGGCAGCGACAAATAACATATCAGATAATTGGTATCGGAAGCAAGTCTCTCTCATACCCGTTTTGACTTCCAGGGGCACCGTGGAGATCGACAATAACCTTGAGACCGTGATTTGCTGCCCAACCGACCGCGTTACGAAGGTAGTCGCGTTGTCCTTGGTGATACGGTTCACCGCCACTGACATCGTAAGCCCAATATCCTATTGGGATGCGCACGTGATTGAGTCTGAATAACTTTGTTCAGCAACTGACGACGATTGTCGCGTAGTACAAACACCCACCCGGCAGCTGCGATTGCAGCAAAGTCAGCCTCGGTGATCCAGGTATCCCAATGGTTCATCAACGCTCCTTGCGTGACGTTGCGGTCTTGGTATTGTCCGAACGTCCACTCGTCAATGATGCGCTTATCACCCGTATTGTCAAACAAGCTCGGTGTTATCCATGGCTACATGATGGCGGTGGTCAAATGAAGAATATCACAGACGGGTGGAGGAGAAAAGTAACGAACCTCGAGGACGAGCCACCCTCCGAGATTGACACCGCGAACGGGTTGAGAATCGGAACGAGATCCAGATGAAAAGGAATGTGTGGGATGCCAGTGGGAATGCCAGCGCCGGGGTGAATGAGACCGAGCGAGGGACAGTGTGGCAAAAACGGAAACGAGGAACAACGCGGTAAGGATCGACATTGCAAAGGAGGGGAAGGGGGGAGGGAAAAGGAAGGGGGAGAGGTGAAGGGAAAAGAAAGGAAGGGAAAGATCACCAAGGGGGATCTGAAAAGAGGATAAGACATTGGCCAGGCTATAAGAGGTTTGACACTGGTTTGACAGAACGTCCGTGTCTAATGGCTGAGTGGAGAAGTGTTGACATATTGACATGGCATATTGTGTACCTAATTATTCGCTTCCCCCGCCGCCATTGCCCCTCTGCCGGGTCACTATGGATGTCCAAAAGAAATTGGGTAGCGAACCGAAAGCAGTAGTTTTTGGGTTGAGGATTCAGATCATCATGAAAAGCTAATTTACGGGACCTGTGTCCGCGTGTGGAGATCTCACGTGAGATGTCTCCAACCCATTTGCCATTTGCTAAACTGCGACCTAAGCGCCAACAGGCGATCGTTGATGCACTAAATTTTAGAGCAATCACGTCACTTGTGAGTTAGCGTGATTCGTAACGAAGAACTTGATATTGATAATGACGATGTTTCAGTACTGTAAGCCTTCACGTCCATTCTCCAATACGATCATCTAAGTCGGATTAGGCGGCGTGGCTGCACGCATCGCAACCAATGGCAGCTCCAACCGCAAACCTTGGTCCTGGTCGACAAGTTGTCCACGCTGACATTTTTACGCTAACTTAGACGAATGGCTTTTTTTCCCAGGCCAGTCACACGCCACCGAGTCGGTCCTCCGCCGCAGGACGACTAACCGAACAAACTTTTCTCCGGTTTCGAATTAAACTCTCCTCTCCCACGCATTGTGAGCGAGGTCATTAATGCGTGGTCACTGGCTATGGGGAGGTCTTTACCCACAAACGGGTGTGGGCACCTGAGGGAAACCCCACCAACACTGCCATCTTTTGTGTGCGACTGACACTGTACAGTCAACTTTGACGAGACTTTGTGCTTGGTGGTAGCAGCGTACCAGGCTGGACCTGGGGTTAGTAGATCATAGCTGTGCATTTTTCAGGCCCGAAGACGCAAAAGTAATAGAGAGCTGGTCGAGCGCAGGATCTGTTTCAACGTTGTACCCCGCAGCAGCGAGACGCAATTGAAAAGATCGTCGATGCGGAAATGTCGGCTAATAATCCTCCGGAGTTGGCTGCGTATGTACGAAAGGAACTACAGGGTCGGTCTTGGTCAGTCTTACAGCGCAACTATCCCACACGCGATACTTTTATTGTCCGAGCGGAAAAACTCTAACGCCAATTCGTGAATAAAAAGGTAACAGCGTTATCTAGCCCGATTGTTCAACGTCCGAGGTTCAAGATCGTTTCTCGTAAGTTGTAATCAAAGGTCCGTAATCGCGAGTATTAATTGCAGATATCGGGGTACACGTGCTGAGTTGGGTCATGTGGGATCCAACCATATTTGAGGCCGGCGGAATATGACCATTCATCAGCACCTTCCGTCTTCCATGTCCACTGTATCCAGCCACTGGCCTTCTCATACGTAATGACCTTTCCAAAGTCGACGACGTTATCAGCATGGCACACCACGTCGAAGGTGCGTAACGACTCCAGTCATCTGTAGGGGCTCACCTGCGCTTCCCACGTTTGCCGCAAGAAATTCTTATAGTCTTGACTAAATGTTGAACCTTTGCCAGTCTTGTCGACACAACTGCCATAGCGTGGGGCACCAGCGTCGATTGATCCATCGTATCGTGCACCGACCCCGCGACCATTAAGGTATTTAGCGCAGTCTGTCATCGCCGGTGTCCACTCGCCGACAATCGTCCAGAGCTGGTTTTGATTGTAATCGGTAAGAGGTCCTGCGTTTCCGCATGCAGACCGGATATGGTCTTGGTCGCTGAGTGAAATGGTCTGCAATGGTGAGGCGTCTATGGGGAGGGCTATGAGCGTATAAATGATGAACACACGTCATAGGTGAACATCTGATAGATATGTGTGTCCATGGCGACACCAGTAAATTGTGGGGATGGCATGAAGCCGTTCCAGTAGCTCAAAGGCTGGAACGCATCATGGATGAGAGTAAGTGTGTTGCTCTGCTGGGCGGTGCCAAAGGGATAGCTAAACGGAAGTATGTTCAGCGTATCGTCATCACTAGCCAGCGCAAGGGTGGAAGGTGTTACCGGATGTTTCCGTACGAGTCGTACCAATACTGACGAGTGACATCAAGTACTTGCTGACCGTCAAATCCAGCTGGCCTAGAATACAGTCTCGTTATGATATTATCAAGGGCATGTGACCCAACACGCACTCATTGAGGGGAGCAATGACCGAGACAACCTGTGAGTTAGACCGGAACTCACTCGCAATACGCTTTATGATTCTATTTGTACGCTCTACATTGGCGCTATTGGACTGCCATTGGGGAAACGGTAACTTTCGACCAGAGTTATCGAACCTGGAACATTGAAAACACGGTCAGAAGATGACCAAGATTTGGGGGAACAAGACGCTGCGTGCCCATTTTGACTTCCAGGGGCCCCGTGAAGATCGATGATAACCTTAAGATTGTATTTCGCTGCCCAGCCGATTGCTTTGAGGAGGTAGTCGTGTTGCCCTTGGATAAACGGTTCGCCAGGAACAACTTCGTAGGCCCAATACCCGATTGGGATGCGCACGTGATTGAGCCTAAAAATAGTCGGTTCAGACCGCATTGCAAGCAACTAAAGCCTGAGCACACACCCGGCACCTGCGATATTTTTAAAGTCATTCTCGGTAATCCATGTGTCCCAATGCGGTGTCAATTTATTTTTCGCGACCTGGGGGTCTTGGTACTGCCCGAACGTCCACTCGTCAACAATCGCGGGATTGCCCGTGCCATCGAACAAACTCGGCTTTATCCATGGCTGAGGGAAGGCAGATGACTCGAGGTGAGACGGAAGAGGGATAACGACACACCTCAATAACAAGCCACCCGCCGAGGTTCACACCGCGCACGGTTTGAGAGCCGTAGGGAAACCCAGGCATGAAGGACAGCTCGGTGCCCCACATTGGATGAGACCAAGCAATGGGAAGCGCAGCAAGAAGGGAAGCAAGAGACTGGATGGTAAACATGGCAGTGATGGCCAGTCACCGAGGTGAAAGGACAGAGAGGTCTCGTGAAGGGAGGGAAAGGGCAGGGATGGAAAGGACAGGAGGTTTAAGAAGGGCCATGTTTAAAAGAAGTCTGCTAACGCCGTGTCATCATGCTGTTATGGATGCTTGCGTGATAGGATAGACAACAAACACCGTGGAGCAAGCAAACCACGAGAACCGCCTAAAATCCTCCTGCTGCAGTCATCCTACACGAGAACCGCGGAAACTGTACAAAAATGGATTCCCTTTGCTCAAAGACGTCCTCGGTTATTACCATTTCTCCGCAATACCCCCGCATCTGTGAGCGCAACGAGTGGGGAGAGCAGTGCAGAACAGTAAGTTACCAGTTTCAGTTTGGCTGGCTGGGTGAAGGAAAGCATGTTACATAATCATTACATGGGATCTCAAGCGAGATCTCGGAGTGGCCAGCATCTCACGTTTTCTTCCTCCCACCTGAAATTTTACCTACTATTCGGAATCCTTAGCGGTGTCGCATTGGTTTACCAGGTCCTGGCAACCCACGTCCTCGATGCTCCAGGCAACAGGCTTTGAGAAGTCAGAATTCTCCCAGAAGGGTTCTCCTTGCGCTGGGTCTTCCCCCAGAACGACTAACTTTTAGATACAATTCTAGTACAAATGCTCCTGCAGTCACGTATTAGGGCCTCGGAATCTTCTCGTCATTGATTGGAGTCACATGGAAAGATCTTGGTCCGAGGCGGTCGACTGAGAGGCGGCCATGAGAACCGGAATAGACGGGGATCAAGTAAGATTGTTTCGTGCCGTTAATACAACAATGACTATCCCAGTTTCTGCGCCACGAAGGATGGAAGAAGACCCACAGTCGGACGTGCAGGATCCATTTGCTGTAGATGACAAGTAGCGGTGAGCCTGGTGACTGATATTCGAGGCAGCTCTGCTGTCAAAAGCTTTGGATGGGGAGATTTCATCGACTCGGATGTGTATAGATAGGAAGATAGTTAATCACCGAATTCACTGTGTCCACGCTAGCATTGAGGGCTGTGATCATACCCTTGTGCAACGGCGTTGTCCGAATTGCCCACACCCAACTGCTCCCTTACCCTATCTACCTTTTGATCATGGCCACCGATGCTCTCCGTGCCCGCTACGACACAGCTGGCCAAGGCCAACTCTTCACCTTCTGGCCAGAACTCTCAGAATCCGATCGTACCGCGCTCGCCGCGCAACTAAAGGCGCTCGACATCGAGCGGGTCAATCGCGTATACAAAAAGGCCATCTCAGCGGAGCAGAGCGCCGCTGGCGCAACCGAAGACTCCATCCAGCCCTTACCACAAGATGCGAGCGACAAGGTCACGCCCAACTCGGAGAAGGAGGCGGAGTGGCGGGCGACGGGCCTCGCTGCTATCGCGCGTGGCGAAGTCGGCGTGCTCCTCATGGCCGGTGGGCAGGGCACCCGTCTGGGCAGCTCGGCCCCCAAGGGGTGCTACGATATCGGTCTCCCATCACACAAATCATTGTTCCAGTACCAAGCGGAGCGCATCGCGCGCTTGCAGCAAGTCGCGCAGGAGAACGCTGGCAAGCCCGCCGGCTCCGTCGTCTTGCCGTGGTACATCATGACCAGCGGACCGACACGGCGGGAAACAGAGGAGTTTTTCAGGACCAACGCGTACTTTGGGCTCAAGCAGGAAAACGTTATATTTTTTGAGCAAGGTGCGTGGGCGTCTGTTGGTGCAAACAGTCCAAAGATATAACACGTCTCCGCGTCGCGTGTGCAGGAACTCTCCCATGTCTCACAATGGACGGAAAAGTCCTGCTGGAGACCAAGTCCCGAGTTGCCGTTGCCCCAGATGGTAACGGTGGCCTCTACGCCGCCCTGCGTACACCCATCTCCCCGACCGACAAGAATCGCACCGTGCTTAGCGATCTCGAATCACGCAAGGTCCTCTACGTGCACGCCTACTGCGTCGACAACTGTCTCGTGCGCGTCGCCGACCCCGTCTTTGTCGGCTACGGCATCAACAAGCAGGCCGACTGCGCCGCCAAAGTGGTGCCCAAAGCGCACCCGACCGAGGCGGTCGGCGTCGTCGCGCTGCGGGACGGCAAGTACAACGTGGTGGAGTACTCGGAGATCAGCACCGCGCAAGCCGAGGCGCGGGACGGCACGACGGGGGAGCTGCTCTTCCGCGCGGGGAACATCGCGAACCACGTCTACACGACTGCGTTCCTGCGGGGCGTAGCCGGGTTCGAGGACGAGCTCGCGTTCCACATCGCGCGCAAGAAGATCCCGCACGTGTCCCTCTCGGACGGCACACCCGTCAAACCGAGCAAGCCGAACGGGATGAAGCTCGAGATGTTCGTGTTTGACGTGTTCCCGCACACGGCGCGCTTCGCCGTGCTCGAGGTCGCCCGCGGGGACGAGTTCTCCCCGTTGAAGAACGCGCCCGGCACGGGCGCCGACGACCCCGGGACGAGCCGTCGTGATCTGCTCGCGCAGCACCGCCGCTTCCTTGAAGCAGCTGGCGCGACGGTCCAAGAGGGCGCTGAGATTGAGCTGTCCCCGCTCGTGACGTATGCTGGCGAGGGCCTGGAGCTTGTCAAGGGCAAGAAGTTCGCGCGCTCGGGCGTTGTGAGCGCGGTGGAGGAGCTGGATGTGCTGGCTGATTGATCGAGACGTGGTAGAGAAGAACAAATGGACCGTGCGTGGTGATGGACACGGGAATGAATGTTGGAAATACTCACGATGATAGGATAGAAGGACCAACAGATCTTTGCAACTGAATGGAGGTGCCATTTGAACCCGCGCGCGACGCGGTTGTACACCTACGCGACACTTGTTTCCAAATGTAAAATTGTCCTTCCCGCTCTCCAACATCGATCCGTGAGGGAAGGAGAGGGAAAAAATGTGTGTGTGGGTTACGATACATTGGATTGACGACGACAATGCTCCGGTCATAGTCAGCTTGCCCCATTCACCGTGCCACCTTCCGCCCTCGAGGTCCTGCTCCCCCTCTTCTCCAGCTCTTCTCGAAGAGAAGCGAATAAGCGCTGCGTCCGTTCGGCGTTGGGCTGCAGATGTTCGATCTCGGTCACTCAGGACAACCAACCAAGCTCGAACGAAAAGATGATTTGGGACCAAATGCCCCAGCAGAAAGGGACGGGGCAAATGGGCCAGTTGGGTGGAGGAAGAAAAATGAACGCGCACCTCTTTGCAACAGGATATCAACCGCTCCACGAGCATCGTCTGACCCTTCTGCGCATCGTCCAGCTCCTTTCGAAGTTGTTGGTTCTGTAAACAGAACCGCCCCCGTTTCGGGGTCGTTCGAGGGGAGGCGTGATAACAATTAGGAACTGGCGACGCACCTCTTCCTCGACCTTCTCCGCCCGAGCTTTTTCCCCCTCCGCAAGCTGCTTCTGTTCCGCGGCTCGGGCGCGGGATAGCAGGACCTCGAGCTCCTTGGACCGGATCACGCACTCGAAATGGCGTTCTCGTAGTTCGTACTGTCGGAGAATGTCCTTGAGGCGCTTGCGCACGCTGTACGTCCTATTGTTAGACCACGCGCCTTATCTCGAACGGACACGTCGCAAAATGAATCTAGTCACGTACACGCCATCGAATATCTCCTCCAACGTCTGCGCCGCCCTGATGGCGTTTGAAACGGTTAATGGGAATCAAGGTCAAGAGAAAAAGCAAATTATCGCAGGCACGTACTCGACTGGGTCATCAGACCAGAACTTTTTCAAATTTTGTCGGTAGGGCTCGCACTCATCCTGCAGTCACAAAAAGTTAGGCCAAGATTTTGTTTCTTTCCAAGGAAAGCGCTTACCGACGGATCCAAGTTTGGGCCCTCCGTCAGATCCATGAGCTCAACCGCCAGAATCTCGTCGCCATCTTCCATGCCGGCCTCTTCCGGAGTTTGCTCAGCGTCGACCTGGCGCCCACTGTGCGTGAAAATGAAATTCGCTCCCGAGCTAGCCGAGCTCGCAATTTGCCCCAAAGCGCCCGGCACGATGCCGTTGACCAACTTGGAAGGGCCATTCGAGTCCCCAGTCTTCTTCCCACTACCACCGGTCTCCATACGATCCGTCCAGGCCGCGAAGAGCTTGACGAGCTTCGTCTTGCGCGAGATCTTGAAGAAGAGCTCGGCGCGATAACGACAGACGACTTTGACGACAATGTCAGGAGACTGGCGGTACTTGAGGTCCTGCAATTTGGCCTTCTCTGCACGCCGTGAGATGTCGTTCTTCATTTGTACGATCTATGTAGGGACGCATTTGAGAGAGAAAGCGGCGATTGTATAGGATTCACGCGCACCTCGTCCTGCGCTTCCTCTACGGACTGAGAGAGCCGCTTCCCATCCTCCTGGGACTGATTGGGACTCCTATATAGCGGCATGGCTTTCATGACAGTTACTCACCCTCAGCCGTTTGTTGTCCTGAGCGGAACCTCAGTACATATCGTCGACGTTGCAGTTATCCCATGCGCACCTTTTGTAACTCCCGAGCCAGGTTCTCCATCTTTATCTTTGTCTGATTCGCCTTTGTAAGTTGGCTTTTCGCTACGCCAAGGGTCAATGTGTGAGTGAGAAGGAGGTGAATGAATGATTGCACCAGCGTCCTTGTCTTTGAGCAGCTTCTGCTTCTCCTTCTGATGCTTGCCCTCCATGCGCCTGAACTCTGCAAACTGTGAACACTGAGCATCTGACTACAGGGCACGGAGGGGGAACGAGTGGGTGCGCACCAGCTCAATATACTTCACATGCACCACGTTTTCCTCCAGTCCGCGGACATGCTTTTGCGCCTCTTCAGCTATTGCATACGAAAATGGGACACGTAAGGTTTTAATGGACGCGCAATGGGTGGGGGCGTGCCAGATGCGCGCACCAAAACGTCGCTCCTCTTCCTCTACGACCTCTTCCTCCTCTTCGAGAGCCGCGATGCGATTCTTCAGGCTCTCGTACATGGCCGCCGGGTCAAGGAGCGTCTGTTCCGTCTTCTTTTTCGACTTGCCATTCACAGCGGCGGGGTGTACCTGGCGCGCCGAGCCGGAGGGCGGGGCAGGGGCGGGGCCCGGCGGAGGTGGCTTGGGTGTGCGTGCTATTGGGGTGGATGAGGTGGTAGCGGTCGTCGTCACTGTGCCGTTCATGGCGAGTGGCAAGACGATTAGGGAAGGGATTGGAGGCGGGAGTGTTGGACGTTAAAGAGCTTGGTTGTGGTGGTCGGTTCGGCCACGCGAGAAGTCGTCGGAGCGCGCTGGCGCCACGAGTCTGGCCACATGCCACTGCCATCATCACTCCGAGTCCATACTCCAATTTACCCAATAATAGACTATTTTATAGAGCAAGAACATCATACTGGACCCGCACCCGTAACGTACTGGTTACACGAGAGATGAACCCGTAGATATGGCACAATTTTGCCATCAGCTCACTGGCAACTGTCACAACGGAACTTGGCGGGAACAACTAGATAATCGTCACTGTGCACCCATTCCAAAGTAAATTCAAAGGCCTGCGATCTGGTACAAGTGAAAGGGAAACAGAACCACAAACTTGAGATCGAAACACCTTGATAACCGAGTGGTCAGCTTCAATCACGTGATTCAACGCGTCATTTGGCCCGCTCTTGTTTTCCATCACCAAACGCGTGCTTCCCATAATCCCATGCACATCTCATATAATCATCATCATATCTACTAATAGACAACATGTCTGGTAAGTATTCTTACGTCCAGTCGTTCTTCTCGCTCACCTTCCCATAGATTCATCTTCCCCCCCTCGGAAGCGGCGTCGGATGTCCTCGCCTACTTATGACGACCAGCTGGCACTTCCAAGTCAGGAAGAGCTTAGGGCGATTGGTCAGATTGAATTTGGCTTATCTCAGGCATCGCCTCGCTATTATAAGTGCACGAGTAAAGTGCCCAGTACGGAAGATTGTTTGGGTCTCGAGGTGCGCACTGTGTATGCTTGCTCTACATCCCCTGGCTAAAAGAAGTGATAGAATCTCCATCATTTGTCCGACTCTTCTGATCTACCTGCCTGTCCTGCATCATCTTCACGGCAACGTCCTGTTATAGATCCTGACGACCCATTCACCTCTACATCTGGACCTTTTCCGGGTTTTATCTCTGCCGTTTCCCTTGGTCGGAATTCAAAGACCACCCTTTCTTCTGATACAGAAATGGGACATAGAGAAGACGATATAGATGAGGAGCGTGAGGAGGATCCAAACACTTCGAATCTTGCCTTTACCTCCGCCTCTGACATTGTAACCTTGCCGATGGGTTTCATCTCTGCATCTACTCTGCCCGGGAAACCAGTGACTGCAATTCCTGAAGGCTTTTCCCCATCACATCTGAGAGAATTTGACGATCACGCCCAGGCCAAAACTGATCTTGACACATCCAGTCGTGTTCCTAACGTTGCAAATCAAAAGCTATTCACCGCATTCACATCTCTTGGGAAGCAGAAGAATCTGTTTCAGCCCAGTGCTGCGGCGATGAAGGCAGCTCTGGAGAGGGAAAAGCGTTGGACAACGGAAGACAGTGATTTATCCCTTGACCTTCCAGATGACCCCTCAGAGAAAACTACGGATGTTCCTCCACGCCAGGCCCTGCTGGCTGTTGCAAACGTTTCACCTCAGGGAACTAGCGCGAGTGTGACCGCTTCGGTGTCTGGCAACCAAAGTCTGGTTGCATCTAGCCATTTAAGCACGGCCAACAGCGTCATGGGGCCTCCAAGTCGAACGTATGTCGAAGCTGGAAAGACATTTCGGTCTGCAGCGCATTTCTCGACCCCAACAGCACTTAAGAGTCATTCTCTTCATACGCCGTTTGCTTCGGGCATTGAAAGAAACCCTTCTACGAAACCTTTCAAATCGCCCGTTGTCAACCCATCTGCTTCAAGAAACTCTGGAAATCCGCAGCACAAGTTGTCTCGTTTTAACCCTACCGCTTCTACCCCTACCAGGGGACCGCAAGACGGCATTCTCGACACCTTATTCTCTGGTGCAGTATCTGCCTCAGGCTCTGGTTTTTCCACTCCTATACATATCAGGGGCACCCCAGTGCGAAAGGGATCCACGAAAAAGTTTGTCACCCCTTTCAAGCCGGGCATGAGACCGGGTGAGGCGGGACACGGTCAACTTAAAGCCCGCTATGATGCCGAAAGGGTTAGCGCTGCATCCGGACGTAGTACGGAGGAGGCCTCGTCCATAAACATAAACGATGGGAAACCCACCAGGAGGCGATTCTTTGACCTTTGTGAGTCACGAAGGCTTACCTGCTTGGCTGTGCTCATGACGTAACTCACAGCGGCTGTGAAGGACAGGAAGACGCTGGCATCGTCGGGTTTTCGGCCTGGAAAACATGCTCCCGACGCGCTCACAAACCTGGGAATGTGAGTCTTCTGTTTCGCGTAACTTATTTTATGTGTTAGTCACCATTGCTTCAGAAACGTGACCGAGCTACCCGACCTCAGTCCGAAGTCTGCTCTCCAACACAGATTTTATGTTTTTTCTCAAGGCATCTCAAGTACACATCCTGTTCCACGTCATCTCCGAGGACCCACTGATGCCTTGCGGGAGCTCAAATCGTTGGGCTGCCATTTGGCCACGCAGGAGTGGGTCGAAAATCACTGGTCTTTAATTCTTTGGAAGCTAGCTGGGATGGTCGCCCTCGATCCGGAGAGCGAGGCTGATAATGATCGGCAGCGATGGAGCTGGGCAGAGACAATGCGCCAGTTGCGATACCGGTAGGTTTCTCCTTCGATCTCTCCGTTTTATGTCAACAGAGCCCCCCACGCGCAGCTATGAAAAGGAGCTTAATCGCGGGGCACGTCCTGCGCTTCGCCTTATTACCGCACAGGACGCCTCTGCACGCCTTCACATGGTCCTTTGTGTCTCAGACATCACTTGGTCAAGAAGCGGGATTGGCGATGATGGCCTACCGCTCGTTCCTCACCCTACTCTCGAGCTCACCGATGGTTGGTACCGCCTACGAGCGCAGGTAGATGAAGTGCTCGCTCGCGCGGCACGACGAGGGGTGATTCGTGTTGGACGTAAGATTGCTGTCTCTGGCGCGTCGGTGCGCTTCCGGTTTCTGTCTATGCTTCCAGGATATGGCTCATCTACATGACTCAGCTTCCACGTAACACAGAGCCTTGCGAGGTGTTGGAGGCGTACGACAAAGTGGAGCTCAACATAACAGGCAATGGAACCCACCTTGCACCTTGGCATACCAAGCTCGGCTTCCAGCCTCACCCTGCCATAGCAACGCTACACACGCTCTCCTCGGATGGTGGGGTTGTGCCCTGTCTACAATTGGTTACGACAAAGGTAGGTATAGATCCGTGCTTCCACGTAGGTCTGGTCTTGACGTTATGTAGGCGTACCCCGTCGCCTTCATTGAGTTCCGTAAGGATGCAGATGGAAAGGTCACCCGCGAGGGTCCAAGACGAGAGAAAGAGGAGTTAGCGGCACAAGACGCGTGGGAAGTAAGTTTTGGATAAACATTACTCTGGCCTTGCTGACCCTGGTCCAGCGGAAGCACGAGCGCGAGTATCAGCGCCTTCGGAAGGAATTGGAGGACAGGCAAAGGCTTTTCCTCGACTGGGCTCAACGCTTCGAAGCCAAATCCGGCGATTCCTGGCATCCAAACGACGATGGTGCGTTCTATGATTTCTCTGCTCTGGTCTTCCCAGGTTTTATTCCGTGGGTGCAGAGGATATGCCTGGACATATAGAATCAATGTTCGATGAGTGTGAATACGCATCCGACCCAAGCTCTGTCTTGCGTCGTGCCAGCAGGGCCGAAGCTGGTTGGCTTGCACGTTTCGCACGAGGACGGGTGGAAGGGGAACATGAAACAACGGAGAAAGGATTTGAGCGCGACTTGCAGGTACGACAGCTCCTACGTACTCCTTCTATTCGGCTCGGTATTCACCCAGATGTGGACACAGGCGGCATGTCCACCGCGTGAAGTGCGCAGCTTCCGGGTTCTGTTGATGCGTGATGCCTGCGCGACCCGAAGACCGGCGCGTCGAATTGTCGAACTGACCGTCTGGGACGTCCTCGAGCTGGGGTTCGACGGAGCGCCTGCAGGACATTTCAAGGAGGGCCGGGGCTTCCAGGTGAGTGGTGCATGCGTTTGACCGAGGTGCCCGCGCTGAGGGGGGCATACTATGTTCTTTTTTTTTCCAAGGTTACAAATTTGCTTCCGACGCAGAAGAATGCGTGGATGGGTCGCAACGTGGAGGGTGCACACGTATACCTCAGTACGAGCAAGACTTCTCGATGGAGCAAACTTTAGAACATTATGTTTCGGAATGTTATTTCCGGTAGGGGTCAATAGTTTTCCCCGTATCACGTTCACTTGGTGATGTA
>Ga0209488_10002630_pt1 | contig 14674 bp, 13 predicted proteins | sample Rivendell_Oct201_8_FD_188349 | JGI IMG/M metagenome (GOLD analysis project Ga0209488, IMG submission 188349) | Vadose zone soil microbial communities from the Eel River Critical Zone Observatory, Northern California, USA -... | ecosystem: Environmental > Terrestrial > Soil > Vadose zone >... | reverse complement strand
AGTTGAAGGCCATTCGACCTCCCTGGTGGCGCTCAAAGTCGCGCATCCGGATTGGATCAGGGACAAGAAGGTTTCGTTCCTTGTGCAATATTCGCTCACACGCCATCCCGAATTGCCGGATGTCCCGACCGCTGTGGAACTCGGACGCAGCGAGGAAGAACGCGCCATTTTAAGTGCCATCATGGTGTCGGCGGAGATTGGTTCAGCCTTCTTCACGACGCCTGGTGTGCCAGCCGACCGGCTCATGGCGTTGCGCCGCGCCTTCGATGCCACCATGCGGGATCCGGAATTCCTTGCCGACGTCACGCGCTCGACACTGAGCGTCGGGCCGATGACGGGCGAAGACCTGCAGAAGCTCATCGCCCAGGTGAGCAACCTGCCGCCGGACATGTTGGAAAAAGTCCGTGTCGCCTATTTGAGCAACCAACATTGAGCGGTTGGTGCGACCTGGGCGGCCCGTAGGGCGCAATAGCCGCAAGGGCGCGTCACCGCCCTACCAACTTGCACCTGTATCCGGTCGCGCCCTTGAGGCGTATTGCGCCAAACCCGTGTTGGCGGCGCAATACGCTTTGCCGCTCGCGCCAAGAAGGCGCGCCGCGCCGCTATTGCGCCCTACGAATTTGTGCACCTCAGGCCGGCGTACGCCCCCACACCTGCGCCACCGTATAGCTGGTGAACACGACGTTCGGGTTGCGCAGGTGCGTGCGACACCCCGCAAGCGCCAGGTTGAGTTCATCCTCCGACAACAGCGCCCTGCCGACGATCGTTCCCCGCAATGACTCGACCGTCGACGGCAAATAGTCGACCCAAGGGTCCTGTGAGCGCACGCCGACCAGGAACGGCCGATATTGCACGTCGGTGAGGCCGGAAAGCCGCGCGAGTTCGTAAAGCCTTCGCGCCAGGCAGATGTCGGTGCCGGCACTCGAAAATGCGCCCTGCAGGGCGGCTTTCAAGCGGTCCCACGACGCGTTCGGCGGATAGCAATTGAGCGACGCCATATCGGGCTCCTGCATGGCGAGGATGCCGCCGGGCTTTGCCAGGCGCATGGCTTCGCGGATGAGTTTTTCCGGTTCGCCGGCCGTGCTGGCGATGAACCGCATGTGGACGAGGTCGAAGTCGCCGTCCACGAGGTCGGTGCGGTAGGCGTTACCGGCGATGAACTTGATATTGGGCGCGGCGTTTACGCGCGCGTGCTCCAGAAAGGCCACGTCGGCATCAAGGCCGACGACGCGGCCCCCGGCGCCGACGCGGGTGCTGAGCAGGGCCGTTATGCCGCCGGGTCCGCACCCGAGGTCGAGACAGGCCCAACCCCCGCCGACGCCGATCCGCTCCAGCATGATGTCGCAGTCCGCCGCCATGGCGGTGGACTGGATATGCAGACGCTCGATCTCGCCCTCGCGCCGCTCGATCGGATAGTGGCCGGTCGTTGCCTGTTCCATGTGGTCCTTCGCTTGTTCAAGGCGTCGAGATCGCGGCTTTACGAACGGCGTACCGGTCCCTAGAATTGCCCTCGACGCCGCGATCGGGCATTCGCGCCCACATGCTATCGAAAATTTACTAAATGCCCGCTAATCAGACGGACACCGGCAGGAGAACCAAAAAAATGCATATCATTGACTCGCACTTCCACTGGTGGCCCCGCTCGGTGATGGAGTTCTTCTGCAAGCGTGAGACCTTCCCGCTGGCACGCGTCAACGAGAAGGGCGGCTATTCGGTGTTGCGCCAGGAGCATGCTGATTATTTCCTTAACAGCTGGGCGGAGTGGTTCGACCTTGAGAAGCAGTTCGAGCACATGGACGGGCTTGGCCACCAGGTCGATGTCGTCTGCTCGATCGGGCCCTTGTCGGTGTTCTTCTCGGAACTGCCGTCTGAAGAAGGGCGCGACGCGGCTATCATGTGGAACGAGGAAATGGCCGGCGCACAGCGAAAATATCCGGGCCGCCTGTGGGCGAGTGCCGCGGTGCCGCTGGTCGACACCGGGATCGCGCTTGATGTGCTCAACGACGCGGTCGGCCGGCTGGGCCTCATGGGCGTCAACCTGCCGGGCAGCATCGGCAGCGATCCGAACATCGATGCCGAACGCCTGGAGCCGTTCTATGCGCGTTGCGAAGAACTCGGCCTGCCGTTGTTCCTGCATCCAACCGATGCGCTCTATACCAATTCGCTCAATGGCTACAACGGCTCGCTGTTTTTGAGTCTCGGCCGGGTCATCGAAGTGAGCGTGGCCGCCATGCGGCTCATTCTTTCCGGCATGATGGAGCGGCACCCGAAGCTCAAGATTGTGATGTCGCATACCGGTGGGGCGTTGCCCTACCAGTCAGGCCGCATGGACAAGAACACGCCCAGGGCCAATCTGCCACAGCCGGCGAGCAGCTATCTCAAGCGCATGTACACCGACACCGTGTCTCCGCACACGCCGGGCATCAAATTCGCCATCGACTATTACGGCATCGACAATGTCATGTACGGCACGGACTATCCGTGCTGGGATCCCGCAACCGCACTCAACCTCATCGGCGAGATCGACCTCTCTGCGGCCGACAAGCAAAAGCTGTTCTACAGCAATGCCCGGCGCATCCTGAACTTGCGCGATCCGGTTTCACCCGGCGTGCAGAAGCCCGTGCGCGAGCCGGCACTGGTTTGACGACGATAACGTAATCTGGGCCGCTGCCCGGCGTGAGGCCAGAGCCAAACAGTCGGATTCATCTTGAACCTCAGCCGTATTCAAAGGCATTCTGCCCGGGCATAACAGGAGAACATCATGGCGCGCGATTTCGAAGATCACTGCTGGAAGGATGTCGTCGATGCCGACACCCTGCAGATCTATAAAGCCTATCACCGCAAGATTTACGTCGGCAAGAATCCGGCCGTCCTGGCGATCGACCTCTACAACAAGGCCTATCTGGGCGGCGATCGTCCGGTCAAGGAGGTCGACCGCGAATTCTCCGGCACCTGCGGCGAAAATGCCTGGAAGGCGCTGCCGCCTACCCAAAAGCTGTTTGCCGCCGCGCGCCATGCCGGCATTCCGGTTATCTACACGACACGCCATGTCGACACCGGCGGCGTGCATTCGACCAATCGAAACGTGGGGCGAAACGCGAGCGACATCTACGACATCAAGGCGGAACTCGCACCGCTGCCGGGCGAACTCGTCATCTATAAGGAACGCGCCTCGGCTTTCTTCGGCACGCCTCTCATCGCACATCTGCAAATGAAACGGATCGACAGCCTGATCATCTGCGGAGAGAGCACCTCGGGCTGCGTGCGCGCGAGCACCGTCGATGCCTATTCGTACGGTTTTCACAATTCGGTGGTCGAGGAATGCACCTACGATCGCTCCATGATCAACCACAAGATCAACCTGTTCGACCTGCATCATAAATATGCGGACGTCATGCATATCGAGGAAGTGCTCGCGCACCTCGATGGTTTGGCGCAGCAGCGCAAGGTGGCGTAAACGCCTGTCGGTAAGCCACGCCGTCCTGCTTAGCCGCGGCTGATGCGGCGCTCTGTTGAGTGGTTGTATCGGGCGGGGCGCCACCCTATCCTGGAGCGACGGATCGCCAGCGTTTGGCGGGATCAAACGCAGAGGAGTTCGCATGACCCAAGTCACGGAAAGAGTGGTCACGGAAAGAATAGCGGACGAAGTCGCGGTACGCGACGCCATGCCGGACGCGGTCGAAGCGACCGTCAACTACATCCTCGATACTGGCGAAACGCCCTACACTTTTTCGGGCGGACCCGGCTCGACTTTCGTGGAATCACACGGCACATCGGACCCGCGCCGCGTCGTGATACATGATGGCCGGCCCGACGCCGGACGCTTCGTCCTCGACCGCGATGGATTTCGATTCATTCGTCACGACACCAAGGTTGTCAGTTTTTTCGACCAGGACGAGCTGCGGCGCGTCTACTACCCCGAAATGGAAGAGCTGGTGAAAGCCGAGACCGGCGCGTCTCGTGTGGTCGTGTTCGATCATACGTTGCGCACCGCGGACGACGATTTCCGCGAGGAGCACAAGATTCGCGAGCCGGTCTTGCGCGTGCATAACGACTATACGGAATGGTCCGGCCCGCAGCGCGTGCGCGACCTGTTGCCGGACGAAGCCGAAACTTTGCTGCAGCGCCGTTTCGCGATCGTCCAGGTGTGGCGGCCAATCCGTCTTCCGGTCGAGAATTTTCCGCTGGCGATTTGCGATGCCGGCAGCATGCACCCGCAAGACCTGGTCATATCCGAGCGCCGCTATCCCAATCGTGTCGGGCAGACATATGCGATTGCGAACAATCCCGATCATCATTGGTATTGGTTTCCACGCATGCGGCGCGAAGAGGCGATCGTGTTCAAGGTCTATGACTCGATGAAAGACGGCCGTGCCCGATGGACCGCCCACACGGCCTTTGACGATCCAACGGCGCCGCGTGACGCAAAGCCGCGCGAGAGCATCGAGATCAGGACGCTGGCGTTCTTCTAACGCAGCAAGGCGTCTACGCCGGCTTGGGCAATGGGCTCATCGTCTTTGTCGATGCCGGAGACACCGACGCCGCCGATGCATTCACCCTCGTAAATGATCGGAACGCCGCCGGTGACGCCCAGGCAATTCGGGACGCCGAGGAATCCCGGCCGCTCTTTCACGCGCGCTTCGAATGCTGAACTCGGCCGTTCTCGCAGTGCGGCGGTACGCGCCTTGAGGGTCGACATTTCGACGGTGTTGACACCGTTGCGGTCATGACGCTCAAGATAAAGAAGATGGCCGCCGGCATCGACAATCGCGATGGTGGGGTGGCGTTTGCGTTTTGCCGCGGCTTCCTTGGCTGCGGCGGCCATTTTAAGCACGTCGTCTGAGGTCAGGCATGGTTTCTGGCGCATCGGGCTTTCTCCTGATGGAATATGCAAGGAGGTAAGCAGACGCCGCCGAAAGCTGCAATCGTGCGAATGAAGGATGGGTAGAGCAAAAAACAGCGCGTTCTTCACGCGCTGTTTTTGCGAAACCCATCATTCTGGACGCGAGCAACGATGGTTTCGGTAAAGCGCGTAAAGAAAGAACGCGCTTTACCTCTACCCATCCTACGAGGTGCCCGACGTAGCGTGACATTAATCGATTGCCTGCCAAGCGCAACGCGACGGCATCACCCGATGGGCCGCTCGCGATCGATGCCTGCCAGATCCTCGGCGGCCGATGCATTCTTCCGATTTCCGGCTGCGGCATAGATGGCACGCGCAATGGCCTCGCACTCCTGTAGCGGAGTGGTACGAAGGCGCGGCCGGTGATCAACCGTCGGCAGGATGCCGGCACGCACGGCGCGGTCGACGGCGCGCCGTATCATGTGCAGGGCGTCGTTAAGTTCACGATATTTTCTCTCGAGCTCTGCGTAATTAGCCGTAATATCCTCGCCCATCTTGCCCCATACCATACACCTTGGAAGCGGCGGCCCCTGTCCCGTACCGACGCACCTTTCGTCAATTGCTATGCGTACCCGTGCTTGCTTGGATCAAGCGCGACGGCTTGCCACGCGAAGATTTGTAGATGGCCGAGGGAAGCGGGCTCGCTGAGGGAACTGCAAGTGTTCGCGCGCGGCGCCGGACGGTGTTACCGTGACGTACCTGCTCCTCGAAATCCTCGAAGATGGTTCGGATCCAATCCAGATTCGGTCTGTCGCTCATCATCCGGACAGCGGATCAAAGAATATTGTCACACTTAGGGCACAAGAGTCCGCTTGCTGTCCGATGATACCGCGCCAATGAAAAAAGTTGCGAATAATTGTGTCTACATAGTTTATTTGTTTCGTGCTGTAACCGAGCGCTTGTTCGTCAGCTGAATTGAAATTGACTCAATCAATGCTGCGCATGAGTCATGCGCGCCTTTGTGGCACTATGATATGGATGTCATGTTGTTGCATACAGAATAGTACTGATGTGATTGCGGGCACCAGTTCACCAATTGCAAAGTTATGCACCGGTTCAAATCACACGACCAAATATGTGCATGTGCGCACGATGCCGATGTCATCGCGATCAAGTTCCACCTCGCTCCTGTTGACGGATTGCTCTGATGGATCCGTTCACCGTATCCAGCAATCCGAAATTTGGCGCCGGTTGCGGGCCAAGGAGTCAAAGCAAGATGTGCTTCCTGAAGGTATCAGAGAGCTTGGCGTAGTTAATGTCTGGCTTCGCTGCACCAGTGTGATCGGGAATCGGCAGCTCGGTTCAAACTTTTGCCGCGTTTCGTTCTCGTTTTGATTCGGTTCCAGTACCTCGTATTGGCAGCCTCAAGCTAGTTTCTCGTAATGGCATACCTTGGTACCTCGGTATCATGTTGCGAATCACTTAGATTCTTGACTGAGTAAATCGCGGACGCTTCCGATCGATCGTCATGTCGTCGGACATCTGAAAAGATCGAATGATAGCGCTTTAGACCCTTGAGCGGTCGGATGCGGAAGTCGGTTGCCGGGGGACAGCGGGCGGCGGCGATCTAATGGGTTGCGCAGGGCCCGATCGCGCTTTGGTTCGTTTATGTATTCCAGTCAGTCGGCGGCGTGGGTCCTACAGGGTCGGGAGAGGCAAAAAATATGGCCAAGGTTGTCGTGGTGACGTCCGGTAAAGGTGGTGTCGGCAAAACGACTACGACCGCTGCTTTGGGCGCCGCGCTTGCGCTCGCGGGGCAGAAGGTCGTGGTGGTCGACTTTGATGTCGGTTTGCGAAATCTCGATCTGGTGATGGGCGCGGAGCGTCGCGTCGTTTTCGATCTCATCAATGTGGTGCAGGGTGTTGCAAAGCTTCCACAGGCGCTCATTCGTGACAAGCGACTGGAAACTCTCTGGCTGCTCCCGGCGTCGCAGACGCAGGACAAGGATACCTTGACCGAAAACGGCGTCGCCGGCGTCATCCGCGAATTGCGCAACAAGTTCGATTGGGTCATTTGCGACAGCCCGGCCGGGATCGAGCGCGGCGCCACTCTGGCGATGCGCTTTGCCGATACGGCCGTTATCGTCACAAATCCGGAAATTTCGTCGGTGCGCGATTCCGATCGTATCATCGGGCTGCTGGATTCGAAGACCGAAAAGGCGGAAAAGGGCCAGCGCGTCGAGAAACATCTGCTCATCACGCGTTATGATCCGCAACGTGCCACGCGTGGCGAAATGCTCAATATCGATGACGTGATGGGAATTTTGTCGACGCCCCTGCTCGGGATCATCCCTGAGAGCGAGGAAGTGTTGCATGCCTCCAATGTGGGGGTACCGGTCACCCTCAACAACAAGACCAGCGCGCCGGCGCGGGCCTATGCGGATGCGGCGCGCCGGCTCTTGGGTGAAAATGTGCCGATGAGCATCCCGAGCGATCGCAAGGGTTTGTTTGAAATTCTCTTCGGACGGCGGGCAGCATGAGCGTCCTCGACCTTTTCCGCACCCGGAGTTCGGCTCCCGTTGCGCGGGAACGGCTCCAGATTCTATTGTCCTACGAACGCGCGCCTGGAGGTCAATCGGATCTTCTCGCCGTTTTGCGCGAGGATATCCTGGCGGCTATTTCCAAGCACGTCATCGTGGAGCGGGATAACATACGGGTTCGGATGGATCGCGGCGACAAGGTCTCGGCTCTCGAAATCAATATCGAAATTCCGCATTCGACAAAATTGCCTGTAGCGGCCGGTTTTTGAGTGACCCAAGCGCGCGGAGGACCTTGCGCGATGTGGTCGCGGATCGGGTGATGTCGACACATGTCTGGGGAGCGATTTAGCTCTGGGGAGCGATTTAGCGTTCTGTACGTGCGCGCCGGCGATCCGACACCGGACAGTGACAGGGCGCGGCGTCGCATCGGCGCTTTGTTTCACGAATCTGTTTTCGCCGGCCACATCGAGCAGCTGGCGTCCTATTGCGCCCAGGGGCTTGGAATTCCCTTGCCGAATACCGGGAGCTACCCGTCTCATTGGCATCGCTTTGTCCGGGAATGTCACGTTGGCGAGTTCCTGGATGTTGTTACCATGTCGTACCGGTATCTGTTCTGGCACGTCAGCGACGGCGCGGCAAACTGGTGGCGCGATGTTGTAAGAAAGATTTTTTCGGAAGAGAATCTGGCTTACGAAATCGACAGCGTCGGCGGCGTCCATCCGAAGATCGACCGCGAGTTTCAACGCAACATGGGATCTGCCGTTGCTGGTTTCGAATCCGAACGCTATCAAGGCGTGCGTGATCTCCTGGCGGCTGTCGAAAAAAACCTGAACTCTATTCCGCCGAACTACAGGCAGGCGTGTCGATCCAGCGTGTCGGCCGTGGAAGTCTTGTTTTCCGTGATGTTTCCATATGCTGTTTTGACGCCTGAGGAAATTGATCGACGCCTGGTGCCCCTTTTGGAGCGGGCTTACGATGGCGATCCAGTCGCGCAAACGGCGGCGCTCAGCCTGGTGGTTGCGTTCAAGGATTGGCTCTTATCGTCGCGCATCTATCTGCATCAGCCCGGGATCGCCAATTCATTTGACCCGCCGCCCGATGTTGCGGTCTTCCAGATCAGCAATGGTGCATCGCTGATGCGTTGGCTCGCGGGCTTCGACCAGAATCGCGACCGTAGCCCGGGTTGACGCGGCGGTAGCGGCGTGTGCCCGGACATTGACGTTATGAAATGTCGCGACCTGAGCGTTATGACTTGGTCGCTACGATTTGGGCGTAACGTGGATTGACACATTGAAGGCGCACTGCGGCCGAAATCACTCGCAAAATATTACTTAGGTGGCAGCGCACGAATGCGTGGCGGTCGCCGTATTGATTGTTGGTGGAGGGACGAATGCCAAAGCGGATAGCTTTATCCATGTTGGCGAGTTTGGTCATCATCTCGGTAGTCACAGCAATAACGGCTCGGTCCGGTGCGGCGCCGGCAGGCGAAACGTGCCTTGGTAAGCCCGATGGGTCGGCACCGGAGGGCAGCTACTGGTATTCCCGGGTTGATCGGGCGACGCATCGCCGTTGTTGGTACGTTAGACCAAATGGCATGAAGGGACGGCACGCGGCGCTGCCGAAACGCTCATCGATTGCAATATCTGGTCCAAAGCTGTCGGCAGCGCAATCTCGGCCGGTGGAAATCAAGGCTGACGTTGTCGACGAACCCAACGCGCCCACTGAACCCGGTGAACCCAAAGTGGCGAAGACGTCCAATGTCGACACAAGCGAGGTTGCTTCGATCATGTCGGCGGATTGGCCCGATCGTCCGCAGCCTGCTCTTGCTGTTCCTTTCCTCCCGGCAGCCCTCAGCAACAGTTTTGCCGAAGAGGTCAGGAGGGCGGATGAAGGCGATGATATGCCCTTGGCTTGGCCGATCCTGACGCTGGCGGGAGCGCAAGCCGCCGAGCCCTCAACCGCGCTTCGTGGCCACAAATCCTCATCCTGGTTTCGTGTCGATATGAGACATGTGTTGCCGCTCGGCCTGGGCGGCTTCGCGTTCGCGGTGTTGTTTGGCTGCGTATTTGCCGCATGGTTCGTTGACCGGCGGCAACGCCTGGCGCGTGCTGCAGTTCAGTTGAGCCTGGACCAGATCAGGCTGATACCTGCCGGCCACGCGTTTGAATAAAGGAACCTGCCAGGGAGCAAGGAGAATTTTGTCTGCGGCTTTTTGACCAGGCGAATTGCGCAGCCCCCAAAAAGCGCAGCTCCGGCTTGGAAAACTGCGTGCAGGAACAACACGTATAACGTGTTGCGCGAGCCGGATCGGAAGCGGCATATGGCGAATTTGTGTGGTGCCGTACGGCTGGTTTGACGCCCGGCCCAAGGGGGGCAGCGCGGGAGGGCGACGGCGAGAACCATTTTTTGCCGACAGTGCGGTGCAACAACGGCGGCTATTTCCTTGCTGCAGTGAACTTTCCCCTTGAAATCTTCCACGATTTCCCTAATTCGACAACCGGCAAGGGCCTTTAGCCCTTTGGTTCCAAAATGAGACCAGCAGCAATTTGCATGGCCGGTCCGCGCGTTGGGAGGAAGTCATGGGACTTGTCGAGGCGCAGGACCTTTACAAGCGTTTCGGGTCCTTAACGGCAGTCGATGGGATTTCGTTCAAGGTCGAACGGGGCGAGGTAGTCGGCTTCCTCGGACCCAATGGGGCCGGCAAATCGACCGCGATGAAGATCATCAGCGGTTTCTTGGCGCCTACCTCCGGCCAGGCCTGGATCGACGGCCACAACAGCCACACGGACGCCATCGCGGCGCGGCGCAAGCTCGGCTATTTGCCGGAAGGCGCTCCCGCCTATGCGGATATGAGCGTCGGCGCCTATTTGGGTTTCGTCGCAGGCATGCATGGGATGTCGAAGTCGCAGACCCGCAAAAGGCTGGCCGAACTTGTCGAACGGGTTCACCTCATTGACGTGTGGAACCAGCGCATCGATTCGCTATCCAAGGGCTTCAAGCGACGCGTCGGGATCGCGCAGGCGCTGGTGCACGATCCGGATGTGTTGATCCTGGATGAGCCCACCGACGGTCTCGATCCAAACCAGAAATTCGAAATGCGATCCCTGATCCGGGGAATTGCGCCGAAAAAGGCGATCGTCATCTCGACCCATATCCTGGAAGAGGTCGAGGCGGTCTGCAGCCGCGCCATCATTATTGCCAAAGGGCAGATGCTGGCCGATGCGACGCCGGCCGAACTGCTGGCGCGATCGCCCGACGCCGGTTCCATCGCGGTGACGCTTGCGGTCACCGATCCGCAGCGGGCCATCGAGATCATCTCGGGCGAACCCGGCGTTGCCCGCGTTGCCGTGGCTGAACGGCTCAACGGTACAACGCGGCTGCTGGTACACACGTCGAAGAACCAGGCTTCTGCAAGCGGACTTTTGGGCGCGCTTGGCCGCCATAATATTGCGGCTGACGAATTCTACCTGCAGCGGCCGACGCTCGATGATGTGTTCCGGCAGATCACCGCGAGCCGAAGGGAGCATTGACATGGGCGCCACTCTTCTCGTGTTTCGTCGTGAATTCGCCTCGTATTTTGCAACACCTGTTGCGGCCGTGTTTCTCGTAGTGTTCCTGGCGCTTTCCGCCGGCTTGACGTTCCTGATGTCGGGCTTCTTCGAACGCGGCACTGCTGATCTCACCGGCTTCTTCTTCTGGCACCCCTGGCTCTTTCTCGTCCTGATGCCGGCGATCGCGATGCGGCTTTGGGCGGAGGAACGACGCAACGGCACCATTGAACTGCTGATGACGCTCCCGGTCCAACTCTGGCAGATCGTCGTCGGCAAGTGGCTGGCGGCCTGGGCTTTTGCCGGGCTCGCATTGCTGCTCACGACGCCGCTCTGGATCACAGTGAATGTGCTCGGATCGCCCGACAATGGCGTGATCGTCGCTTCTTACATAGGCTCATGGCTGATGGCGGGGGCATTCCTTGCGCTCTCGGCCGCCATTTCGGGCCTCACCAAGAGCCAGGTCCTGGCCTTCATCGCCGCCACCGCGGTAAGCTTCCTGTTCGTCATGGCGGGGTTCGATCTCGTCATATCGACGGTGCGTTCGTGGGCGCCGACTGTCGTCATTGATGCGGTGCGCTCCATGTCGTTTCTTGGACACTTTCAGCATATCACCGACGGCGTGTTGGAACTGCCGTCGATCATCTTCTTCGTATCGCTGATCGTGTTTTCACTCTGGCTCAACATTCGCGTCATTGAAGTCAAGAAGGCAGCCTGAATGTCCAGCCCATCCAATCCTCAGCCCAATCCTCAGAACGAATCAAGCGCGTTGACCGCCGGCCGCATTGCGGCAGGCGCTGCCATCCTGGGCGCGCTGGTTTTCATATGCGTCAATCTCGTGAGCGGACAGTTGCTTCGTTCCGCGCGCATCGATCTCACGCAGCAGCACTTGTATTCGTTATCGCAAGGCACGCGCTCACTGCTCGGCGACCTCAAGGAGCCGGTGCGGTTCCGCCTGTTCTTTTCGTCTGCGCTGACCAAACAGGCGCCGCAGCTTGCTGCCTTTGCGGAGCGCGTGCGCACTTTGCTCGATGCGTATGTGGCGGCCGCCAAGGGCAATATCCTGCTCGAAGTCATCGACCCGCGTCCGTTCTCTGAAGAAGAGGATCGCGCAGTCGCCTTCGGGGTGGACGGCATGCCGGGCGCCGGCGGCGAGCGTTTGTTCTTTGGCCTCGCGGCTACGGATTCAACGACCGGACGCGGGCTCATCCGGCTGTTTTCGCCCGAGCGTGAGAATTTCCTGGAATACGACCTTACGCGCCTGGTCTCGGAACTCGGACGGCGCGGTAAGCCCGTGGTTGCCCTTCTTGATGGACTCGGACTTGCCGGCAATCCGCAGATGCGGATGCCGGAGCAGGTTTTGCTGGCTCAGATGAAGCAATTCTTCGACGTCAAGACGCTCACGGGAGATATCGACAAATTGCCCGACGGGACCCGCGTGCTGATGGTCGTCCATCCGCAGGAATTGAGCGATCGCACGCTCTACACGATCGACCAATGGGTGCTCGGCGGCAATGCCACGATGATCTTTGTCGATCCATTGGCGGAAAATCAGCCAAATCCCAATCAGCGTGGCATGCCGATGCCGCCGCCCAATCCTTCGTCGAATCTGGAAGGGCTGTTCAAGGCCTGGGGCGTCAAGTTCGATCCGACCCGTGCGGTTGGCGACTTGAACCTTTCGCTACAGACCGAACGCGAGATCAATGGACGCCCAACGTCAATGCAAAATCCGCCCTGGATTGCGTTGCGTGGGGAAGCCTTGGCGCGCGACGAGGCGATCTTGGCGCAACTTTCCGCCATCATCGTCACGACGGCGGGATCGTTCGAAAGCGCGAAAGAGGGCGTGACTTTGCGTCCGCTGCTGCGCGCCTCCGGCAACGCCGTGACGTTCGAGGCAATGCTCGCGGCTGATAAGACCGGCGATCCGCGCCGGATGTTGGCCAACGCGACCCGCAGTGCAATGCAGCCGATCATTGCGGCGCGGCTGTTTGGCGCGATCGACAGTGCTTATCCCGAAGGCTCTCCAGCCGATGTTGTCGCGGATCCCAACAAGCCCGGCGAACCCGGCGACAAGCCCAAGGAAGAAAAGCCCGAGAACGAAAAGCCCAAGACGGAGACGATCAAACGCTCCACTAAGGCGCTCAATGTCATCCTGTTTGGCGATGCCGACATGTTGATGGACCGCAATTGGGTCCAGCAAAACCAGATGTTTGGACAGCAGATGGCGCGGGCATTCGCCAATAATGGTGATTTCATCATCAACGCCATCGAATCGATGGCTGGCGGCTCGGCACTCGCCGACCTGCGTGGGCGTGGGATTTCGTGGCGTCCCTTCGAACTGATCCAGAGCATGGAAACGGACGCCAATGACCGCTATCGCGCCAAGGAACAGGAACTCAGCCAGCAGCTGCGCGAGACCGAACAGAAGCTGACGCAACTGCCGAAAGCCGCTGATGGTGCCGGCGAACTGCTGTCGCCTGAGCAATCCAAGGCGATTGAAGGTTTCCGGGCGCAGATGTTGAAGATCCGCTCGGAATTGCGTGACGTGCAATTTGCATTGCGCCGTGACGTCGACAGTCTCAAGAACTGGATTACAGCGATCAATGTAGGTGTCGTTCCGGTGACGGCGGCGATCATCGTGCTGGTATTTGCATTGCGGCGGCCGAGGCGCTCGCCACCAACCAAGGGTGACGGAGCCCCAGATGATCGGAAGCAAGGCGGGGAGACGCAACCATGAACACCCGGCAATTCGGCATCCTTGCGGTCATTGCAGCGTTAAGTGTCGGTGCGACCGCGCTGGCGCTGCGTACCGGTACGCGGACGATTGCGTCAGACCGGCGCGGCGAACAGGTGGTGCCGGGGCTCCTCGACAAGGCGAATGGACTGACCGGACTTGTTGTCCGCCAGGGCAACGACCCGATCACGATCGAAAAGCGCGGTTCGGGTTTTGCGGTGGCCGAAATCGGCTTTCCGGTGAAGACCGACCTGGTGCGCGATCTCGTCACCGGCCTGATCGAGCTTCGTTTCGAAGAAGCGCGCACCAGTGATCCGGCCCGCCTGAGCGAACTTGGACTGGCCGATGCGGGTTCGCCCGGTGGCGGCAAGGAAGTGACCTTGCGCTCCGGCTCGGGCGAAATTGCAAATGTCATTATCGGCATCGGCGATAGTACGGTCGGCAGTTCCATTGGCGGCGTCTATGTGCGGCTCAAAGGCGCACCGCAGACTTGGCTTGCCCGCGGCAATGTGCGGCTGCCGCCGACCCGGGCGGATTGGTTTGCGGCCGTCGACCTCGGCGCCAAGCGCTTCGAAATCAAGAAGATCGAGCTTAGCGGCGGCGACAAGGATGCCGTCTCGGTGGCGCCGGTCGCCGACAAGCCGGGCGAACTCACGCTCGAAAATGTGCCCGAGGGCCGCTTCGCCGAGACGTTCAAGGTCAGCCGCCTGCCGACATTCGTGGAGAGTTTCTCGTTTCTCGATGTACGCAAACGCACCGTGCCGGCGGCCAATACGCGTCGCATGACGGTGGAGGTCGATGGCGGATTGCGTCTGGTGTTTGCAAGCGTCGGAGACTTATCGGAAGGCTGGGTACAGGTTTCCGCGGAAGCCACCGCGGATGCCAAACGCGAAAAGGCAACTTCCATTTCGTCGAGCGTCGATGCGTACGAGTTTCGAATTCCGGCTAACCAGGCCGAGACGCTAGGGCTCACCATGGCCGACTTGACGACCGATCAAAAGCCTGAGCC
>Ga0209488_10002629_pt1 | contig 14675 bp, 12 predicted proteins | sample Rivendell_Oct201_8_FD_188349 | JGI IMG/M metagenome (GOLD analysis project Ga0209488, IMG submission 188349) | Vadose zone soil microbial communities from the Eel River Critical Zone Observatory, Northern California, USA -... | ecosystem: Environmental > Terrestrial > Soil > Vadose zone >... | reverse complement strand
CTGCTGTGTAGCGCCCGCGTCAGGCTCTCAAGCACCATCTCCGGAGAAGGCACGTTGACGAAACGGACGTGAAAGCTCACGCGATATTTTGTCAGCAGATGCCACGCAAGCAGGAACAGGGCGAGCGAAAGCGCGCCGATCGCAATCGCCCGCAGCTTGCGCCAATACAACGCCAGCCAGCGTTGCGCGTAGGCCTTCCCGGACGGCGCAAGCTTGGGTAGCGCAGATTTGCGCGGCGCAGATTTGGGCAGTACCGAGTTGGACGCCGCCGCTGCCGGTGCCCCGGTTGCGGCGGCCACGGGTGTTTGCTCGTCAAGCTTGCGGGCGGCGTTGTCCACGGATCACCCCCCGCTGACCACGGCCTTCAGCGCCTCGTCGAAGCCGAGCACCCGGCCGGCGCTCTTGGCCGCATACTCTTCCGCGTCCTTCTTGAGCAGGAACGGCGCGATCGCGCTCTTGTCGCCGCCGAGAGCGTAATAGGCCTGGTCGGCAAACAGCTTGATGCCGCGGGCGGTGTCGAAGACATAGGCCATGTTGATCTTCTTGCCTTTGGCCTTGAGCGAGGCATAAGCGCCAAGCGTACAGGCCGCGCTGCTGAAGGGCTCGATGCCTTCGCCGTCAACCCACACCTCGCCGGCTTTGCGCGCCTGGGTGATGGGCTTGTTGCAGAACTTGTCCAAGCCCTTGACCTCGTAATTGTCGAGCGACTTGAGCCCCGCATCATAGTCAAGCTTGAGCTCGGCATAGGCCTTGCGCAGGTAGCTGTCATCGACCCACTTGGTGACGTCGAATTCCTTCATCCGCCCGAGGTTCTGCAACACTTTCACATCTTGTGCGGCGGCCTCGATCAGGATCGGTTTGATGGTTGGATCGGTGGTCATGTTGCCGCCCGGTCCGAGGAAAATGTAGACCACCTCCTTGTTGATGCCGGTCCATTCCTGGATCTTTTCCGAGGCGAGCTTGGGATCGGCGCGGAACCACGCATTGGCCTCGATCAAAGCCTTGACGTAGGCGACGACCACTTCGGGATATTTCTCGGCGAAGTCGGTGCGCACCACCACGCCATGCCAGGTCGGCAGATTGGTCTCGACTCCGTCGAAGATCTTGCGCGCGAAGCCGCGGAACGGCAGCAGCTCGGCGAACGGCACGAAGTCGGCGTGAGCGTCGATCTTCTTTTCTTGCAGATTGGTCGAGCCGACCTCGGGCGTCTGGCTCACGAGTTGGAAATAATCGGCCGTCCAGCCGCGATCCTGCATCGCCTTGAGCATCATGCCGTGGGCGGCGGAGCCGAACGGGACGCTCACCACCTTGCCCTTTAGATCGGAGAGCTGGAAGTAGGGCGAATCCTTGTGGACCACGAGGCCATTGCCCGATCCGTACTGATTATAGGCGGCGACCGCGATCAGGCGGCTCTTGCTTTCCGGGTTGGTCTGGAAGGTGAAGCCGTTCACCACCAGCGGATAGTCGCCCATCATGCCGAACTGCAGCTTGTTCGCCATCATGCCGTTGGTGACCGGCGGGCCGGAGGTGAAATTGTTCCACTCGAACTCGAACTTGATGTTGGCGTACTTGCCGTCCTTCGGCAGGAATCTTTCCAGGAGTTTGAGCTGCCGAATGATGGTGCCGGCCGTGACCGTATTGGTCGTGGTGTCCTGCGTACCGATCCCGACCTTGATGACAGTCTGCGCCTCGGCCGCATTCATAAAGCTGTAGGTGACAATCGCGAGCGCAACAGCCGCCAGTTTATGACCCAAGTTCTTATGACCCAAGTTCCTGCTCATGAAGGCACCTCTGAAATGTGTGGGCGGACTCGGGCGTTTTTCTCCCCGCCCTGGCATCTTTGGGCCGCATGAGAAACCGGGCAATTCTCGTTGAGGGGAGCGGGTCGATTAGTTGCCTTTAATGCTCCACTGCTCAGTTCTTGCGCAGCTTTTGTCCACATGCGCCGCCTCTCTAGGCAGGGACTAACCGTCCTGGCCGCGCATCTCCTGCAGCACGTCGAGCCGCCGCACCACGATCTTCGACTTGCCTACCGACAAGACGTGCTTGTCATGCAGGCGCTTGAGACTGATGGTGACCCATTGCCGGGTGGCACCGACCATGTGGGCAAGGTCCGCATGCGTGAAGGCCGCGCCGATCAGCATGCCGTCCGGGGACTTCACGCCGTAGAGATCCACGAGATGAAGCAGAAGGTGGGCGAGCCGCTCGGTGATCGAGCGGGTGCCGAGCATCTGGGCAAGCGCCGAATAGCACTTGCCCTTGAAGGTGAGACCCTCGATCAGGCCGATCGCCAGGTTCGGAATCTCGACCACCAGCTCGCGCAGCTTCCTGCCGGGCAGATGCACCACGCTGCTGTTGCTGCTGGCAACGCCGGTCCATTGATGCACGCCCTCGCCGAACACTTCCGGGCCGCCGACGAAGTTGCCGGGATACCAATAGGCGAGCGTGATCTCGCGCTGCGAGGGTGCGGTGTAGAACACGCGAATGCGCCCGGTCTCGATCAGGAAGATGCCGTCGTGACGGGCGCCTTGGCTGAACAATGTCTGGCCGCGATAGAGCACGCGGCGACGTCCGGAGCGAACGACAGTCTCGCGCTCCAGCGGGGTGAGCAAGTCGAACAGCGACGGCGCGCCGCCGATCGTGCGGACATTTTCCGTCAGCAGCAGCGAGCTGCTGGCGTCGGCGCGCGAGGCTTGCTCGGGAGCGCCCGGCGCGGCAGTCAAGAATTGCATCGCGTCCTCCGGCACCGCGGGACACACCGCTTTCGAAGCAAGAGCTATGCCAGCGTCTGGCGGAAATAGATGAGGGGATTCAATGCGTTCTCAGCTTTGGGCGGGGGGCGTGGCTATTCTTTGAGCAGTTGCGACAGGTAGGCCCACGGATAGATGCCGCGCGCATGCCCGTCCGAAAAGCCGATGTTGACGCCGTAGTGGCCCATGGCTGAGACGTGCACGATCGCGATGGCGTCGAAACTTTGCGGGAACAGGCCGTCGAGCCGGGCACGCACGCACTGCGCGCAGCGGCAGGCTGCACGCAGCCGCTCCGCCGCCAACGGTTGCGGCGTGCTGCCCATCAGCAGCAAGGTCGCGCCGTCTTCCGCGACGGTCGCGCTGTCGATCGGCGTGTCGGCAATGTCTGATGTCGAAGTCTCGGCCATGACGATCTCCTGACGACAGTCTGCCAGAGGATGGGCGCTGCCTGAGAGCAATTAGTTGCACCTCATTTGCGCAACTAATCGACGGCAAGAGCCATGCCGAAATTCCGCGGAGCCGCCAGTCTGCTACGCGTTGACGCCATCGCTGCAACGAGAGCAACGCATGAGCACCTTCTATCGCGAGACCGTCGTCGACGTCCGCCACTGGACCGAGTCGCTCTTTAGCTTCACCACCACGCGCGATCCGGGCTTCCGGTTTCAGAATGGCCAGTTCACCATGATCGGGCTCGAGGTCGACGGCCGTCCGCTGCTGCGCGCCTACAGCATGGCAAGCGCCAATCATGACGAGTCGCTCGAGTTCTTCAGCATCAAGGTGCCGGACGGGCCGCTCACCTCGCGCATGCAGCGCATCAAGCATGGCGACATCGTTCTTGTCGGCCGTAAGCCGAGCGGCACGCTGGTCGTCGACAACCTCCGGCCGGGCTCACGCCTGCTGCTGCTGTCGACCGGCACGGGGCTAGCGCCCTTCGTCAGCATCATCAAGGATCCCGACGTCTACGAGCGCTTCGAGACGATCGTGCTGGTGCATGGCTGCCGTCAGGTCTCGGAGCTGAGCTATGGCGAACGCGTGGTCGAGGACCTGCGCCAGGACGAGCTGTTCGGTCCGCTGCTCGAGGGCAAGCTTCACTACTACCCGACCGTCACGCGCGAGCCGTTCCGCAATCGCGGCCGCATTACCGACCTGATCACCTCGGGCCGGCTGTTTGACGACTGCGCGCTCGCGCCCCTCGATTTGGCGAGCGATCGCGTCATGCTGTGCGGCAGCCCGGCGATGCTCGCAGACCTGCGGACTATGTTCGAGGCGCGCGGGTTCGTTGAAGGCAATCACTCCGCGCCCGGTCAGTTCGTGATCGAGAAGGCTTTCGTCGAGCGATGAGCGCGCGGGCGTCGTGCTGCTTTGGGCGGCGGCGCTGGCGAAATAATGGGCGGACATGCCCTGTGCCCGCGGCAACTAATTGCTCGCTCGCCGGCGAGAGTTGGCAGACGCTACGGGCGAGGCGGTGCTGCCAAGTCGAGTTAGCAGGTCAAGATGCCAGTCAAGGGAAAGTGACGATGGACGATCTGATCGACGGTCTTTCCGAAGTCTCATGTGACGTGCTGGTGATCGGCGGCGGCACCGCGGGGCCGATGGCGGCGCTCAAGGCCAAGCGCAAGAACCCGGACGCGACCGTCATTCTGCTGGAGAAGGCGAACGTCAAGCGCTCCGGCGCGATCTCGATGGGCATGGATGGCCTCAACAACGCGGTCATTCCCGGCTACGCGACGCCCGAGCAATACACCAAGGAAATCACCATTGCCAACGACGGCATCGTCGATCAGAAGCCAGTCTACAAATACGCCCAGCGTTGCTATTCCATCATCGAGGAGCTCGACAGCTACGGCATCCGCTTTCTCAAGAACGAGAACGGCGACTTCGCGGTCAAGAAAGTGCACCACATCGGTACCTATGTGCTGCCGATGCCGAATGGCGAGACCGTCAAGAAGGCGCTCTACCGGCAGCTCCGGCGGGCGCGGCTCTTGATCTCGAACCGCTACATGGCGACGCGGCTTCTCACCGGCAACGATGGCCGCATCGCCGGCGCGATCGCGGTGAACACCCGCACCGCGGAATTCCTGGTGCTCAAGGCCAAGGCTGTGATTCTGTGCTGCGGTGCTGCCGGCCGCCTCGGCCTGCCGACCTCGGGCTACATGTTCGGCACCTACGAGAATGCCGCCAATTCGGGCGACGGCTATGCCATGGCCTATTACGCGGGCGCGGCGCTCGCGAACCTCGAGTGCTTCCAGATCAATCCGCTGATCAAGGACTACAACGGCCCGGCCTGCGCCTATGTGGCGGGGCCGTACGGCGCCTACACCGCCAACAACACCGGCTCGCGCTTCATCGAGTGCGATTACTGGTCCGGACAGATGATGCTCGAGTTCTTCAATGAGCTGCAATCCGGCAAGGGCCCAGTCTTCCTCAAGCTCAATCATCTGCACGGCAATACAGTCAGCGAGATCGAGAAGACCTTACACAATGTCGAGCGCCCGACCCGCGGGCTGTTCCATCAAGGCAGGGGCACCGACTACCGCAACGAGATGGTCGAGATGCACATCTCGGAGATCGGCTTCTGCTCCGGACACAGCGCGTCGGGCGTGTTCGTCGACGAGTTCGCGCGCACCACTGTGCCCGGTCTCTATGCGGCCGGCGACATGGCGAGCGTGCCGCACAACTACATGCTCGGCGCCTTTACGAATGGCTCGGTCGCGGGCGAGGACGCGATGACGTACGCCAAGGGTGTCGACTTTGCCGCCTTCGACCCGGCCGAGGTCGAGACCGAGCGGACGCGCGTGCTCGCGCCGACCAGGCGTGAGGACGGCATCCCGCCGAACCAGGTCGAGTACAAGACGCGCCGTTTGGTCAATGACTACCTGCAGCCGCCCAAGGTCACGCGCAAGTACGAGCTGGCGAAGCGGCGTTTTGCTGAAGTGCGCGAGGACCTGGAGATGCGGATGATGGTGCGCAATGCGCATGAGCTCATGCGCTCGCTCGAGGCCGCCTCGATCCTCGACTGCGCCGACATGGCGGCGCATGCCTCGCTCTATCGCACCGAGAGCCGTTGGGGGCTCTATCACCTGCGCACGGACTATCCGACAAAGAACAACGAGGACTGGTTCTGCCACACCTTGCTGCGCAAGCAGGACGACCGCATGGCAAGCGAGAAACGCGCCGTGCAGCCTTACGTCGTCCCGATCGCGGACGAGGAGAAGGACCTCTATGACAAGCAGCGCATCCGGGCGAGCGCCTGATGCGCAGTACTGATGGAAGGACGTGACCCATGCCGCTTGCCACCACTCAGACCAGCGTTCCGGTTGTCGTCAACGAGGCCAAATGCATTGCCGACAAGGGCTGCACCGTCTGCGTCGATGTCTGTCCGCTTGACGTGCTGCGGATCAGCGACATGAGCAACAAGGCCTACATGGCCTACGACGAGTGCTGGTACTGCATGCCGTGCGAGGCCGACTGCCCGACCGGCGCGGTGACGGTCAATATTCCCTATCTGTTGCGGTGAGCCATGCCCGAGCTGTTCGAATCCTACGACGATCTCGATGACGTCGGCGAGCGGCTCAAGGCCGCTGATCCGGCGCAGCGGCGGGTCGCGATCATCGAGCTCGGCAATTCCGGCGATCCCGCCGCGGTTGCGCTGCTCAACCAGACGGTCAGTGACCCCGATGCCGGCGTACGGCAGCAGGTGGCGCTGGCGCTTGGCGAGTTCGATGGTCCGGACGCCGCTGCGGCCCTGGCGCGGCTGCTGGTCGATCCGGAGCAGGCGGTGGCGAGCGCGGCCGCGCAGAGCCTGTCGGAGCTGAAGGATCCCGCAAGCGCCGACGCGCTCTATCCGCTCGCGGCACATTCCCATGCTTTCGTGCGCATGGCCACACTGCGCGCGCTCAAGGAGCTGCGCCGCAAGGACTCGCTCAAAGTCGCACTTGATGCGCTGCGCGATCCCGACGCGTCGGTGCGCGCGCAGGCGGTCGGAGTGATCGGATTCCTCAAGCTCGAAGAGGCGGTGCCGGCTTTGACGGCGGCGACCAGCGACCCGGATGCGCATGTGCGGCGCGGCGCAGTGAGTGCATTGTCGTTCTCGGCCATGAAGCCGGCGGCGGATTCGATCATGCAGGCGCTGTCCGACCGGGACTGGATGGTGCGCGAGACCGTCGCCGAATGTCTCGGGTCGAACCGAGAAGGTTTGAGTGCGGCGCGCGCCTTGATCGATGCGCTGTCCGACGAATATTGGCAGGTGCGGCTGAAGGCGGCGCGCAGCCTCGGCATGCTGAAGGTCGCGCAGGCGGTGCCTGCGATCGGCGCTGGGCTCGATCATCCGCAGGCCAATCTGCGCAAGGAATGCGCCGCCGCGCTCGGCGAGATCGCCGACCCCGCCGGTCGCAGCTACCTCGAGCAGCATAGCGCCGATCCTGATCCCGACGTGCGCAAGAACGTGCAGTGGGCGCTGCAGCGGATTTCCACCGGTAATGCGGCGGCGCGGTGAACATTAGAACGAGTTGACCGGCGCGTGCTTCTTCACCGCCTTCTCGTTCACTTCGGTGCCCCAGCCCGGTCGATCGGCCAGCACGAGCTCGCCGTTCTCGATCACGGGAACATGCGTCACCAGCTCGTCCCTCCATGGCACGTCGTCGACCTCGATCTCCATGATGCGGAAGTTCAGCACGGCGGCGCAGAAATGCGCGCTCACCATGCTGGCGAGGTGGCCTTCGTAGTTGTGAGGTGCGACGTCGGTCTCGCAGGCGTCGGCGAGCGTCGCGATCCGTAGCCGCGCCCGCGTAGTTCCTCGAAGATGCGGATCAGCGTCTCGAGATCGGTTCAGGGGCCGAGCTCGAGGGTCGCCAAATGGGCGGCGCGCGCAGATCCTGACTGATGTAGTCGCGAGCAATCACCAAGTCGCGACCATCGTCGGACCTGCCCCGCACAATGACATGGATGTGCGGGTTGTCCGTATTCCAGTGATCGATTCCGACCCAATCGAGCCTGGTGCCAAGATCCCGCTCGGCTTGCGCCATCTGGTCGCGCGTGAACGCCCTCAGACCAGAGAGCTGCTCGGCGTCCTGCGGGGACACGATGAACAAGAAATGATGCCTATCGCCTTCGCGGCACTCGGCGAAGGCGCGGTGGCCGGCGGCTTCGTGCTCGGCATCGAACATTCGACCAGGAGCGTCATCCTTCGTTACGCCTTCCCGCCGCAGATAGACTAAGTGAGTGCCGAGCGGCGCTCCCCTCAACCGGCTGGACGACGCGCGCTTTAACGGCAACGCTGCGCGTCCGGTCCGTCATCAGCCGCGCGGCCGCGATGCTCGCGGCCCGGACGCGGCCGAAGGCAGCGCCGCGGCTGCGATGCCCGGGTCGACGCTCCAGTCCATCGGACTTCTCGGCTGCCGCCAGCGCCCGCGCAATGAACGCCTTGGCGCGCTGCGCGCCGCCCCCCTGTCCCGGACGCGCCTGAGCCGGACGTCGAGATCATCGTCACAGGTCATGGCGCAGGCGCGCACGAGGTTCCTGAATAAAGCGGAGGCCCCCTGCCGAAACCTGCGGTGGGAACACCGGGTTCAGGCGGCCATGAAACGCCGCGCTGGAGACGACCATTCCTAAAAAAGTCACCGAGCACGCTTTGCGAAAATCGCGGTGCGGTAGCTTTCTCTCTGGCAGCCCTCTTTAGCCGGTTGACCGAAGCAGTTGAGGGTTCGTACCTCATCGCAATTGCGATTTCGGCCCGCGCGGGGTCCAGTCCGCAAAGCTGATAGAACGCTCGCAACCAGTCGTCGCCCGATAGGCTTTTCTTGAGTTACACCGGGCTGTGTAACCGAGGCCGAGGCTACGCCGGTCCTATGGGGCATTCGGTGGCGGGGGAGAGGAACCGTTCGCTTGTTTATCCAACGCGGGCCAGAACTTGCTGTTCCGAGGCGCGACGAATATGGGCTCAACTTCGCTTCTAATTCCGAGGGCTAATGCGCCTGAGCGTTAGTTGCTCGCGTGGTTGAGCGGCCCAACAGCCGACGGCGGTACTATTTACTCACCTCTTGGTGGAACCTTGCTGCCTGACACGGCTTTTTCTGTAGGCGGTTTCGGATCACCTAGTTCAGCTCGGCTGCGGACGCAATCGCTACAAGATACCGGCACCTCTGTCTGCGTGCATTAAGCGAGCCTTGAGAATGAAACACCTTCTCTCCTCCGTCCTGCAAAGGCTCTCCAGAGTCCTCCGAAGCTTGCAAACGAGGATCATCGAGGCACATCAAAAGAGAAAGCTTCGTCGAATGCTCAAGCGGGTCGGATCAATTCGCCATCTTGAGAAGGGAATCCGTGCTGATCGACCGACGACAGAGCGCCTGCTTCTTGGGATGGGGGCAAGAAGGACCGGAAGCGACGAATGGACGCTGAACTGACCTGACGATAGCGCCGCCCCATCCCGTCTCGGAAAGTGTCACTGCCGAGCAGGTCCTGGACTGCTGCGTTAGTTGCGGGAGCGCTTAGCCGCGGCGCCCGCCGCTTCATGCCGGCTTCCGTCAACACTGGGGCCGGCGCCACGTAGAGCGACTTGGAAACTTTGTCTCGATCTTCCCGTTGAGGATGCGCACACGTTTTTCCGCAGAGGCGCGCCATGAACGAGCATCCGAGCCCTCCCTTCCCGAAGCAGCAACAGCCAATGCCCGGCGAGACCGAGGCCATGCAACCGGTGCCGGATCATGGCGAGAAGTCATATCGTGGCAGTGGGCGGCTCCTGGGCAAAAGGGCCATCATCACCGGCGCGGATAGCGGGATTGGGCGTGCGGTCGCCATCGCCTACGCGCGGGAGGGCGCCGACGTGCTAGTTTCTTATTTGAACGAGCATCAAGACGCCAAGGAAACGGAGCGCTGGGTCAAGCAAGCCGGCCGCCAAGCGGTGCTGGTCGCCGGCGATATACAAAGTCCCCAGCATTGTCGCGCCATTGTCGAAAAGGCCAAGGAAGAGTTCGGGGGGATCGACATCCTGGTCAACAATGCGGCGCATCAGGCAAGCTTCAAGTCGATTGAGGGTATTTCAGACCAGGAATGGGAGCTCACCTTCAAGGTCAACGTCCATGCGATGTTCTACCTGACCAAAGCGGCGGTGCCGCACATGCCGCCTGGAAGTGCTATCATCAACACCGCCTCGATCAATGCAGATGCTCCCAATCCCACCTTGCTGGCTTATGCGACGTCCAAGGGGGCAATCCAGAATTTCACAGCCGGGCTGGCTCAATTGCTGGCCGAGAAAGGAATTAGAGCCAACACCGTAGCCCCGGGGCCGATCTGGACTCCGCTAATCCCATCGACCATGCCGCCCGACGCGGTCGCCAATTTTGGCAAACAGGTGCCGATGAAGCGGCCAGGACAACCTGCCGAGCTAGCCACAACGTACGTCATGTTGGCTGACCCGCTCTCGAGTTATGTTTCGGGCGCCACTGTCGCGGTCACAGGTGGCAAACCGATGCTGTGATCAAAACCGGAAGCGGGACACCTCCAGAGAATGTAAGTCCTTTGGTGTGCCTTACGCCAAGTCCTCGAGCGGATTCCGCATTGCCGACCTTGGCGGGGCCAAACCTTCATAAGACATTTCGCAACAAGGACGATGGCTGCGTTAAAGTCGTCATGTTCCCGAAGCGGAGAAGCACGGCGAAGAAGTGGGGTCACGGAGACCGACAGAAACAGTCAGTTTGACGCGATGCCCCAAGCCGTACCCGCTGGCCCGAGAAACGCCGTCGGTGCTGCGGCCAGGGAGCGGCCAGTGCCGAAGAGCAGGGGCAATCCGAGCCGCACTCACAAGGTACAGGCGCGCCTGCAAGTTTGGCCGCGACCGGACCTCTTGTGTTCACATTTGGACGGGCCCCGGAGGCTAGGCTAGTGCGAAAGCGCGTCTAACTGCTCTGAGTTTTTGACTATGAGCTATTAAGCCCCTAGCAGCGAATGCCAATCGCCCGGATAGCTGCTTTCAGATCCTCAGAAGTGTACGGCTTCTGCACGAAAGTGATCGAGGCCATGTCTTTGAAAAGCTGTCGGAGCTCCTCCCGCCCCTGACCGCTCGCAATTATGATTGGCAAGGACGGATAGATGGAACGCACTTCTCGCGCCAGGGCTTCCCCTTTGCGGTCTGGAAGTCCCATGTCAACGACCAGCGCATCCACACCGCCGGGGATGAGGCGCAGCTTATTTAGAGCCTCTGATGCGGGCCCCGCCGTATCGACCTTTATTCCGCAGTCCTCTAAATACTCCGTCGTCAGCATTTGAACGAGGGCTTCATCCTCTATCACTAGGATACGCGCCGGAGTCGACTTCGCATCAATGATATCGCGTATTTTTTCACCGAGCGCTGCCTGAGTGAATGGCTTGGTCAGCAGCTCCACACCAGGATCAAGTCGACCCTCGTGCACGATCGCATTCTGCGCATAACCTGTCGTGAACAGGACCTTGAGCGTCGGACGATGCTTGCGCGCTTCTTCGGCAAGTTGGCGGCCGTTCATGCCGCCCGGCAGACCGATGTCGGTGAAGACGACCGCAACTTTGGCATGTTTTTCGAGCACCCAAAGCGCCGCGCGTGCATTGGGCGCTTCTAAGACGTGATAGCCAAGTTCTCGTAAGCTCTCGGTTGAATAACTGCGGACGTCGTCGTCATCCTCGACAACGAGGATGGTCTCACTCTTCCTGCCACGCGATGCCGGCCGCGCCATTTCTTCTTCGGTATCGGTAGCATCGGAATGATAACGCGGCAGGTAGATTTTGACCGTCGTCCCTTCGCCAACCTCGCTGTATATATTGACATGGCCCCGCGATTGCTTGACGAATCCGTAGACTTGAGAGAGCCCAAGACCGGTACCCTGTCCGATGTCTTTGGTCGTAAAGAAGGGATCAAAGGCTTTCACTTTTACGTCGTCCGGCATACCAAAACCGTTATCGGTCACGGCAAGCATGATGTATTGCCCGGGAAGGACCTCCACCTGTGCCGCGGCGTAACGCTCGTCGAGATGAACGTTCGCTGTTTCGATGGTAAGCTTTCCTTCTTTGGGCATAGCATCGCGGGCGTTTACCGCTAGATTAATAATTGCGACTTCCAGTTGGTTAGGATCCGCATGGGCGCGCCATAGACCGCCGGCGAGCACCGTCTCGACGGCGATTTTCTCCCCGAGCGTACGCCGCAAGAGATCTGACATCCCGCTAACGAGCCGCCCAACATCCACGGATTTCGGTCCAAGCGGCTGCTGGCGCGAAAAGGCCAACAACCGCTGAGTCACCGATTCTGCGCGGCGCGCCCCGCGCATCGCATTGTCGGCGGAGCGCTGGAGCCTAGCCACATCCGGTCCTTTATCTTTCAGATGTCGCTGTAGCGCTTCAAGGTTACCGATGATGATCGTAAGCAAATTATTGAAGTCATGAGCCACACCACCGGCGAGCTGGCCAATTCCTTCCATTTTCTGAGATTGCCGCAGGCGTTCTTCGGTCGCGCGCCGCTCAGTTAGATCGCGCGTGACCTTCGCAAAGCCGATCAACTCGCCTTGCGAGTTGTGAATAGCGTTGATCACCACGCTCGCCCAGAACTTGGTTCTATCCTTACGTACGCGCCAGCCTTCCGATTCGTATTTTCCGGTGCGCGCCGCGGTTTCAATAGCGTGGTGTGGAACGCGGTTTTGCCGATCCTCGTCGGTGTAGAACCGAGAAAAGTGCTGGCCCACGATTTCGTCGCGTACATAGCCCTTCATGCGCTGGGCGCCGGGGTTCCAGTTCACGACGGCGCCAGTTGGATCGAGCATGAAGAGCGCGTAGTCTGTGACGCCTTCGACGAGTATGCGGAATCGCCGCTCGCTTTCCTCTAGTTTGATGACGCTCGCGGCAAGTTCCTGGGCCCGCTGCGAAGCGCGTTGCTCCAGGTTGCGGTTCAGCTCCTGAAGCTTTTCTTCGGCCTCCCGTCGCGCTGCCACTTCCCGGACGCTCGTCTGGTACAGACGCGAGTTATCGATCCCAACGGCAGCCTGTGCGGCAAGTCCCATCAGGAGCCGTTCGGCACGTGCGCTGAACATGCCAGGCTGACCACGGCGCGATAGGACGGGCACGGCGAGATAGCTACGCACTGGAAGATGGCCAGGCGGCATTCCCCTGTATGGCTCCATCTTCCCGTAACGCCGATCGGCAAGAATGTCCGGAGAGCGGACGGGCCCGGTGCCGCGAAACGTAGGTTCGAAGACTTGGGTGTTGCGGGGCATCGGAAACTTAGCGAAAGCTTCTCGCGGCGCCCCGGAAAGCGTGTAGAGGGTATATGCCTCGCCATCGTCTCGGATCACGTTGTAGAAGAACGCACCAAACTGCGCTCCGCTGAGTTCAACGCCGGCATCGGTGACAATTTGGACCAGGCGCTCTAGATCAAGCTCAGCCCCAATCGCGATGCCGGTGCGGTTAAGCACTTCCAGGGCGTGCGCTTCCTCCCGCAGTTCGGCGACCCTCGCTTCCAGGGTCTCATTTACCGAAAGGAGCCTTGCTTCCAGCTGTTTGCGTTCATTGATATCGTAACAGATACCGCGCAGCACCTTTGCGCCGTCCTCCGTATCGGCGTCGACCTGACCCTTGCCTGCGAGCCAATGCAATCTGCCGTTCGGCTGTTTGACCCGGAATTCAGCATAGAAGTGTCCGGTGTTATTGGCCGTTTCCAGCGCTCCGCGGATCTTCAGCGCGTCGTCAGGGAAAACGGCCAGCAGCCATTCGTTGAATTGGGACGGAGCGCTCTGTGGATCGAATCCGAATAGGGCCGCTACTTGCGGAGCCCATACCCAGTGCTTCGACTTCAAATCGAGTTCAAACGTGCCGATGCCGCTCAGGGCCTCCGCTCGCCGCAGGTCCTCATGCGAAGCGGAAGCCTCAATTTGGTCCGTCCCGGGTTTTCTTTGTTGCTCATTCATGACGATGCGACCCGGTCCGGTTGCTGGTTAGGATCGCCTTTGCTTCCGTCATGGCCCGCATTTTGCCAAGCGCAATGTGCCGCGGCAAATGGTTGAAGCCGCATGAGCTCGTGATAATTGTTTGTTCAGGCGCGAGCCACTCATGCGCTCTGATTCGTTCAACCACCTGGTGTCCGGTCTCGACGTTCGGGGCTTGCACGTCGATAGCGCCGACACCAAGCTGCTTATCACCAAGGCATTTTTCATATAACGGCGTCATATCGTGTTCGATGAGATAGCCGTCACACTCGATTCTGCAGACAAGATCGGCTTTGTAGCGGCCCTGGTCGAAATAGCGGTGGCCGATCTGTCCGTCGTAATCGGGGCCTACTGCATAATTGCCTTGGCAGATATGGACCATGACATGAACGTCATCCGGGAGTCCCTCAATCGCCATGTTGATCGCATCAACCGCCGCGCGGACCTCCTGGTCATCGGCCACAGTGAAGTAGGGCTCGTCGATCTGGAGATGCTTGCAGCCCGCGTCGACCAGCCGCCGAAAGTTATTGTGCAGCAACTTGCCGAAGTCAGCTATCATCCTGTTCGTGTCGTTGTAGTATTCGTCGTAAGCCACTGCCGCGAGGAGATGTGGTCCGGTCATGGTGATCTTGACCGGCTTGCGAGCGAACGCCGATGCCGTCTGAAATTCCTCGACTAAGCCCAGGTCGACCGCGTCCGAGATGGGTCCTCGGCAAATCGCGGCTGGATGGAAAACGTTTGGATCGTATTGGGTGATCGGTTTCGGACGAGTCTCGCCCTGAAATGAGGGTATCTTCTGCCAGAAATGATTCAGCATCGCGTTCGGCGGAGAATGCCGATTGTTTCGGCGGCGATGCATCTCGCCCCCGGTAATCACATCAACCCGGCGACCTCTTGCTCGAGGATCGCGGCCTGAGTTGCTCGTAGTTGAGCGTCCGCGAAATCACCATCCGCAAGTTGCCCGAGCGCGACCAGCCGGTCCAGAGCC
>Ga0209488_10002628_pt1 | contig 14675 bp, 11 predicted proteins | sample Rivendell_Oct201_8_FD_188349 | JGI IMG/M metagenome (GOLD analysis project Ga0209488, IMG submission 188349) | Vadose zone soil microbial communities from the Eel River Critical Zone Observatory, Northern California, USA -... | ecosystem: Environmental > Terrestrial > Soil > Vadose zone >... | reverse complement strand
ATCCCGTGAAGAAACGGACCACCCGCGATATTAAGGTTAATTGGTTAACGAAAAGGCAGCAGGACCTCGGCGAGAGGCGGCCGCGCCGAAGCCGATTGGGCCGCTCTCGCCCTAATTCTGCTACGGGCGCGACATGAGTTCGGCGCGCAGCAATTGCCGATAGCTCCAAGCCAGCGCCACTGCGAATGCCAATTCATAGAGCGCGAACCAGCGCAAGCCTTGCCCGAGACGGACATAGGCCACCGCCAGGACGAAACGCGCGACGATACCGACGACATTCGGCCAGCGCACGTGGACCGGTTCGATGCAACCCGGCAGATAGAGGATCGCCATGATCAGCAACATGACCCCCCACAGTTGCACCCAGCCGGACGACGGCGGACCGGGGAGATCGGCTTTGTGCGCGAGCCAAACCGGTACGACGACGGCGATGAGGCCGACCGCCGTCTGGACGATGAGATTGAAGCCGAGCAGTCGGCGGTAGGCGATGCGCCGCGTGGCCGCCTGCGCCTGCGTCCAGCCGATCGTCAAGGCATCGGCATCGGTCATGACATTCTCCCTGGCGTCAGAACGTAAGCAGATAGGCCAAAAGGTCGCTTTTCTCGGCCGCCGACAGCGCCGTGCCGTAGACGTGGCCATCGTTGCCGTTGCCGACGAGCCGCGTATCGAAGCAGAAGCCTTCCGCGGGCTGCTGTCGCGGATCGCAGGAGGGAGCGACGAAACCGCCGTTGCGTGCGTCCACCACGTCGAGACCCCGCACGAAGGCGGCCGGCCTTTGCGCCGGCGGCTCCAGCAGGTCGCGCAGCGTCGGGACGGAGCCGTTGTGGAGGTATGGCCCATTGAGCCACAGTCCGCCCAGCGGCTCCGCGACGTAGCCTGGGATTTTGCGGAAGGATTTGAAACCCCAATCGCGGCCTTCGCGGAAATTGTTGTAGGCGTCGCGGGCAAGCTCCGTCCACATATGCGACCGGTTGATGTCGGTACCGACCTCGGCGACCGAAATCACCGTGAGCGTGCGCTTGCCGTCTGCAGCGTGACACTCGGCGCAGTTAGCCGCAAATAGGACCTTGCCACGTTCGACGGCCGCAGCGTCGGGCCGGTGCGGCGACGGTGGTGGAGGCAACGCGCGCAGGAAGCGCTCGATGCGCTCCATTGCCGGGAAGCTGAACTCGCGCGCGACGGCGCCGTCACCGAGTGCCGAGCTGATCACCACCTCTCGCACCGAGTTGTTCAAGCCGTCCCAATGCAGCGGTGCGGATGGACGAATTTGCTCGCGTGAGTTCAGGTTCCATACCGCCTGCATGTCGCTGTTGCCGATGGTCTCGTCGTCAGCGAGGTGCAGCATCCCGAATTTGACCGGATTGAACGGATCGATCCGGCCCGGTCCCCAAGCCGGGCGGCGATTCGCCCACGCCAAGTCCTCCCCCTGCTCCAACAGGCGCCTGCGCACGAAGGGGATGAGGACGAATCGATAGGTCAAGCGGTCGAGCCAAGACAGCTTGACCTTGGCCGCCATCGCCGGAATCAGGTGATCGGGGGTGAAACGGTCGTCGGCCGCACAACGCGAGAGGAAACGCAGATAGCCCTGGATGTCGACGGTATTGGCGGCGGCGCCGACGTAAAACTGCGGCTCGGCATCCGCAGCCAGCCGCGCGCGCACCGTGTGACAGACTGCGCAATTGATCGCCATGCGCTCGACCCCGACCTTCGCCCGAGAGAAACCTATGGGCGGGTCGATAGCGGGGTTGCGTCCGCGCTCGTAGAGCAGGCCGAAGGCGGCATAGCCTTGCGGACGCGGCAGGTGATGGGCGCAGACATCCGGCATCGCAATCCAGATCGGATAGGGAATGCCGCCCGCGCCATCGTTGCCGATCGAGCCGTATTTGAAGAACTCCTCGTCGGACGCAAATGCGGGCAGGACCGGTTGCGTCAGCCACTGGAAGGCGCCCCAGGCGAAGGCGCCGACGGCAAGCAGACCGGCCAGCAGTGCGACGATCGTGCTGCCGGAGGCGCGCCCATCGGGTGCCCCTTTCATGCGCTGCCAGGCGAGATAAAGACAGATCGCCTGTGGCGCGCCGAAGACGAAATCGAACAACCCGAAAATGATGTAGTGCCCGCCGACCACTGCCATGAAGATGGTGCCCGCAAACCGGCAAACCACCGCGAAGACCGCGGAGAAACGGTGGGCGCAGGGATCGATCGCGGCGGGAATATAGAAGCCGGCGAGAAGCATGACCAACATCGCGGAAAGACGCGGCCAGACCAACGGCGTCGCCGGATCGACCTTGGCGAGCGCGAGCACCTGCGGTGTATAGGCGATGGAGACGATGCCCACGACGACGTTGGCGATAATGCCGGCCCACATCAGCCGCCGGAACCATCGCAGCGCGCCGTCTTCGGTCGAGTGCGCAGTCGTCGTCGCTGTCGACATCGAACTCTCCTAGAAGGTGAGCAGATAGGCGATGAGATCCTCCTTCTCGGTCGCCGGCAGCGTGGTGCCGAAGGTGTGGCCGCCATTGCCATTGCCGGGAAGGCGGGTGTCGTAACAGAAACCCTGCGGAGGCCGGCGACCCGGCGTGCAACTCGGCGACAGGAAACCGCCGTTCTTGCCGTCAACTATATCGATGCCGCGCACGAAGGCGGACGGCCGCTCGGCCGGCGGCGCGAGCAGGTCACGCAACGTCGGCACCGAGCCGTTGTGCAGGTAGGGGCCGCGCAGCCAGAGCGCGTCGAGCGGCATGTTGGCGTAACCGTTGGTCTTAACGAAGTGCTTGAACTGGAAGGGCGTGCCCGCGAACAGCTCGGCCAATTGGCGCTGGCGGAAGGCCTCGGTATAGGAATCGAGCCGCCCCGGATCGGTGCCGAGCGTGCTGTTCGCCTCGACCGTGCCGAGCTTGGCGCCCTCGAACACATAGCGATCGGGACCTTGATAGCCGTGACAGACCGCACAGGCGTTCATATAGATCGCACGCCCGCGCTCGGCCGCGGCAGGGTCGACTTGATGCGGGCTGCGCGGGGGGTGCAGCTCACCGACCCACTCCTTGACCCGCTTGATCGCAGCATGGTCGACCGTCTCCGGCGTCACACCGGCCCCTAGCGCGGCGGAGAGATTGCGCTCGTCGAGCGACGAATTGTTGCCGTCCCAGTGCAGTTGCATGCCTTCGCGCGGCTTCTGATTGAAGATCGAGGGAAAATCGCTGGCACCGTGGCGCTCGTCGGGAGCGATGGCGCCGAGCAACATGTCCATCTGCACGAGCTTGTAGGGATTGAAGGTATCGACCCGTCCCGGCCCCCACGGCTGCTGTTCGGCGAGGAATGGCTGAAGGCGCGAGCGTCGCTCGATGAAGCCTTCGCGCATCCGCGGGATGACAACGAATCTCCAAACCTGCCGGTCGATGATACCGAGGTTCGCGCCGGCCGCCTGCATCGCCGGGATCAGCCGATCCGGCTTCAAGCGCTCGTCGACGCCGGCATCGAGAATGAAGCGGATGAATCCATAAAGGTTGAGGTTGTTCGACGGCATGCCCGGGACCATGACGCGCGCCGCGCCCTCGGAGGTGCGGTAAGTCCCGGTATGGCAGACGGCGCAGTTGAACCAGACGAGATCGACGCCCTGGAAGTCGCGTTTCGAGATGCCGATGGGTAGGCTCTCCTGCCGGCCGTGTGCATCCGTGTTGTAGAGAAAGCCAAAGGCCCGGTAGTCGAGGCGGCCGTCGAACTCCGCGGGAAACAATCGCGGCAACGCCTGCCAGACCCAGAAGGGGATGCCGCTGCTCTGGTCGGCGCCGATCGACCCGTGCTCGAAATGGGCGACGATGTCGGGAAAGACCTGCGGGCGGTTGACCGCGAGGCGCATGACTGCCACGAGGCCGAGCACGACGACGACGAGGCCGATCAGGGCCAACAGGGCGAGCACGATCGCCACCGGCAGCAGCAGACGTCGCCGCCGGCGTAACTGCGTTTCCACATAGGTGACGGGAGGTTCGGCGGTCACGGGAATGACCTCCCTAGGCGGCCTGCGCCGAAGCAACCGGCGGCAGGTTGAGCGTCGGGCGCGTCGCGTAGATCGTCATCAACTCGTCGATCATGGCTTCGCGGCTGGGGAAGCGCGCGAGCTCATAGCAACCCATCGGATTCTTCGGCGCATTGAGCAGGCATTTGTTGCAGTAGGTGCACGGCCGCTCCGGCAGGTCGCGGCCCATGGCCCATTGCTGCACGAGGTCGTTGTTGGCGACCAGCGAGCGGGCGATGGCGACGCCGTCGAATGCACCCGAGGTGATACCGCTGCGGATGAACGAGGCGGTCTGGTATCCGCCGGTATTGAGCACCGGTACCGTCACGTTGGCCTTGATGGCGCGCGCCTCTTCCAGGCTGACGCCTTCGATCGGCAGTCCTTTCTTCATGCGGAACCATATCCAGCGGAAAATCGGCCGCAGCAGGCGGTAACGGAACAGAAGGAAATTGCGGAAGGCATCCACGCCCGAGGAGATCATCGCGTCGTAGGTGGTGGCGATGGTTTCAAAGGAGAAATCGCCGGGCGGATTGAGCGGGTGAGGAAACAGCGAGCCCGTGGAGACGTGAATGGCGTCGGCGCCCTCGCTCTCGCACCATTTAGCGACCTCGATGGTGTCGGCGAGCACGTTGCCCTTCTTTTCCCATGGAATGACGTTGTTGCGGTCGACCGCGCTGAGCTTGACCTGCAGGTGGAATCCGCGGCCCACGCGTGCGCGGATCGCGCGGATCACTTCCAGCAGAAAGCGCGCGCGGTTCTGCAACAGCCCGCCATATTCGTCGGTGCGATCGTTGATGCCGGAGGAGAGAAACTGCGTGAACAGGTAGCCATTGGCCGCGTGCAGCTCCACACCGTCGAGGCCGGCTTCGCGCGCGCGCCAGGCGCCGGCGGCGAAGGCTTCGACGAGATGATCGATCTCGGCCTTGCTCGCGGCGCGGCAGAGAAAGCCATGCAGCGATTCCTTGCGGCTCGTCGAGCTCAATGCCGGACGATGGGAATTGTGCACGCCCGGGAAATCCATCTGCCGGCCGGAATGGCTGAGCTGCATGATGTACTTGCAGTCGAATCGGTGCACGGCCGCGCCGAGCCGCTCCCACAGCGGGATAAAATCATCGCGGTGAACCGTGGCGTAGTCGGCGATGATGCGTCCTTCCATCAGCACCGGCACGTAGGACGAAATGATCGCCCCGACGCCGCCGGCGGCGAATTTGCATTCCCAATTGATGCGGGTCTGGGTGAGGGAGCCGTCCTCGTTGTCGAATCGGCCCGAAATGTTCGACCGGAAGATGCGGTTCTTGACCGTCAGATTGCGGAATTTGAGCGGGCTGAAGATGACATCTTCGCTCATGACACGACCTCGGCCGCTGGCGCAGCAATCGCCCGCTGCCACACCGCGCGCAGCAGCGCCGGGACGAAGGCGGCGGCTGGACACTGCGCCCAATTCCCCACCATGAATTCGAGGTCCCGGCCGGGCGTGCGCTCGCGCGCAGCTTCGAGTTCCAAAACGACGAGGGTGCCTGCGCGCACCGCGCCGCAGACGGTGGCGCCCGGCCCGGCAGCCTGGCGCAGCACGCTCGGCGGCGCAAACAGGCATTGTTCGACGACGTCATCGACCGAGGATGGGGAGCGCCACCGCGGCTCGCTCCACAGCTCGCGCATGCGTTCGAAGCCACGCACGAGATTGTGCACGGCGATACCGGTGGCATGAACGCCGGCGAGATCGCCATGAACGAGATCGGCGAGCAGTCGACGCGATCGCTGCAGGCGGCCGCTGAGATGGAGGAGGATCGCTCGCAGCGGGTTACGGGTGTGCACGGCCGCGTCGAGCACGCCGGCGGCAGCCCAACTCTCTGGGCTCGCCTTGTAGTCGCTGGCGAACAATCGCCCGATCGACTGCTGCGTGGCCGGTCCGAGCGCCGGAGCGCCGGGCGCGCTGCGCACGGCGCCGACCAGACCGGCGATGGTTTCCTCGTCCCACAGCGGCGTCCCTCCCGTCGGATCGAGCCGGCGCCGCAAGATGTCTTGAGCGCGAGCGCGCTGTGCATCACCGCGTGGCGCCACCGATGGCAGCGGTATGCCGTCGATCCGCAACACGTTGCGGATGCGCTGCACCAGAATGCGATTGATCAGCGGTCCGCGCGGGTCGAAGCTGCGGTCGAGCCGGGCATCATCGGCGAGGCCGCGAATGTCCGATCTCACATCGGCCTGAATGAGATCGACCAGACCGGGGATGCGCAACGACCGGCTCATCGCCCCGCTCCCTCACTTGTCCCAGGGGAAGTACACGTTGCGTACATTGGCAAAATGCGGCCGCAGCTGCGGCACGTGCCGCTCCAGCACCGCGCGCAGACTGTTGTCCTGCACCCATGCGAACCCCGCCGGCGTATAGACCTCCGGCGTGAAATCGGCAGTGAAAAAGCGGTCGCTCTTGAGCCGCCGCGAAGCCATCAGGATGAAGATGCGGAAAGCGGTATCGGAAAAGCCGAAGCCGGGTGGTAGCGTTTCGCAGTGCATGCCGACTACGAGATCGACCTGCTCGACCGATTTGTAGACGGCGGCGAGATCGCGCTGCCAATCGGGGTTGGACGTGAGCTCTGCGAAGCTCTTCGGCACGCTCATGCCGAGACGGCGGCGAAATGCGCAGTAGCGCGGCACGCCGCGCTCGCGATCGCGCAAGACATCGGTCGACGCCACATCGACGAAAATGTCATCCTTCTTGTGCAGCCTGCGCAGCCCCTGCGGGTAGTTATGCAGCGCCAACGCGCCGGGGTGACTGGTGGCGAGCGAATAGAGCACATCCTCGTAAGGCACCTTGGTGTAAAGCTCGCGAACTCCTGCGCCGGTGACCGCCGCAAAATCGAGTTTGGCGATCTCGCGGCCGTCCTTGTGAGTGCGGAATGAGAACTCGTCGGGCAACAGCGAGTGCATGCGATAGACCGCGGTGAATTCCTCTGTCATTGCATACGGCGCGGTATGATGATCGGTGGGGGATCCCGGGATACCGGAGAGAATTTCTCCGGTGCCGAGGCGGCCGTAAGCGCGGGCATATTCCTCGCCGAGCAGGCCCCAGAAATTGCCGCGCATAGCAAAGCGCCCTTCCGGCGAATTCAACAAGGCCGGCGTCCATTCGACCGTGTGGATCTTGGCGATGAGAGCGGCGTTGACGAGCCGCGCCTTCTGGAACAGCCACTCGCCATCGGCCGCGGGATAGTCGATGCGCAGCCGATCGACGATTGCATTGTGCTCGCGCACGAACAGCGTGTGCATCACCGAAAGGCCGACCCACCAATTGCCGTTCACTCCGGCAAGCTCGAGGTTCGGGATATCGCCCTTCGGATCGACTGGAAGATGGCCGCGCGCGTCGAGATGAAGCTTTCCGTCGGCGCGCAATTGGCCCGTCGCCGGATCGGTACGCACGGCACGTTGAGTCTTCAGGTCGGATCCGTAGATCTGCGAGGCGTCCCACCAATGCGTCTCGGTGTTGCGGTAGGTCGCGGGCTGACCCTGGTCGGCTGGCGAGTGCCGGTCATCCGGCAGTGTGTGCAAGATGGTCATGTCGGGAGGGGGCCACTCGTCGCCGGGCGGCAGCGGCAGGCGGTGGGGCGGCGTCGTGGTATCGCCGCCGCCATGGCTCAGCCAGTCGTGCACCATGAATTGCAGCCACGCTGGAACCAGCACGCTGAGATGCGGCACCGGCACGAAGCTGCGGCGCGCGAGCAGATCACGACTCACCTGGCGTGGATTGGGCTCGTAGAGATCGGGCGGTTGTTCGCCGAATGTGTCCGCGATCGGCACGTTGCGGCCGAAGCGCGCGCCAGCCATGCCCATCCAGGGACAACCGAGATCGTTGTAACTGCCGTCGGTCGCGCGCTGGTCGCGGGGACTGTCACCGCCTTGCGGCTTGAGCAGCGATGGATCGCGTTCGGTATCCGAAAGGTTGTGCTCGCGCATATTGACGCGATGACCGACCAGCGTCGGCATGGCGAGCAGGAAGGGAAGCCGGTACCAGACGCGGAATCGATTGGTCAGTGTGGCGAAACGTCCGAGCAAACGCTCGCGAAGCGGAATGGCCACGTTGCCCCTCCTCTCGATTTCGCGCTTACATCAATGACCTCGTGGCCGCAACGCTCCCCCGGTCGGTAACGCCGCTTTCGCGGTTCTACAAATTGGATATTGCAGCTAACAATCCGTGGTTGCAATAGGGGTGGTTGCCCGGCCTATGGATTGCTCGGCAGGATGCACTGAGATCGCAGCGCAATTCGAGATCGAATAAGAATTTAGTTTGGCAATGATGCGGGTGAAGATTGCGAAGTGGTCTGCGATGCAGCATCGCAGGCGTCACGATAGTTGTGTTCTATCGTCCGTCGGCTCGAGACTCGCCCGTTTCAACGTCTGCTAATTAGTACGCCTGTCACTGGTGTTCGACGTCTGCTGATTTGTACTTCTAGGCGTGTTCGTTTGCCGGTTTGTACCCCCATTACGCTTGTTCGACGTCTGCTGATTTGTACTTCCATTACGCTTCTTCGACGTCTGCTGGCTTGTATTCGCAGTGCTCGACGTCTGCTGGTTTGTATTAGCACCACTCGCCTGTTGACTTGTACCCCCGCCACTCGTGTTCGAGGTCTGCTGACTTGCACTACCACCAACCACCCCTGCGTCATTACCGTAGGGGAGAACCGTGTTGCTCCCGGAGGTAACGTTGCCGGGAAGCGAGGTTGGAGAAGGAAGAATCGTCGCATTCATCACCGTACTCGGCGAAGTCGTCCCGGCGGCATTCGCGGCCGTTCCAAGCGCGTCTAGCACAAACGCGATCGGCGCGTACCCGGCCAGGCTCGGCCGGGGGACAATTGGCCTGCGCTTCTCTGTAAACATTGATTATTTTGGGTTCGTTCTGCCGAACTGCAATCTCTAGTTGCATAACAAGTTTATGCAATTTAGTTGGCTGCGCACCCTTTGCCCCAGCGCTCAACCCGCGGGCTTCCCGGCGTCGGATCGATGAAGAACCGAGGCCGCAACGAAAGCGCGCATGGCCCGTCGATGACGCGCGAGTGCGCGCTCCCTGTAGCGATCCAATTTGACTAGTTGAGGCAGGGCGACGCGTAACGCGTCGAGTTCGCTCGGAGTTGCTGGGGGTGGAGCACATGTGGGGGTTTCTCGGCCTGCGGTCACACCTTTGGCTTCCCGTTGATCGGCTTCGTCGTGCGCCGTGTTCATGGCGCGCTCGATGATCGCGACGTACGCCGTCTCCACGCGCTGTAGTTTGACGTGCTCCTCGGCGATGGCGCGCGCATGCTCATATTGCTCTGGGGTTGCGCCGTCCCCGCAGAACCATCTTGCCAGGCGTTCGATTTCAGCGGAGGTCGCCGGATCTCGTGGTGCAATCGCCGCAAGCCCGTGGCGCAACGCATTCGTACGGGATTGCTTTTTGCCCTGCGCTGTTTTGGGTCCAGTGCTTTTGGTCGCGTTGCTTCGACTGGCAGCGATTTTTTTCGTGGAAGTCATCTTAGACCTCAGGAAAGCTTCCTCAGAGGGTCGGCGTCGTCCCAGGAACAGCGCCAGCCTTCGCCGCCGACGCCGCAGAGGAGTCGAGTTCATCCTCGGTGGCCTGCAGCATGCCGGGCGGACTTACGCGGTGGAGCGCTTGCCCACCGGAGTTCTCGTCGGTGGAGGGCACTTGGCCTCGGGCGCGGTCGAGGTGCTCGCTTGAATCGTCATCCTGGCTGTCGGGCACGCGCAACTCAACCGAAACCGCGCTCGATAGAGCTGCCACCGGCGCCGTGGACGACACGGCGGCCGCGACCGCAATTAACGGCGGCTGGTGCGGAGCCGAGCCGATTGCGGACTGCCCCGGTGCGCTCGCGTGCGCAGTGGAGGGAAGCTGATCCACCTCGCCTGCGATCGGTATCTTCGTGAATTCGCCCTCGAGGAGATCGCTAGGTGCATCCTGAAGCTTAAGGGCGAGGCACCCGCGTTCAAAAGCAATCTGGGCGGGAACCATGTCGAAGCGCTTCTGCTCCGCAGCTCTGAGCCTGTCGAGGTCCAATAAAAGTGGGGTGTACTGCGGCAACACATTCGCGTAATCGAGTTCGACGGGGAGCTCGGTCAAAGCCACGGGCTTATTTGCCGTCTCAGTTGTGACTTTCTCGGTCTCAGGTTGCGGCGTTGGCTCTGCCTTGGCTGAGATCGTTTCAACGTCCATGCCGTCGGATTGGGGGTGGTCGCCGTCCTCCGGCTCGACCGCCTTGCTCGACTTGACGGCGGTCTCGGTCACGCTGGCGGCGGCGGCTGCGGCGCGGACACTAGCCATAATCTGATATGCCAGCGAGAGCGTTTCACCTGCCCTCATCTCTTCCGCCGATTGCCACAGACGCGCAATTTCGCTGGTCGGGTTTTTAACGACGTGGGCTTGGATATCCGCGCCGTTGCGCATCATATCGAATGCCTCTTCCCACTCTGGATTGTCGCTGAAGTGATCGCGGGTAATCCCGTGGCGCTGCACGTAGCGGCCCAGGTTAGGCTTTCGCAAGATACGCGACAGCAAGCGCTGCTTCGCCTGCCGAAGCGGAAGGCCGCTTAGGATTGGATTATCGCTCGGCAACCTCGTGTTTGTTGCAGCAGTTTTTTCCTCGGTCTTAGCTCCAGCTAGCCATACGGCCGGCTGAGGACCTTCATCACGGGGAAACAGCCGATCGAACTCACGCTTCCTGTGCTCCTCTTCAGCTTGCTTCGCACGTTTTCGCTCCGCCTCTTCCACTACCTTTTTGTGCAGCGACTCCTGCACCTGGGTGTCGTAACGGATCAGCCTTTGAAGTTTCCAAGCCGCGACGGTTTGTTGCCAAACGTGGAACCACTCCAAGGAATTTTTTAGCTGGTAGCATTGCGCAAAATGATTGAGCATTTCCTCGAAGCGGTTGGGATCTTCGCTGCTCAGCACCGGGGCGGGACCAAGCAGCCGCCGAATTTCTGGTGGTACCACGAATGTGTTTTGCTTCATTGCCGTTTACTCCACACAACGAGCGACGCCAACCGGGATACACGAGGGAGGCGTCGACGGACGGGGAACATCGTCAAATTAGATATGGTTCCGTGCGATGAGAGAGACAACGATTAATGAAACGTTAAAACTCGGCTATTGAGGGCCAGGAGGCATCAGAGAGCCACGCGCCTCGGCGGCACTCGATGTTACCTATTCGCTCGAGATCGGATCAGCGCTGCGTTCGAGCGAGCGGTTTGTTCCGGGTGTGCTCAGCGTGCTCGCTTCCCGCGCAACGCCAGAGCGTGGCTGACAAAGTCTATGACCTTGAGGTGGCAAATGGCTCCGCTGGAGACCGAGCTGCGCGATACTGGGGTCGTCTATACTTGCCCGCCAGGGCTGCACGATGGTCTCGGCATATCTGCGCCATGCTGGCGTGGGCGGCAGTGCATCCGCATTTGAGCTATTGGGCCAACACTGCTTTGTCCGCGCGCAGCCCGCGCAAGCCGCGTCAAACATTTGGCTGGAAAGCCTTCACTTAGGTACTCTCCGCGGCAAGCAGTCGAAATCCTCGGGGCGCAGTTTGGCGCGCCTTTGAGTATTTTTTAAATCCGGTCACCTGCCGCAATCAGGGCCGCCGCTGTTTTTCCTTGGCCGCGAGCGCCCGCTCAACCAAGCGCCGAATTGCTTCCGAGCGCGAGGGAGTGTCGGCCTGTTGCTTGGCCCACTCCTCAATCCGCGATTTAAGTGCAGGCGACAGCCGCACCGCCGTCACCGGATCTTGGCCGGTCGGCGGGCGACCGCGCTTTTTTCGTATTACGGGAATTGACTTTGGCATAAATGTGTACTACGTAAAAAGCGAGCCAGTGGGAAGTAGCAGCTCCCCACCGGCCCTAACCCAAGCCACGGAGGTAAGCCATGGCTCAGGCTGAATGCATTATTACCGCAATCCGCGAGCTGATGTCTCGTGGGCGGCCTCCGAACTCCACAAGTCCGGCGCGGCTGGCGCACAGCGAATTCGTCGCAGCCCTTGCTGCGAATGTGCCGCGCCCGATCTATGCCGACGTTGATTCGGAGGATCTCGACGGCCGTGCCGACCATCTGGAAAAGGTGTTCGCGGCGCTGCACGTCTATCTCACCGCGATCATCGCCGACACGGCGCACAATATCCCGGGTGGTACCCTCGATCGCCGCTATCTCGACAACCTGTTCCGCGACTTGTCGGCCGACGCGCTGGGCGTCATCCGCAATGCTGCGGAGGAGATGCGCGAGCACGAGAATTGGAGGGCGTCATGACCCTCCCGTTCGAGACTGCAGGGATTTCTTCCAAACACCTTAATCGCCGAAACTTCATCGGCGGCTCCGACGCCCGGATAATCATGGGGAGCGACGAGGCTGCCTTGCTGCGGCTGTGGCGCGAGAAACGTGGCAAGGCCGAACCTGAGGACCTCTCTGACAATCTCATCGTCCAGCTTGGCCTCGTGACCGAGCCCCTCAATCGGCAGTGGTTCGAGCGCCATACCGGGCGCGTCATTACGCAAGTGCAACGGCGGGTCCAACACCCGGTGATCCGCTGGATGGCGGCGACCCTCGATGGGTTGGTTGAGCAGAGCGGCGCCGTCTTCGAGGCGAAGTTCATGCTGCCCTGGTCGTTTTCGGAGGAGGTCGCGGCCGAAAAATACATGCCGCAGCTCCAGCACAATATGTGGGTCATAAACGCCAAGGCGTCGGTGCTCTCGATCATCACCGGAGGCGGGAAATGGGCGGAAATCACCGTCCCGGCCGACTCCCTCTACCAGCACCTCCTGCTCACGGCCGAGAAAAAATTCTGGCGCTGCGTTGAGAATGGCGAGCCGCCTCGACTGTTTGGAATCGAGCCGCCCCGCCCGCGGATCGAAGCGGTGCGGATCGTCGACATGAGCACATCCAATGCCTGGGCGGAATTCTCTGGTGTGTTCCGGCGCACGCGCGCGGCTCACCTCGAGCATGAGAATGCCAAGGCGGAGCTCAAGGCCCTGATGCCCGAGGACGCCAAGGAAGCGATCGGCCATGGCATCCGAGCCAAACGATCCAAATCAGGTGCGGTGAGCTTTGATGTCTTGGGCATGGAGGGCAGCCATGCACCGCTCCAGTGAATCCATTGGCACCATCGCAGCAGCACTTGCCAAGGCGCAAGCGGAGCTGGTCAATCCAGAGAAGTCCCTTGTTGCGACAATCCGTTCCCCCTTCTACCGCGAAGGAGGCCGCACCTTCCGCTACGCCCCGCTGTCGAGCGGCCTGGAGATTGTCCGCAAGGGCCTTAGCCGGTATGAGATCGCGACAATCCAGACCACCGCAATCGACAAAGATGCTGGGCTTCTGCGCCTCACGACTGTGCTTGCTCATTCATCCGGCGAATGGATCTCCTCGGAATGGCCCGTGTGTGCGATCGCCGATTTGGCATCGGCGCAGCGAATGGGAGCGGCACTCACCTATGCCCGGCGCTATGCGCTGTTCACGCTTGTCGGCATTGCTGGGGAAGATGATCTTGACGCGCCGGACCTCGATGCAACATCCAAAACCAGAGTTGCGGAGTCGCCACGATCCGATCGCAGCCAATCAACGGGCGATGCGGCAGTTGTGGCACGGGCTCGCGATAGCGCAAAGCTCTCTGTGCGTTCCGGAGGACCCGTTCTCACGGCCGAGCAATCGGCAATTCTTCGGGAGCGCTTGCTCGGTCAACTGGTGCTCATCAATTCAGCCGACGAGGCGGCCGCCTGGGCGCGTTTGAACCTCTCCGCCAAGAACACGCTTACAGCGGATGATGCCCGAATCGTCGAAGAGGAATTTCAAACGAGAATCTCGACCATCGGCGATGGCGAGGGCCCTCACGAGCCATCCAATGTCATCTCCGTCCAACCCGTGGTGCCCGCCGGTCGACCTAATGCGGGCGGTAGCCAGAAAACTTCGAAAGTGTCCCGTAAGCCATCTCGCAATGGCGCAGACCGTATCTTGGGCAAAACAGTTCGCCTGCGCGATAAGGAGCACCGGAAGTTCGTGTCGCGGCAGGCGTGCCTTGTATGCGGCCGGACGCCGTCGGATCCACATCATCTCAAGTTTATGCAACCTCGTGCACTCGGAAACAGAGTAAGCGACGAGTACACCGTCCCGATTTGTCGAATCCACCACCGTGAGCTTCATCGCCACAGTGACGAAGCCGCGTGGTGGGGGAAGGTTCACATTGATCCTATTCCAGTCGCGCTCAGGCTATGGCAGCTCACCCGGCACAATAGCGAACTCGCCCCAGCGAGCGAAGGCATCACGCCGTCGCAGGATGCAAAGACACAGGAGATGTCTACAAACAACGAAACGAGCGCCGAACTGGAGAGCACCGTTTCCAAGGACGCTGACCCACCCGCGACAGATTGAGGCTAGGTACGAGCTTCGATCAGATATTTTCCGACCCTGTGTACTGGCGCACCGAGCGCATATACGGCCGCGCGAGAAAGAGACACTCAACGAGCGACCGGTCGTAAGTGGAAATGACCGTGGCGATTTTGAGCCGGGCCGCGCTTCCATCTGGTGGCCATACATAATCGCGTACGATCGTGCATGTCCGCTTTGCCCCCGAAAGATGGGGTAATCGGCCTTGCAGCTTGTGGATAGCTGAAAATTAGGGTGCTGCGCTTCAGGCTGATGGTGAAACGAGGT
>Ga0209488_10002627_pt1 | contig 14677 bp, 13 predicted proteins | sample Rivendell_Oct201_8_FD_188349 | JGI IMG/M metagenome (GOLD analysis project Ga0209488, IMG submission 188349) | Vadose zone soil microbial communities from the Eel River Critical Zone Observatory, Northern California, USA -... | ecosystem: Environmental > Terrestrial > Soil > Vadose zone >... | reverse complement strand
TAATCCCAAATCGCGCCAATATCCCGCTGAGCACGTGGCGCGAGGCTATAGCGGCTCATTTTTTCTCTGCGTGCTGCTGGTGCTTACGCTCAAGAAATTCGTCGAAATCAAAGGGAGTGCAAGGGCCGCTTTCTTCAGCTTCAATCAGCGCGGCGCGTAATGCTTCGAGCTTTGCTTCGCGCTCTTCCAAAAGACGTAAACCAGCCTGTACCACATCGCTGGCGGAGGCGTAGCGTCCCTGCGTCACCTGCCTTTCGATAAAGCCCGCATAATACTCAGCAACCGAAATAGCTTCAGTCTTTGCCATGACCCATGATCCCTAAGTCTCTTTTGTATTATATATAGGGACTGCAGCACCACAACCACAACCGCGTTAATTCCCCCTGCCGGCCGGATCCGAGGCATAAGACTGCGACCGGAATTCGAAGAATTTCCGCAGCAACCCCGGCGCAATCACCGAGACGGGATTGACCCGAAGGACCGGCGCTGCCGGCGTGCCGGCAACCTCGTAGGTAAGGCCAAGGAGCCCTTCGTTGCTGCCGCCGAGGATCAGGCCGAAAATTGGAATGTTGCCAAACATATTGTTGAGGCCGTAGAGCGGAACGAACGTGCCGCGCAGATGGACGTCGCTCTTCACGTAGTCGATGAAACCTTCCGTCGTGACGCCGATAATCGGGCCCTTCACGGTGCCCTCACGGACGTCAACCCGGCCATGAGTGCGTGTGAATTCAAACCGCAGATGCGAAAATTCAATACCAGGCTGCTGCCTTGCCGGCCCTCGTCCGGACGGCCCGTTCGAACCAGCCGCAACACTCTCCAGGGCCGCCTCGCCGCGAACTGTAAAATCACGAATGTTGAGGATACCTTCCTGAGCGGCAAGCGGATCCGGACCGGGCGGGTCCATCGAGAGCGACATATCGCCGCCAAATATCTTCTGATAAGTGTCGGTGAAACGAAAGAAGGCACCCGCATCTGCTGTGTCGAAATAGAGCACGTTGCGTCCACCACCGCGACCGCGCAAATCGCCATTGAGCGGCGTCTCGCGCCCAAGCTTGGCGGTCATCGTGAAGTTCTTGATGATGCCGGCCCGCTTCGACAAGCGAATATCGAGGCCGCGCAGGGTTTCGCCATTGAAGCCGGCAACCGTCCCGACACGAATATCAAGATCCATGTCCTTGAGCGTTTGCTTCGATGCCCGGTTCGGTGGCGTACCCGACATCGACGATTTGATGAATCCGCGGCCGTCATAGACGTCGCCGCGCACCATCACGCGCAAGGCGCCATCCGGCCCCCGCTCGGCTTTGAGATTGGCCTTGTCACCGTCGGAAGTATGAAAGATCGGCAGATTGGCCGCGATAATGTCTCCAGCATCATTGAAGTCGATCGTGCCTTTCACCGACATGCCGGCCGACTCGATCACGATGTCCTCGATACGCGACATTTGCTGCTTGTGCGCAACCACGAATGAAGCGCGCGCCTGTCGTCCCGCCGGTTTGACCCAGCCCGGCAACAACTTGTCGACACGCGCCTGCGTGAGGTCAGCTTCAACGGCAAACCGGCCCTCGCCATCCGCCGACGATATGCGGCCATTGACCTTCAGTGGCACCTGTCCGGCGAGGAACCCGCCAAGGTCGACACCCAACCGCGCACGCGCCACATCATCGACCGTCGCCTGCACGCGGACCTCGGCGTCCCCGTCGCCGCGGGGCTTGCGATAATCGAGCGCGGCCGCGACACCATTGATCTTGACGTCCCCTTTGATCTGATAGCCCTGGTTGTTGGCGGTTACCCGAAGATTGTTGGCCTCGACCTTCTGCCCCATGACCAATTTTTCGGCCGCAAAGTTGGCGACGTCCATATTGATCGTATATTGGGCCGACCCTGGCGGCAGGTCGGGTCGCAGCGGCATTCCAAGCGAAACCTGGGCGCTGACCGTGCCGCGGCTCGTTGACGGATCAACCGGTGCGCCGGAATATTCCCGCAACCGATTGGATACGAGCAATTCAGCCGCCGCCGTCACCGGCCCGTCAAGACGGAAACGCACCCGCGCAGGCGGCGCATCTCCGTTCGTGTCAGGCACCTCAAACACCCCATTGGTAATCGAGAGCTTGCGGTTGGGCGCCAATTCGATATTGCCGCGCCCCACATTCACCGTAGCGGTGCGTCCGGAGACCCTTATGGTCACGTCGGCGTCGCGGATCGGCGGCAGGCCCTCGATAGGACTAATCTCGGCGCCGTGGCCCGCAATTTCGATCCGCAAGCCCTCGTCGGGAAGAGGCGGCCCGCTGGTCCGGAACGTGGACATCGGCGCATTGGTCCCGATCTCGACACGTTCGACCGTCCCGCTGACAATATGCTTGTCGACCCAATTGCGTACTTTTGGATTCATGAATCCCGGCCACAAGCGCATCATGGCGCCGACCGGCATTCGGGTTCCCGCCAACCCTATCATGAGACGCGGGTCGCTATCCGAGACGTCAAGGCCACCCGAAACAGCGACCCTGATCTCCATATTTCCGATTTCACCTTGTTCCACGTCGATCCGTTGATTTTCCGGATCGATACGCAGGCGCAGCAGAAAATGGTTGAGAACAAGTGGGCTCGAATCGCTTGGACCGTTGACGAGCACCACCGTGCCGCCCGTGACTTTCATGCTCCACACGCCATTGGCAACGCGAGGCGCATCAAGTTGGGCAACAAGAGTTATGCGATTGCCGCCCGACAAAATCTGGAACGGAACAACGAGGGCTTGCCGCGATGAATCCCATTCAAGGGTGAACTCTGCGCGATCAATTACAATCCGGCTCAGCGGCTCATCGGTATCGACGATGGTTCCTTTTTCAACCAGGATACGCCCTTCGACCATCTGAGGAATGCCGTCGGAACCGATTTCCGCTCGAATGGTCGCTGAAACCGGAAGATCCGGCTCGTATTGACCGTCGCCGAGCCGCAACGCCAGCATGAGTTCCTTGGCCGGCAACCGCTTGGTTTCAAGCTCGACAATGCGACGACCGTGTTCGCCTTGCGTCGTGGCCGCCCGCAAAAGCCACGGACGATCGGGATCGTCCGAACTCAACGTCAAAGCCACGCTGCCGGGTTTCGGTCGCGTGAGGCTCAGGTTGATGTTTTGGAACGTCCACTGCTTGCCGTTGCGCTGATCGTCGACAACCAGATTGCCATTCTTGAGACCGAGTTCGCTTAGATCGCGTCCGTCCAGTCCCGTACTCCCGAGACTGCCTATCCAGGTAACCAGGGCCGCAAATTCCGGAACTGCATTGCGCCCCGTCGGCGCTGCTGCCGGAAGCGTCGGAACCACGCGATCCAGGCTTGGTCCGAACGGCATGCCGGCCCGGATCGGTACCGAGGATGCCGAGGCGGTTACGAAAGGCCGCTTGTTCGCTCCCGCAAAAACCGTGACCTTGCTGTCCGGCTCAATCCGGACCTGCATTTCTGCGCCAACCAGGCTCAAGCGTTCGGCGCGCACGCGTCCCGAGATCAAACCGGCGCTTGAAACGCCCACCTCCGCCTTCGGGGCACTTGCGACAATCGTGCCATCCGAATCGCGCACCACTATGTCGCGGATGCGCAGCGCAGTCCGTCCGTTGGCGTCACGTTCAATTTGCGTGCCCCCGACTTCAATACTGTGATTGCTTCCGAAGTTCTCCCCAATGGCCGCCGTGAGCCAAGGTGTCGCGACATCGAGTTCGATGGGCCCGCTGCCAAGGCGCCACCAGAGCGCCGACATGGCGAACAGCACGACCCCGGCCATCGCGCCACATACATAAATCGCGACACGGAATCTAAACCACCAATGCAGGCGGCGAACGAGCCCGTAATCGTTGCCCAGCAATTCCTCTACCGTGAGTTGTCGGGACGAGAGTTCACGGACAGCAATTGCACGGGACGCGTTGCTTCGTGCCGGGAGGTTTCGAGATACCACAGCCGGCAGACACGTGTTCGACCGCTCCGCCATATCAAATTGGAGGCTCGCCTCCAATTTGCGGAGTGCCGCTAAGTCCGGCTGCGTGAAATAATCCGCCATGCCCCCGACTGGGCGCCCCCCGACCATAGACTCGACCGACAGGCCCTCCCGCCCGATTGGCGGAGAACCTCGTCGAACCCTATCCCCTTAAAGCCAGCAGCCGATTCGTTGTCAAAAAGATCGACACGTTTTCAAAAAGATCGACCTGCCCACTTTTTCCCGCGTATTCTGAACCCGTTAATGCCACCAGAAAAGGACGAAAGGAAGGCACATGGGTATCGAACTCGATATTGGAACCAAGGCCCCCGCCTTCACCCTGACAAACGACAGCGGAAAAAAGGTTTCACTCCGCGACTTCAAAGGCCGCAACCTCGTGATCTACTTCTATCCGCGGGCAGATACCCCCGGCTGCACCCGCGAATCGATCGATTTTTCGCGTTTGCGCAGCCAATTCGACAAGATTGACACGGACATCATAGGTGTTTCAGCCGACCCCGTGAAGGCACAAGACGCATTCAAGAAGAAGCACAATCTCAACCTTGGATTATTGTCCGACGAATCCCATAAGATACTCGAAAGTTACGGAGTTTGGGACAAAAAAATAATGTACGGCAAGGAGTTCATGGGCATCGTGCGCACCACCTTCTTGATCGGCGCCGAAGGCCGAATCGCGAAAATCTGGCGCAAAGTGAAGGTTGATGGCCATGCCGATGAGGTGCTTGAGGCGGCGCGGACCCTGCCGGAGTAGAAAACCGGATCCGGAGCGATCTTTTAGAAGGGTTTTTTTAAGCTCGTCGCGCAATTCCCCGCAATTCGACACGGAAGGTTGGAGGAAAATTAACCATGATCGGTTCGAATTGTACCGATAATATGCCGGTCGCTAAGGACCAGACCGGCGGGGGTATAGTCGATGCCAGACCGGCCGGGAATGCAGTATTTGGATTTTCAAACTATCGCGGGTGATGCTCACCCTGGCGATGCTCACGCACAGAATATCGATTTATGGGCTGAGCCAGCCGCGGGAAGTTATGCGCTGGTACACGCAGGTCGCCAGTTCCGGCTCGGGCCGATCGCTTTCTGGCTCGTGATCGGAATCTTGGTGGTGATGGCGGGCTGGACCATCTTGACGGCCACCTATTTTGCCTTCCGAGACGACGTATTGACCCGGCTGCTCGCACGTCAGGCGGAAATGCAGTTCGGATATGAGGATCGCGTCGCCGAACTCCGCGCGCAGCTCGACCGGATGTCGAGCCGCCAGCTCTTGGACCAAGAACTGTTCGAGCAAAAGCTTGATCAACTGGTGCGCCGGCAAGCAACCCTGGAACAACGCGCCACGACGCTCAGCAACCTCCCGGACCCGACAGTCACGGGATCAACCAAGGCCGCCCCCCGCAGCGAACCCGCACGCGCTGCCGTTCCCAAGCCCACCCCGTTGAACGATACGCCGCCACCGTCCGCGACCGGGCGTGACCGCAAAGCGGAAATCGGCATCGAAACAACGCTTGCGCGGCTTGACGCATCCCTCGACCGCACCGAGGCGCGCCAAGCCGTGACCTTGGCCAGTATCGAGGAAAGCTATGACGCCAAGTTCAAGCGTATCCGAGGCATACTTATCGAGCTTGGCGTTGATACGGCCAAAGTTGCACCCGGATCCGATTCGCACGCGATGGGCGGCCCATTCGTACCGGCTCGCCTGCGCCCCGATTCCGCAAATTTCGACCGCCAGATCAATCGCGTCAGCGTCGCGCGCAATCATATCGAGCGCCTCAGCCGTACGCTCGGCAGCATACCGTTCCGCAAACCGCTTGCCGGCAGCATCGATCTTGCCTCCACCTTCGGTGTGCGTATGGACCCCTTCGTCCGTGCGCCGGCCATGCATACCGGGCTGGACATGCAGGCGCAGACCGGTGACCCCGTTCGGGCTACGGCGAACGGCACGGTGACCGTCGCCGGCTGGCAAGGCGGATATGGCAAAATGGTCGAGATCGACCACGGCAACGGCCTCATCACGCGTTACGGGCATCTCTCGTCGATCGAGGTGAACGTCGGACAAAGCGTCAAGAACGGCCACACCGTCGGCAAAGTGGGCTCGACCGGACGTTCGACAGGACCGCATCTGCATTACGAGACGCGCGTCGACGGCGACGCCATCGATCCGCAGAAATTCCTGCGCGCCGGAGCCAAGATCACGGCGATCCAATGAGCACGACGATTGGCCCGCGATCCAACGATTTGGGCGATTAATCAACGAATTAGGCGACGAATCAACGAATTGGCAGGCATCAAAAACAGAGAGCGCACGTCAATGCGCTCCTGAGGCCTTCATGGTAAACGCCAACTTCGGTCCGTTGGTCTCGTATGTCGCCGCCGCGCTTTCAACCAACCTTGAGATTTTCTGCCGATTCCTTGCCACGGTTGGCGACGATTTCATATTGTATGGTCTGGCCTTCATTGAGAGTGCTCAGGCCCGCACGCTCGACGGCAGAGATGTGCACGAACACGTCCTTGCCGCCGCCTTGCGGCTGAATAAAGCCATAGCCTTTAGTTGGATTGAACCACTTCACGGTTCCTGTAGCCATTGTCGTCTCCTTGCGTAGTCCGCTCAAGTGCACCATCGCGCGTTGCCGGAAGGACCATGCGCGATATACGGTATCCGAGTTTTGGCAGATGACTTGAGAGCCGCCGAATAACGGGAGCACGGCAAGGCAAACCAAAAACTTGGGCGCCCATACTACGATTGGCTTGCGAGCATGGTCAATGATACCCGCGTCCTTCTGCATATCATTTTATCGTCCGGGCGTTGTCTGGATACCGAAAGGTTCCAGGATCGGCTCCGTCGCAACACCCGACGCCCCCGTCAAGTAGAACCGGAAAGCAGCACCCTTCCTCCATTTCACCAGATACCTGCCTACGAATCAGCAATCCGACGTTGCCACCGCACCCTATGTGGGGGATTTCCTGACAATCATAAAAATACGATCCAACTTGAGGAACCAGGGCTCCAAAAGCCAGCCGGACCGCGCGAGACCACCATCCTGGCATCGTTGCCAACCGCCCGATCGCCGAACGATCTACTCAAAGCTCCCTGCCGCCAACCAAGCATTTCTGTTGAAAGACCAGAGATTGGAATTTGCCCAAGGCGAATCATCTGCTCATCTCAGGGGCGCTGCGTTCAGTCGCACCGCCGATGGCGAAATTGGGGATCCGGGTTGGGAACCTTGGCGCAATTCTCGTCATTAGATGTGCGGACTGCAATCGAGATTGAACCTAGCTCCCGAGCAAGGTGACAAACCAACGTCTCCCAAACCAACGTCTCCATTCGTCCCTTGAACGGCGACGGTGACCGGGTCGAAGTCTGGACAACAACAAATCACAGGCCTGGAATTGGCACAGAATCGACCAAGCCGGACCACCAAACGTGCCAAACCGCCACGGCTTTCTCCATAGGAGAGATTGATGACACTGCGCGATACGAAGTTGATGCCGCGAGAACCCCGGAAACTCGTGCGGACGCCCGCGGCCAGCGAACCGGCCGATGAACCGATCACACAGCGCAGGAAGGCAGAAACTGGTCAATTCCGATTGCAGGTAGACCGGCAGACGAAATCTTCATACGCGACATTCGAAGCCGCCAAAGCGGCGGCACTCGCAATAAAAAAGGGCCACCCGAACCTTCAAGTCGCCGTCCACGACGGCCTTGCGAGCGTCAACACGATGATCGAATTGCCAGGCGCTTGAGTGCGGCGCTTGCTTCCCGTTCGGAGTTCCGCCTTCACGGCGGCTTCGCCCCGGGCGGCCCTTTCTTCAACGTCTTACAGCTTACAGCCACAAAGAAAGTCCGCGTAAACGCGGAACCACTACTGTGTCAGAAAACCATCGTCGCCTCACTCGGACCTCGTCCTGAGGAGGCCGCGTTCTTCACGCGGCCGTCTCGCGCCGGCTAAGGCGCCGGAAGGACGGCGGCTGGCCCCGGCCCGCATGGTCCGAGACGCGCTGCGAAGAGCAGCGCTCCTCACCATGAGGCCGGGAGAGTTCCGTTAGCCTGTTTACACGCGACGCGCTTAAAATTATGCCCCGACGCGATCGAGTGCCGCCGCAAACATACCGCCCCGCATCAGGAGATCCGCTTCGGCATCCGAACGAACATCGGCCTCCACCACGAAGCGGACCGTCGCACCGTCTAGTTGCCGGGCCACGACCGTAATGGGTGCCCGTGCCTTGATGCCCTGCGCCACGTTATCAAACGCAAGCTCTTCGTTGCCAACGAGCGCAAGGGAATCAACGCTGTCGCCTGCCGCAAACAGGAGTGGCACGATGCCTACTCCAATCAAATTTGACCGATGGATTCGCTCGAACGAGCGGGCAATCACGGCCCGTACGCCGAGAAGTGCGGGGCCTTTAGCCGCCCAGTCACGGCTGCTGCCGGTCCCGAATTCGTGGCCAGCCAGGACGACCAGCGGAACTCCGCGCAGTTGGTAACGCGATGCCGCCTCGAAATACGACATCTCATCACCCTGGTAACACGTCCACCAGCCCTCGCGCCCGCCGACCATACGGTTGCGGCTTCGCAGGTTCGAATAGGTCGCGCGCGCCATGACGTGATGGTTGCCGCGGCGGCCCACATAGGAGTTGAACGCACGTGACGCGACCCCGAGCGACGCCAGGTATTGGCCGGCCGGACTGTCGGCCGGAATTTCGCCGCCCGGCGACGCATGGTCGGTCGTGTAATTGTCGCCGAAAATGCCGAGCACGCGCACGCCCGTAATGTTTTGCGCGGTCACAAAATCTGTTCGCGGCATCGAGAAAAATGGCGGTTCTACGATATAACTTGAGGCGCCATCCCAGGAAAACAATTCACCCTTTGGCGCCTCGACGCGTGCCCAATATTCCTCGACCAATTCGTTCGTGCCCACCGCGCCCGCGAAGACATCAGGCGTTACGGCATCACGAACGACGGCATCCACGCTTTCGTCCTGCGGCCAAAGATCGCGCAGAAATACCGGGGCGCCGCTCGAATCATGCGCCAATGGATCGCGGTCGATGTCGAGGTTTACCTGGCCTGCGATCGCATAAGCGACCACCAGCGCCGGCGAACAAAGATAGTTCGCACCGACGAGGCGATGTATCCGCCCATCGAAATTTCTATTGCCGGAGAGAACGGCAGCGACCGTCCGGCCCGCCTGCTCCACGGCCTTGGCCGTGTCAGGTTTGAGCGAGCCGGATTTGCCGGCGCAGGTCGTGCATCCATAACCGACGACGTGAAAGCCCAGTTCCTCCAGAGGCGTCAAAAGTTCGGCGCGTTGCAGATAGGCCGTTACCGCGCGCGAGCCGGGCGCCAGCGATGTCTTGACCCAGGACGCGGATTTCAATCCGCGTTCCACAGCGGCTTTTGCCAATAGGCCGGCGCGGATCATGCCGTGGACATTGGACGTATTCGTGCACGATGTGATCGCCGCGATCCCAATGGCGCCAAACGGCAATTCGCCGTCGCCAAGGCTTGCCTCGGTTCTTGTCTCGGTCCTTGCCTTGGTTTCGCTCTCCGCGGCGCGTGCGCGAAACGACGCCGCGACGGTCGCGGGCTCCTGTGCCACGTGCGGCATGCCGGGGCCGGCGATTGTCCGTCGCACGCCGGCAAGATCGAACGGAATGACGCGATGGTAGTTGGGATCGGGAAGCGCGGAGTAGCGGAACAGGCCGGCAGCGCGGGTATGCGCCTCGACCAACGCCACGTGTTGCGGGGTGCGGCCGGTCAGGCGCAGATAGTCAAGCGTCTGCTCGTCGACCGGCCAGAATCCGGTGGTGGCACCATATTCTGGCGCCATATTGGCAAGCGTCGCGCGATCCGGAACGGTGAGGGTTTGCGCGCCGCGCCCAAAAAATTCGACGCAGGCCCCGACCACACCCGCGCCACGCAGGACTTTTGTCAGCGTAAGCGCGATATCCGTGACGGTGATGCCGGGCGCGGCCTTGCCTTCCAGGCGAACCCCCACGCATTCGGGCTTCGGCAGGATATAGGGCTCGCCGAGAACGACCGTCTCGATTTCGATGCCACCGACGCCCCAGGCCATCACGCCGAGCGCGTTGATCATCGGGGTATGCGAATCCCCTCCGATCGCGAAGTCAGGAAAGGCGACTGGCAACGCATGCCCGCCCCCATCCTGCCCGCCCGCAAGCAGCGTCACAGCCGCGACCTGCTCCAAGTGGATCTGGTGGATGATGCCGGAACCGGGCGGGAACACTCTTAAGCCGTCGAAAGCCTGTTGGGCCCATTTCAAGAACGCATAGCGCTCGCCGTTGCGCTCGAATTCGCGACTGAGATTGTGGGCCTCGGCCGCATGTGAACCCGCCATGTCGACCTGCAGCGAATGGTCGACGATGAGCACCATCGGCACCGTCGCGTTGACGCGTTTGGGATCGCCGCCCCGCTTTGCTACGGCGGCACGCAGCGCCGCCAAGTCCATCAGAACCGGTATACCCGATGAGTCGGGCAAAACGACACGCGGTACATGCAACGGCAGCGCCACCTGGTCCGGAGCGACGGCAGGATCGGCAAGCGCGGCGAGGAGTTCCATCGACACGCCCGGCCGGCCGAGATGACGCAGCAGGTTTTCAGCAAAAACCCGCGTCACATAGGGCAGACGGTCATAGCGCTCCGACCCAAGCGTTTGCCGCACGTCATGAAACGCGTAGGTCTTGCCCGCTGCGGTGAAGGTTCCGTTGGTCAAACCGTGCCATCCTGCCGCACATCATCAAATTCGACGCCGTCGTACTGAGCATTCATCGGCGTCTCAATTGAACTTCATGCGAAATTCTCGGGTGAGCAAATCCTTCAGCCATGCGAGTTCCGCCGGCGATGTACGGCTGATGCCGGCGATGGTGGCCGCAAGGCTTTCCCCATGGTTGAGGCCATAGCCTTCGAGCACGGTTTCCGCCTTCTGCAAGAATTCGCGGTCCTTCGTCATGGCTTCGACCGCACGCCGCAATGCTTCGCGCGACGCCGGCGGTCCGTCGCTGTGGGTTATAAGAATTTTTCCACCATTGCCCGCCGCGCGCACCACCGCCTTATAGGCTTCCCAAGGCGGCCCCGACGGTTCGACCCCATACATTTCACGATAGGCCTCCGCCACAGTCGGCAGGTCCGGCGCGGCGGGATCACGCACCAGGCGGTCACCTTCCATCAGCCCTTGCGTGAACAGCGGCACGGCCTTGCCTTCCCGGATGAGCGGCCGCACGCCGCTATCGAAGACCGGCGTCGACTGGCTGTCCACGTTGACCTCGTTGCGCATCAGCGCAAGCCGCGTTTCAGCCTTGCCGGGATACCCCGTCACGGCGCGGAAGGTCGCTCGGACCAGCGACAGGCCATGCACCGCATCGATGGTCGAGATCGCCTCCGGCACGCCCAACATGAGCGGTTCGCGCGGGTTCAAGATGTCCTTCGCGGTCTTGATGCCGGTCGAGGGCGACGCATAGGTGATCCGGCCCATCGGGCTTGCCACCAGGGCTTCGAGTTCCGAGATTTTCGACTTCGATCCATCGAGGCCGAGCATTATGCGGATGAGCAGCTGGCCGGTCCCGACCAGCACGAAGGAGCCATCACGCGGCGCCTTCTGCACGAAATAGTTGGAGGCAACGACGCTGCCTGCGCCCGGCATGTTCTGCACGACGACCGACGGCTTGCCTTCGATCGAGCGCGCCAACCCCTCCGCCATGATTCGCCCGAACAGGTCCGTCCCGCCGCCCGGCGTGAAGCCGACCAGGACCCGAAGCTGCTTGCCTTGGTAGAAGGGCGTTTGTGCGGTAGCGGAACCAGCAGCCATTGCGGCGACTAGCGTCGCGGCGACTGCCGTCGCGGCGGCAGCAATCCCCAACCTTGCAAGAGATTTGCTCATCGTTCTATCTCCGGGCCGACAGGGCAATCTATCCGACCGCATGAGCCTACTCTATTCTGCCTGGCCACCCACCAAAAATCGGCCAACCCCCAGGAGAACCAAGTGACCCAAGTGACAAAGACCGGCCCTCAAAAGTTCCGTGACCTATTGGCCAAAGGCGGTCTCATCGTCTCTCCTGGCGTCTATGACGGCTATAGCGCCCGGCTGGTCGAAGCGGCCGGATATGCAACGGCGGCCACGACCGGCGCAGGCATATCGAATTCGGTCCTCGGCATTGACGACATCGGCGTGATGGGGTTGTCGGAAAACGTCGCCCATTGCCGCATGCTCGCGCGCACGATCTCGATCCCGCTGACCGCCGATGCCGACACCGGCTATGGCAACCCGATGAACGTGCACTACACCGTGCAAATGTTCGAAGAGGCAGGCCTCGCCGGGATCAACATCGAAGATCAGGTCCACCCCAAACGGTGCGGCCACATGCCCGGCAAGGAAGTCATCCCCCTGGTGGAGGGAGCAAAGAAGATCGAAGCCGCCTGCCTCGCACGCAAGAGCGATGCGTTTGCGATCGTTGCGCGCACCGATGCACTCGCGGTCGAAGGCGTCGAAGGCATGTTGCGGCGCGCGCGCGCCTATGCGGAAGCCGGCGCCGATCTCATCTTTGCCGACGCGATCAAGACCGAAGACCAGATCAAGCAATTGGTCGATGCCGCTCGCGTGCCGGTCTCCGTCAATATGGGCTTCGGGATCCGCGCACGCCCGACGACCCCGCTGATGCCGCTCAAGCGCTTGGCCGCCATCGGGGTGCGCCGCGTGACCGTGCCGCGCATGCTGCCGGCCGCCGCCATCATGGGTATGACGCGCGCGCTTGAAGCGATGAAAGGCGTAATCGCGACCGGCGAACCCGTCGATCGTCCTGACCTTGCGGTCGGCATCGAGGACATCATGAAGTTGATGGACTACGACAATATGCGCGAGCTTGAGAAGAGGCTGCTCTCCACGGACGCGCTGGATGCGAAGTATGGTGCCGGCCAGTAACGTCGTCTGCCCTTTTGCGACATCCCCATGGGCCGGTCTTGTCCACGCCATCATTTTATTGGAACCGGATGGGCGCACAGCCGTTGACTAAGCCATGGAGCTGGTGGTCCCTTTGCAAAAATTGATGCTCGCCATCGTTGCCGCAACCTGCATTCTTGCGCCGGAACATTCGGCTGCGCGCGTTGTGGGGAGGATCGACAAGACCGCTGAAGGCGGCGGGCTCAATGCCGCTGAAGCCGACGGCCGAACGCAGATGGCAGCGATGAATCGGCCCCGGCGCAGCCCACCGGAATCGAAAAGCGCCCCCGTTAAAAGTGCTCCCGCTAACCGCACAAATCAACGTCCCGCGCCGCCGAGCGCGGCGGGGCAGGTGTCAAAAGCCGCCGCGCCGGCCGGCCCTACCCCACTTCCCCAGCCGCAGAACGCCACCACAGTACCATGGACGATCGAGGAGGTGGCCAATGCCCGGGGCCAATGCATTGCGCTCCTCGCACCAATCATTGCCGATGTGACACCGGCGCCGCCGCTCAAGGAAGGAGATTGCGGCACCGCGTCACCTGTCCTCGTCAAGAGCTTGGGACGGACCAACACGGTTGAACTGCGTCCCCCGATCACCGTCAATTGCTCCACTGTCGTTGCGTTGTACGACTGGCTTGAAAAGACAGTGCAACCGACTGCGCAGAACCTGCTGGGCACTTCGATCATCAGGTTGAGCGGTACCGGCGGATACCAGTGCCGCAACCGCGTTGGAGCAGGTGAATTCAAAATAAGCGATCACGCATTGGCCAATGCGATCGACATCATGACGTTTGAAACACAGGAACATCGCATCATCAAAGTCGAGTCGGAATGGGTGCCCGCTGCTCCGGAAGCCCATAGCGGCATTGCCGTCGCGCAGCCGACCGGCTCCGCACAGCGGGAGGCAGCCGCTCAGAAAGGCAAGAAATCCGATTCAACGCCAGCGTCGGCGCAAAAGTCCATTTCCACAGCGGTTACAGCGCAAAAATCGAACTCCACAACGGCTACAGTGCAAAAGTCCAGTGCCTCAGCAGTCACATTGCAAAAGTCCGGTCCCACAGTGGTTATGGATCCAAAGTCCAGTGCCACTGTGGTCGAGCCACCACAGCCGATAAAACCGGAGGCCGAATTTTTAAGGCGGCTGCATGCCGGCGCATGCCTGCGATTCACGACAGTGCTCGGACCCGACGCCAATGAGGAGCACCACAACCATTTCCATCTGGATCTCGCACAGCGGCGCGGTAATTCACACTATTGCCGCTAAGCCAAGCCGCGGTTTTTGCGCCGCGATCGTGACTTAAGCGATCACATATTGACAATCGCGAGCGCGTTCGGTCATGCCTGCGGACCGACAAGACATCATTCTGGCGCGACACGGTCCGATTTGTTTATATACGCGATGATCTCAAATCCTGGCCGGGCTACCCCCGCGCCAAATGGGAGAACCATCATGAAATACGCGATCGGGCACGCCCTCGTGGCAGTCTGGATAGCAGGCGCTTCGGTTTCCGGCGCCAAAGCTGCCGATGGATGCGTCGCCTACGGCGACTCCAAGACGGATTTCACCTGGCGTCTGTGTCCGGCGGGCGAAAAATATGAGCGGCAATACCGCTATTTCGGCGTCTGGAGCGATTTCTACCGCGTGAATAGTTATACAGGCACCTGTAACTGGTCGGCGGACCGCTGGGTCTGCCCCGACCGCACCATCCGGTGCACGGCCACGCGCTGCGGATAGCCATATGCACGCTGA
>Ga0209488_10002626_pt1 | contig 14682 bp, 15 predicted proteins | sample Rivendell_Oct201_8_FD_188349 | JGI IMG/M metagenome (GOLD analysis project Ga0209488, IMG submission 188349) | Vadose zone soil microbial communities from the Eel River Critical Zone Observatory, Northern California, USA -... | ecosystem: Environmental > Terrestrial > Soil > Vadose zone >... | reverse complement strand
GTTTTCAAATAATCGGAGCGACCGCGAGGAGTCTACTAGGATGCAAAGCAGCGTGTCTAGTACTGCGTTAGGCAAGACGGATGGAGAGACAGCTCCCTCGCTGGGCGTGCGTGCTTCATCAGATGGCGTGGGCTGCTTTGAACCAAGCGATGGCGACGCTAAATTACGCGAAATTATAAGTAGATCTAGTAACACCTGGATGTTTCGGGTGAGCTACAAGAGTGAACACCTCAGAGTGTATATCGCATACGTCAAGAGGATATTTTCGGCCAAGGAATGATTTTGTGGAGTTGTGCGTAAGGGCAACTCCCTGGATGATAGAAAGCGCCTGCGTTAACTGCGACGACAATACAGAAGCCTCGGCCGGTCGTTGACCTGGTGGGATGTTTTCAAGTTGTATTTCAGAACACTCTTTGGTGGCGCACCATCCGAGATTCCACGTTGTAGAAGGACATCGAGACGAAGGCTGGCCCCAGACATCCACGATAAGATCCTCGAAGCAACTGTCTCAGGTAAGCCAGATGATTCAAACCGTGGGTAAGCATTAGCGCTCACCATTGCATTCAAAAGTATTTTGAAGGGACAGAAATTCTCGTAACGTTGGAGAATTTCCGGAAGTTCCAAATGTTTGAATAACTAGACGTTGCAAACTCTCCAATGCTCGTGATCGCGCAGTGCTGGATGAACGCGCCGATACGACCTGAGAGAAGGTGAATAAGGGGAGAGTTGAATCACTGGGTATGCGTACAATGTCTAAAGAATCTTGAAGAGTTTCGTGCATAGTGGCAAGAGTATCATCCATGACCGATGGTAGATTTCGCTAGAGAAACGGTTTGAATGGCGTGCTGGCGAGCTTGACGTGGTAAAGGTGTTCATTGCATTGCGCAGGCAGGGTTCAGTTCCATTTGTCACGTGCCCGTGTCAAGGCACGTGCCTTTCTTGCCGTGAACATCTCCCGAGATCGCCGCACTATCGCCGCGCAGCGGGAGCTGATCTTGACTCGGAAGCCGCGGCATCACAAGCGCACGCCCGGGGTCAAAACCGGAAAGAAACAGAAACTTGAAGTGCCAGTGACGTTGCAATCGTCTTCCAACATGACACCTATCAGAGTTGTACGTCCCCGTTGTCCCATCTTCTGGTAGCTATCACTCAAGCGATCGCGATCGGATGGTGCCTTCCAGCAATGGACGCGGCTCATACGCTTCGTCGCCGCCGAGACCTCCCAGGTCCACATCGGCCAACCCGTAGACCCTCAGCTCGACAGTAAAAAACCGTCTCTGTCTCGCAAGCGTGTGCTCCACGACGACTCATTCACGTTTCTCCAGTCGGCCTAGCCGTCGCGAGCAAGACGCAGGTCCTCGCTTACGAGATCCTGGGCTCGCCTTTCGATCCCGCCGCGCAGGTCACCAAAAATACGTTGAGCGTGCAGACGCTGCTCTCTCCATTGTCCAGGGAGCAAATCGGGCTCGCGCGTTGCCTTGGATTGAACTACGCCGACCATGCAGTTCGTGATGCGCGGGTGCACTCTCGTACCTTTGTAGTTCTGACTGACGCCGTCGTTCAAGGCTGAGGCAAAGCTAGACAAGCCCAAGTAATGAGCCCCGTCCTTGCATCGCTTGACTTGTTCTGATCCCAACTTCTCGCAGGGCCCCAATTCTATTCTATAAGCCGCCGACAGCGCTTATCGGCCCCAATGCGCCCATTAACATCCCCAAGGCCGCTCAACCAGTCTCGAAGCACATTCCAGACTACGAAGTGGAACTGACTATCGTCATCGGAAAAGCAGCGAAAGATGTCCCCGCAGAGGAAGCACTTGACTATGTGCTAGGCTACACTGCGGCCAATGATGTGAGCAAGAACCACACGGGAATATACGGGACCTGACATTCCTGACGGGGATTGCAGGTGTCGTTCCGCTTTCATCAGGTGAACGTTTCCCAGTGGGGCTTTTCAAAGGGCTTTGGTGGGTTGGCAGTCCCCCCTTGCTGTTGACTCTTTCAGCGCTCTTACTCAAGCTGGTTAGATAACACTACACCGATAGGGCCTTGCCTCGTCGCTTCTTCTGCGATTCCTGACCCTCAAGTCCTATCATTGAAGACAGTTATTAATGGGCAAGTTCTTCAAGATGGAACAACAGCGTAAATTCTGCTAATGTGATCTGACGTTACTGCTTTTGACATGAGCCACAGTGACCAAATCTTTAACGTTAAGCAAACCATCGCCTTTCTTTCTCAAGGGACTACCCTTGAGCCAGGTTCAATCATCCTGACAGGAACACCCAAGGGAGTTGGCTTCATTCGGAAGCCACCACTGTTTCTGAAGAATGGAGACATTGTCCAAACTTGGATCAGTTCCGGGATTGGAACATTGATCAATCCCGTGGTGGAGGAAGGTAAAGCTTCCGTGTCCGCTAGCTTGTAGATAGATCTCAGGGAGAATGAAATTGGATTTGACATGTGTTAGTTAGAGTCCGCCAAATGCGATGAATTTCGTGTTCATATACTCCTCAATCCCATGACCGCCCTCCCGACCTGAAATGATTCAGAACTAACACTTTCGGCTACGTGGGTAGACTCACCAATACCGCTCTCCTTTATCCCTCCGAAGGGAATAACTGCCTGCGAGATCAACCCCGTATTGGTACCTACCATGCCAACTTCCAGCGCTTCCGCAACGCGCCACACTCTTCCAACGTCTCGTGAATACAAGTAGCCTGCCAGACCGACACTGGTATCATTAGCTAGTTTGATAACTTCCTCTTCCGTCTCAAACTTCGTGAGCGCTGCAATTGGTCCGAACGTCTCCTCGTGATTGATCAAGGCCCCCGAGGGGACATCAGAGAGAACCGTAGGAGTAAAGAAAGTTCCAGGGCGATCGATGCGACTACCGCCGATGAGAATTTGGGCACCCTTTTCGACGGCGTCATTGACATGCCTCGCAACCTTCTCCAAGGCACGTTCATGAATCAACGGGCCGTGTGTGCTTAGAATAAGGCGTTCGTCAGTTGGTGAGTACGGGGACTGACATACCACTCACATTCCGTCCTCGAGACCGTTTCCGACTTTGAATCCTGCAACTCGCTCAGCGAGGCGGGAGGCGAACTCAGCGTATACGTTGGATTGGACATAAATGCGGTTTGCACAAACGCATGTTTGTCCAGTGCCACGGAATTTGCAGAGGATCGCACCTGATACACCCAAATAGCTCAGCCATCTGCGCGTTCGGGTCACAAGCCGAACCTCAGCCCACCTTCGACAGCCTGATCAACGTCCGCATCATTGAAGACAATAAAGGGAGCATTCCCTCCTGCTTCGATAGATATCCTAAAGAATATCATCCATAATTAACCTTGATATAGCTAAAAGCACTCGTACTTCTTGATGTTGGAGGCTGCCATCCCATAAAGCAGCTTGGCCACTGGAGTAGACCCGGTGAAAGTGACCTTCTTCACAGAATTATTCTCACACATCTCTTTCCCAACCTCGCTGACGTTCTTTTGTGTTGTGACAATGTTGATTACGCCATCTGGGATACCAGCTCTCCTTCCCAGCTGCACGATCGCGGTAAAAGGAGTATCTTGCACTGAACCAAAAGATCAACAAACCTCCGCGAGGGCCAATGCAGAAAAGGGTGTCTCGGGTGGAGGCTTGATCACCGTCGTGCAACCAGCAGCGAGAGCAGCCCCTAGTTTCCGCGTGATCATCGCAGATGGGAAATTCCAAGGCGTAAGAATGGATCTGTTGCCCTATATGTAAGTTTCGCCGACGTATGGGGCCAAACGAAGCCTACACAACGCCTAGACAAATCGACGTCAAACAGTGGCCGTAGTAAGACGAGTAGAGGGTAATCACCAACGGGCTGCTTGATGACAATATTACGAATGTTGTTAAAAGGTGAGGGGATATGTTCTAATCACCAGCGTTTTTTTAATGATATAGGCCAAGAAAGAATCACTGATCACGAACCGCCATAAGTTCGAACAGCCTCCTCGGCTAACCGATCACAAATTAGTGTTGCAACGACGCGCATTGGACAACCTACCAAACCACTGCGGTGTTCAGACATAGTAAGAGTTTCCCAATGGTCAAAGATGTGCCTACCTCAATGAAGGAGGCGCTGTATGCATTTTCACCCTAATGATGGTCAACTAGGATGAGCTCTGAGCATCTGTTAGGGCCCACCTTTGCTTCGGCCAGGGTCTTGCCATTTTCGAGGGTCTGGGTTCCCGAGTGTGAACGGAGGCCGACCATGAACATACAATGACTTACAATTATGCGGGAAAGGTCATCCTCATGTTCTTTCATCATATTGTAGAATTTCATGAGAATGTCATGGCGTTGCTGCCCCAACCCCGTGTGAGGTGGGAGTACATTTCAGAATGGCAGGGGCCGTCACCTTGGCCGTTGTTTTACTCCATGTCGTGAAGGCTCTCGCTGCAGCGTTTATGGCCTCTCTTGTCTCCTCTATACCCATCTCTGGAACAGCGCCGAGTTCCTCCCCCGTAGCCGGGTCTAAAGAAAAGTAAGCGAAGGGGCCCACCAAATGGAAGAAATCAATGGCGCACTGAACACATTGATGGTGCCACCACTTTTGGCACCGACCCATTTTCCATCAATAAGTCCTTGATTATTCACTAACGATGACTCTCTGAGACCAAGCTGCTAGATATTCGAGCAAATGAAGTAACGCGAAGAACATGGCTGCTGACCGAAGACGTGCTGGCCATCCGGAGTGAAAGCGAGATGGGGTTCAAATGCTTTTGGACAGGTAAGTTTATTCTACCGAAAAACACAAGACGGGATGGCTTGTGAAAGTGTCGCATGTTGAGAGCGAAGAGAAAGAAAGGACACCACTCCACGCCACCACCAACGTCGCCAGAGCCTCGGGTATGTCTACCCGGACCGTAATTCCGCGGGTATTAAATATTACAAACTAGATTACATCCATGGGCTTCGGTTTCTTTCAAGTTTGTACGGCGCTGCTATGATATATTCACTTTGGCGCTCTTTACCCAAGCTTGCAGTTGCGTGAAGCTGAGGGATGAACTCACGTGTTTGATTTCTCATTAACAGCCGCCCGTACCTACGATAAATTGACTTCTACTCATCATCTCTGAAGCTGGCACCATGCGCATCTGTATTTACTGTACATGCTATGCCTTCTAAATGTAGAATATTCACTTCTCTGAGGTCGTTAGATCTATCGCTTCACACCCCTAGTCCGATTCTCTGCTGCCATAGGTTTTGTTTCAATAAGTCCACCAAGTTCAAGAGCGTCCCGTGCCGCTTGGTTAATGTGCTTGAACCGATCCGCACCCAGCAAGGTGCCACCAAAATATCTAGTAACAACGACCAGTACATCCTTGACATCCTGCAAGCAATATTGAAGTCAACAGAAGCATCGGCCAGAACAAGGAACAACTCACTAATATCTGTAACAAATGTGCGAGGCGAGCGCCTGCGGCAGATTCACCATCATCGTCATTATCTGTGAGTGACCTAAATTAGAAATTTCTGACCAAGGCTAGAGCGCAACACCTACCTTGGCAAAGTACGTTGCCTACCTGACATCTCCAAGCGTTGATTATCGGGTGGGCTGCCTTGGAAATTCGTCGATCCGACATGAGGAAGGTCAGGATTTGTGGTACCTGTTGTGCTTCTTATCAGTGATGCGACGGAAACCAGTGGACATGAGTGTGGTCACCTGAGCTAGGTCGGATATTCTGCACGCCCGGCCAACAAACGCGCTTTTGCGATCTAAAATGGGCTCCGCTTCGAACAGTCTGATGCTTTCGGGTAATGCAACTGGTTGGGTATTGAGTGAGACTGGGATTAACGCGCTATCATCGGTTTCCGGCTTCTCGATCAACTGTGGAGTTCTCGGATGGGAATGGGTTTGCCCCCGTAGTGCTTCTCCTGCTTTCTTGGACTCGACACTCTGCTCGTACCAGTGGACGACCATTTCAAGTACGCTTTGCAAGCCATCAAAAACGCAAACTACGCCGGGAGTCCATTCTACTCCATTGACAGACATGAAGGTTTTGATTATCGAGCCGAAAAGATCTGCATCTACGCCGAAAGCCCCGATGTAGCGCGAAAGAAGTTGTAGCTGAGGAGGAGAAGTTTCTGGATATGAGGGGGGAAGTGTGACGAGGACTTGCAAATATATGGCATCGTGGGGAGGAAGGAGACTGCTCTTCATGATGACAGACATCTTGAGCCACGAGAGACATGCACTTGCCTCAATGTTACCTGATACCTGACAGTGTCTGACGACGTCGACGCGATCCGTGAAATATTTCCCCCTGTAGAAGGGGGTGGGTTCCAAGGAGAGATAGCCTGATCACCATAAATTGATTGAAGTACTGTGCCAGGTAAGGAGAATGAGAAGGATGTCTGTTGCAGATGAAGGAAGGGCTGCACCATCCAACTCGGAGATGATGGTTTCTCTGTCAGGGGTGTCAGGGAGAGAGGTTATCAAGTGCTCAAAGTTTGTGTTCGTGCTGGGGCTTGAGATGGTCATTTGGCGTACTGGTACATAAGGTTCGGTCAGTTCGGCAAGGTGACGTGAAGTGGTAGTACGCATCCGGCCGCCGACTGAGCGGTCGATGACTCCCACAGCGCCTGTGCATAGCGGCGGTGCACTGGCGCTGCGCAGCGTCCGTGGACTCGTCAGCTCACCTTAAGGAATATTGCTTTCCTCGTATACCTTCACTGTATATTCGGGCATGAAGCGTCAGCGTAAAGATTCTTCGAACACGCTCCCGCGCGCTCCGTCATCTGACAACACCAATGTATCCAAAGAACGTCCACCAACCAAACGCGTGAAAGCTGGCCAAGCTTGTGCGTCGTGCCGGAAACACAAGACTCGTTGCGAGTTGATTGGATCGGCGAGCTATCTCTCCCGATGTCACCGATGCAACGTCTTATCCATCTCCTGCTCGTTTGAAACCAACGCTCCCCCCATTAAAGCGGTTGATGATTCTCCGCTCGCGATAGTGCGGCGACGGATCATCAGTTCCATCCTCTCCGCTCCAGAAATTAACTCGGAGAAGTGTCTCGAACAGCCCCAGTCTGAAAACATTCCTGGTTCAAACCCGCGGTCTAATGTACCGTCGCCTTGGGAGTTCCTCAAAGTTCCCGGCATAACTGATTGGACTGCCACTCCCATGCTCGCCATGCTCGCTTTGTCAAAGATGGCTCGCGAGGTTCAACCAACGATACAGCCACCGGCAATGACTAATTCGGCCTTCAGCGATGTCTTGACGGATGATCAAAGACAGTATCTCCTCAGCCTGTACGTGACAACTATCCTCGTGGGCTTTATCTGAGCACTCATCAATATTGTAGTTTCGAGTCTCGTTACGCGCCATGGCTGTCGCTACCGCCCGGTGCTTTCGGAGAAGACCCCGTCCTTAATCTTATCCGTTGTACAGTAGCGAGCAGACACCTCGAGCCTTCCATGCGCGCGGGCGTCTTTCCAAGTCTACGTAGACTCACCGAAGAGGCGATCATGAAACATATCTTTAATCCCACGCCCTCTCCCGCGATCATTCAAGCCTTTGCCCTACTGGCGCTATGGTCACCGTTCGATGCCTCCTCTCCATCTTCCACAGAAACCCACGACAGTCGCCTCATCGCTGCTGCGGCCGTTAATATGTGCTCCTCTTTACGTTTTGACCAAGCCGCCACAGATGAGCAAGTTCTTAAAGAGCGTTGCAAGCTCGGTGCAGAACTCACACCACAGGAAACAGCATTGCTGACCTCTGCGGAACAAAAAAAACTCTTGGTTAGTTCTTTCCATACTTTATCGAGTATTGCACAGCTCACCAATACACCATCACTTTTGCCAGTGGACGTGTGTTCACAACGTAGAATCCATGTGCGTTTGTATCGAGTAACTTCGTCTATAACTCCGAATCCTGACATTTTGGCAGGGTGTGCATTGGCACCGGTCGGGGTGTCTCTTCCAAACCAACGTGTTGCAAACTCAAATCACTTTCCCCGCTCGATTTTTCGACATTGGCAAATGCCCGCAAGACTAGGGTGTCATTAACCTCGATGATATTTGATCTCACGGAGTCCGGATTGCGATTGGAGATGTCAGACGAACATAACAAATTCGAATCGTTCTGTGACGAATCCGCTGAGATACTCTGGCGTTTTGACGGGCTTCAAAGGGTGATAACATCCGTACATGGTAATTCGAATCATACTAGGTTGCATCAGAGCTGACCCCTTCTTAGTGACGACCGACTTTGACGTGTTTTATGCCCACGTGCTTATCATTTATTTCTACTTTTGTCGGTTGACATTTCTAATCCACACACTGCGTCACATGCGAATGCACATCCCCCCATCTGCCATCGCGTCTGGAGGGACCATGTTTTTCTCGTCTAAAGTTAATCGCACCGGGTGTGGGTACGCGCTTTCATGTGCTCGCGATGCCCTTTCCTCGGCAGAAGCACTCTTGACGACGGTTCTCTCCATAAAGGATAAAGAACTTTTGGTGACCGCTCCGGATTCTGTGTTCGCTATGATCTCGTTTGCTGCGGCCCATCTCACCACGTCAAGGTTTTTAGTCGTTCAGGCGAAAATTTTGCGACACCTCCCCGGCGCTAGCGAAGAGCTCCTTAGGCGTACGATCAAATGCATGCGTCAGGTTTCTCTATCTGCGGACGACACCGCGAGTAGCTGCGCACATGTGATGTCCGGGTTTCTGGACCTGTGGGCCGAGAAGCAAGATCTCCACGACGACGAAGTCGCGAGGGAGACTCCAGGCGAACCAAATGATTCGCTTCAGGCCGCATCATCGCAATCTTCCGACTCGGTATCAAGGACGACGCTCGGTGAATATGCCAATTCAGAGAGCACAACAGTGGGGCCGTCGCCGGAAGCCACTTCTTCGCTTGGCGGGTATGACTACATGTTTAATTTCGATCAAGAGGCCCTATTGGGCTTGGACTTTTGGCAGTATCTCGCAGAGATGCCCAACATGCAGCCAGATGCCAGTGTTGCCAATGCGAACTGTGAGTGGCACTTGCCTTTTGATGAAAGTGTCGGGAATAGACCTGAGGCCGACTTTAACAGATGCTCAATGAAGATTTACGATTACGCGTGGGTTTTGTGACTCTGTTCTGATAATGAGTACTTGTATCTGTACCGTGGAGTGTAAATGTCGTATAGTCATATTTAAACCATTAACCACTTACGGGTCGCGGGCCGATTGCTTCCGTTACTACCTCGCCTCTCATATCCCCGCATACAGCGAATAAATCCAGCTTCTATATTGTATTCATGCAAGGACAGCCCGTCCGAGTGATTGTGCGCTTTCCCTACAACCGACCTGAGCCCTCTCCGCCGGACCCTGTCCCAGTGAGCCCATTGTAGCCGGCTACTCTGATTAAAGACCAACGCGTATTCTCTCCCTTTACTAGGTCTCGTGGAACTCAGACAAGGAGAGTTACCTCTGGGAAGTTGTAGCCAAGTCTCGTGGTCCCGAAGGTGGCGCGCCAGACTGTGAGTTTCTCGTTGCGCCTTCTTCCCACTCTTGCTGTACCCATGTACACGAAAATGGACAGGGAAAGCGCTCGCCACCCGCCTTGACGTCCCGCTTCCGTACTTGCTCTACCGGGCGCAGGTAAGGTACGAGCAAGACCTGCACGGGCTTCAAGTTATAAAGGGCTCTCTGAGCCCCCAAAGTGCACACGACGGCTCACAAAACGGAGAACCCCCTCCCTTGGATGCGGTGAATCCCCTCAATTTCCCTCGCAGAAACGCGGGTGCCAGCCGTCGGGATAGCCTCACGAAATTGTCCACGTCTATCCGTCTGACGACCCCACTTGGCGTGCGGGCTCGTCTCAATTCACTCAGCAGCAACTCGCCTTCCCGGGCAAATCGACCCTCTTCCTCCTCCGTCCTGACTCTCCGGAATCAAAGGCGCGACCAGAGCGCGTTCCAACCCTCCACATCGCCCCTCTCATCCGAGTCAGAGACGGACGAAGAGTATGAGAGAGCGGAAGAGGCCGCCCGACAGCTGGAGGAACAGGAGGCGCTGGACAAGAAACTGAAAAAGTTGCAGATGCTCTTGACTGGAGAGAACGTCGGACTCGTGAGCTCCATCAGCGAACACCGTAAGGGAAAGGAGCCCCAGACGTTGGGCCGCTTCGCGCCCAGCTCACCTCCTCAAAGGGCACGCAACGAGACTGTTGACTCAAGTCGCAGTCAAAGCATTTCGAGCGCAAGTTCACCGCAAGGATCGATCCCGTCGATCCCGTCCCCTCCTCCAGAAAGTTCGCAATCTCTAGCAAGCAGGCCCGGGCACACCTCGCCTGCAAAACCCCCAGCTGCAAACCCTCCGAGCCAGGCGAAGACCCAACCACTAATGCGATACGGGCCCTCGGTCAAAGCGACAACGAATTCTTCTGCCTCAAGTTTCAGCGACTTGAGCGGTTCGTGTAGTTTTGCTTGTTCTCGTGCTGGCTTGCATGTACTGATTTGATAACCCAATAGAAGCCAGCCTAAACTCTGAGCTGGAGAGCGCTTTTTCATCGAATATTCGTGCAGGGGGCTCTCGCTTGTAGGTGCTCCTTTATCAACCGTGACCATTGATTTACGTTTAAAACACTCCAAGTTTACCCTTTTCGCCTAGCCACATTATGGGAAAGGGTAGTGGTCGAATGTGAGATGCTCAGTGATATAATAATATGTTTTTGCGACATATGTCTTAAATATTGTCGGAACCCCCGGGCCGACTCGAGGGAACGCGTGCTGCTTGAACCGGGATGTCCGGCCACTCTTCACTCATACACTGCCCACACACAAGTCTATTCCACGCACCGGTTCCCCCTAGACTCACTCATGCGGATAACGTTCGTGACAGATTTGGGGGCAACATACACTGTCGAGATCGATCCGAAAATGGAACTGGAGAACGTGATGGCTCTACTCGAGGCCGAAGTGGGTGGCATCAACTGTTCATTGCCTATGCTCATGTCTTTCCTTGCGCCTAGTCCGGTATTCCCATCGCCGAACAAAGTATCTCGTATGATGGTCGGGAACTGAGCGATGCGAAAGCCACCGTGGAAGGGCTTGGCGTCCCCGACAATGCAATGCTACTAATCCGACGAAAGATCAGCGTTGCTGGAAGGTGTGCCTCTTAAACATGGGATTTAATCTCGAGCGGCCTAACACCCCTTGATCTCTAGGACAGCTGAACAAGACGCGGAGACGCTACGGTTACAGATTTTAGGGGATCCTCATCTATTGCGCGACCTACAAGCAGTACGGCAATTATCTTCTTTCGTGTTATCAACATTATGTCTTATAATCTACCGTTATAGAACCAGCCAGAGCTTGCAGCCGCCGCCCAATCAGATCCTCGGCGGTTTTCTGAACTCTTGAGGGCGTTGAGCTCTCGTAGAGCCGATCAGGAACGACAAAGGCAACTCGAGATAGCACGTCTTAATGCTGATCCATTCGATGTTGAAGCACAACGGAAGATCGAAGAAGAGATACGCCAGGAGGCCGTCTTCGAGAACCTGGAGCACGCCATTGAATACTCTCCAGAAAGCTTTGGGCGGGTGACCATGCTTTAGTACGTAGTACCTTTTGGGTCCTTAGGTCTCTGCTCACCACCTGCAGCATCCGAGTCGAGGTAAATGGGCATCCTGTCAAGGCCTTTGTGGATAGTGGCGCGCAACAGACAATCAGTGAGCATGCTTGATATTGTGATCCTCTCTCTGATCATAGTTTAGTGAGTCCGGAATGTGCCGAAGCTTGCGGGTGAGGGCATAGATATTATTTCTCCTCTTCGCATAAACTTGAACAACCTATAGAATCATGCGCCTTGTCGATACAAGATTTTCTGGTATTGCCCGTGGAGTCGGTACCGCCAAAATTCTTGGACGAGTACATTCAGCACAATTAAAACTTTCGGATCTATTCCTCCCCTGCTCTTTCACCATCATGGAGGTACGAACATCTTTCGAGTAAAGCAAAGAGCAATTGGATAGAGACGATATAGGGTCGAGACGTTGACCTCCTGTTTGGCTTAGACATGTTAAAAGCACATCAAGCCTGTATCGACCTAGAGAAGAACGTCCTTCGCATACAAGGTCGCGAGGTTTCATTCCTCTCAGAACACGAGCTTCCAGAGAAAACCCGACTAGAAGAGGTATTCGAAGCGCCGGAAACAGGTGTACCCTCCGTCCCGGAGTCTTCTTCGGGGTTCCCAGGTTCGGGATCGGGACAGAGGCTAGGGTCATCCACTACGGCTAGTTCATCACGGCCCAATGATGCCTCAAGGCCACTTTCGAACAGCCGGCATCCAGAATCCGCCATTCGAACACTAATGGATCTTGGTGTCTCTCGAGAAGTAGCAATCAGTACCCTGGATGCCGCAGGGGGGAACGTGGACGTGGCTGCATCTCTTTTGTTTTAGACCGTGTTCACAAGAAGTCTGTGTAAATTGTAATGTATCCGGATCTATAAAAATACAAAGTGGTGTACGAGGACAGTGGAATCAAAAGATACAAGTCGGTATAAAGTTCAAATGAGGCTGACGCATGTCCGAACCAACCCGCCACGCCAGTTGCGCATGCCGGCGGATCTGCTCTGTGACCAATCACCTTGCATTCGGGCAAAGGCGTCTTGGATGTGCCCCGGCTGGAGCGGCGTCCTGGCTTCGGGAGGTTGGACAAACAACGAGCTCGCGGGAAGCGGCATCTCAGCGTCGTCCGTGGAGTGTTCTCGTCTGCGTTTGTTGCCAGAATCGAGTCCCGGATTAATCTTGCGTTTTCCCAAGAGAGGCGAAGCCATGTGGTCTTCTCGGAGGTACGACTCCTCAAGGGCCTTTTTAACGTCGAGCGCCGCGACCGTCAGAGAGCGAACCATTTCGAAAGCAAGGAACCCGACGATATCGGTGGTATCGTCGTTGGATTTGAGGTCGAGATGTGTCGGTAAATTTAGGAACTCCCTGAATCGTTTGGCTGAAAGGCGATTCGTTCAGTGCCGGAAGGTAAATGTCGGGCATAGAAACAGCGTGACGGACCTTTGCGATAGGAAAATGATGCTTGTCGACAGTCCGAATAATGTTGGTACTCCTCGCGCGTCATCTGCTTTGTGACATCGTCCGCTTCCTGGCGTTCGGGCTTGAGATGAATATATGGGACATAATGAGTAGGAAAATACCTTCAGGCGTTCGAGCGATGCCTCTTGCGCTTCCAAGTCGTCTTCGTCCTCCTCATCGTCTGACTGATGACCACTTTGCTTGACAGCCTCGGAGTAAATAGTAGTAATCTCCCATGGCAACTTGATAGTGATCTTCTGAGCCTTGGCCGTCAGCTTATCTATTCGCGGTCGCGCCTCAAGATTAACTTTAAGGAAAGGTCGAATTAAGGCGGGCCGCACCGTCAGGCCCATCTTCGAGGGCCTCCACTTCAACGCCTCCTCCACCATCGGCGTTGGAGTCCTTAGCGTGTTTTCGCACCTCCTTCCAAGAGAGGTAGGTTCGTAGCCGGTTAACCTTGGCGCGGTCGTGCCGTATGAGAAAAATTAGGTCCTCTGCAGAGAGATATCGCGCATTTCTTCTGTTTGCCAGTGCACGTGCTTGGACAATCTAACGTGCAAGGTCAGCCGGCAAATGCTTAGAACATAAGGGAGACATACAAGCTCGACAAGCTGACTCCGGATAATACTCTCTACCAGATTGACTGTATCTGTGAGCGGTTCCTGTATCTCCCCAAAGACGAACATCTATTGAAAACAGCATGAAGCAGCTCGAAAAGCCTGGGGCTCGCATTGGCGTCTAAGAACGCACCATCTGGGAGATCTCCTGCTGGTATTTGTACTCTTTCTTCTTCTCGCTAGCATCTATCAGATTTGTCGTCGTCTTCTTAGCATGTGTCATAGTTGGTAGTTTCACTACGATGGGTGCGGTGCGGCTGTGGCAGAGCTGGAAGGTGACGCATACAAATGCTCTGATTCCTAATTTAGAATATTCCCACGCCAATCAGCATTTCTGCTCCTCTGATAGACGTATCTCGGCGCCATATTTTTGTACTTCGGGAATTGGATGGCCGAATTGACATACGCGGGCGTCGCGGGGCTACGACCCTCTTTCAACTCTTTGATTTCGATCAAATTTTTTCATTTCTGAAAACCCTCTAGTGACTGAACCATGCCAAGCCAAAAGACGCGCTCATCACGTGCCCATACACGCGCACAGACGTAGGCTCTTTAGGTTTGTCGTCCTTCTCGTTCGCAGACACTGCGTCTCGGTTTGTGTTCACCTGTTACCAAACTATTCTCTCTCGGGCGAAAAAAATGAGCCCAGCAATCAACAGAACTCTTACGGTGTTCACAGTTGCAGGGCTTGGAGTCCTGGCGTACGCCATTTATTTCGACCACAAGCGGAGGACAGATGCCAAATTTCGAAAACGGCTCCGTACGTTGAACCTTTTACGTCTTTTAATACACCCTTTTTCACAACCTATTTTAGGTCGGGAAAAGAAAAAGCTCGACAAGTCTGTTGCCCAAGAAGCCACGTCAACGTCTGCGTCTGGCGCTGCCTCAGGAGATGTCGTTCTTCCCACAGCAGATATTCTTGCCGCGATGGCTCGTATCAAGGACGATCAAGTTCCAACAACACCAAACGAAAGAGAGAAATATTTCATGTCGCAGG
>Ga0209488_10002625_pt1 | contig 14684 bp, 7 predicted proteins | sample Rivendell_Oct201_8_FD_188349 | JGI IMG/M metagenome (GOLD analysis project Ga0209488, IMG submission 188349) | Vadose zone soil microbial communities from the Eel River Critical Zone Observatory, Northern California, USA -... | ecosystem: Environmental > Terrestrial > Soil > Vadose zone >... | reverse complement strand
TCGTCGGCGACTCTGGTGGCACGACAGACGGACACACGCTTATGGCTCGCCGACTCGTCGGCCCCGCCGGGATTGAGCGGGCCCATGATTTCGAGCGATCGGAGCGAGGCGCCCTCGCGCGTTTCACGGTTGTCGGTGGGACCGCGGCCGATGTACGGCTTCAGGAAGGGCTTTCGGAATCCCTCGGAGACGGCGTCGGTCTTCATCAGGAAGGTCGCGCGGATCTCGTGCGTGCCGGCCTTGAGCGGCACGCGAATCACCCAGTTGTCGTCGAGCGTCCGCCGCTTGAGCGCCGCATCGTCTGGAATCGGGTCGCCGTTGGCGTCCACCTTGATGTTGCGCGGCCGCGCCTGCCCGGGCGCCCGGAAGACCTGCCGCTCGATATTGAGGTCCTCGTCGGGCGTCGCCGGCAGCGTGAAGACATGGACCTGCTCGCCGTCCACGCTGATCTCGAGGTTCTGCTCGCCGATGAAGTGCGGGATGTCGAAGTCGATGCCGCGGCCGACGCGGGCCTTGAGGTCGTACGCGCCGTCCCTCGGCACGAAGTAGTCGATGCGGAGGCCCCCGCGAGTGCCCGGCGGCATCCCTTCGAGCCGGACGTCCTGGTCGAGCTGATCGGGCACCCGATAGAGGTCGCCGCTCGGCGGCCCCGGCGTACCCAGCGCGAGCCGCGCGACCTTTTGCGCGGCGTTCAGGTACCGCTCCGTCAGCAGCGGCGACAGCTTCAGGACGCCCGCGATGTTGTCGAAGCCGTAGCTGATCTCGTCGGCCGGCAGCAGGACCGTCGCGTCGATGTCGAGCGCCAGCATGTCGCGCACGGCGTTCTGGTACTCGGCGCGGTTGAGGCGGTGGAACGGCTCGGTGCGTCCAGGATCCGGATGCCCGGCGGCCGCGCGATCGAGCGCAGACTCGAGCGAGGCCGCGAACCCGTCAATCATCGCCTGCGGCGGGCGACGGGCGCCCGAGGGCGGCATCAGGCCCGCCCGCAGCTTCACGACGGCCTTTTCCCAGACCGCAGCGTCGGCCCCGACGCTGCTGATGTCGAGCGTGTCGAGCATCAGGCCGCCGGCTTTCGTGCGCTGGTTGTGGCACGTGACGCAGTAGCTGGTCAGAAACTCCTTCGACGGCGAAGGCGACGTTGTGTCGGGAGCGGTTGAGACGACAGCGGAGGCGGCAAGGATCCACAACGCGAACGCGAAATGTCGCGAGCGAATGTGCATGCCTCCGCGTGTTGCAATCCGCCGTCCACGTCGTTTTTGTCGGACCCGCACAATTCTCTAGGAATTTTGCGCACGCGCGAAGACTGACGCGACACAGTCTTGTTGTTCGACGCGTTGTAAGTAGTGCCAAGAATGTAGAGCGCCGGCGGCGGGAGCACGCAAACCTCGGCCGCGCGTTCGCTGCTCCCACAAAACAGTCGTAAACACATTCTCACCGTCACAACGTTGTCGCAAACGCGATCCCGCTTGCGAACTGTCCACTCGACAATCCCTCGGCGACTGGCGCGCGCGCATTCGTGGCCTTTCACTTGCACCCCTGACGAACCATTCCTAAGGAGGAACGATGTTCCGTCATCTGCGTTTGTTGATCGCGTTCGGTCTCCTGCTCTGCGCCGCTCCGGCGTTCGCACAGCAGAACGCGACGGTGCAGGGCACCGTCGTCGACGAATCGCAGGCCGTGATGCCAGGCGCCACGATCACTGCGACCGAAGTCAGCACCGGCGTCCAGGCCACTGCGATTGCCGAAGCCGACGGCCGTTACCGTTTCGACAACGTAGCGCCCGGCAAGTACAAAATCCGATTCGAGCTGCAGGGCTTCGGCACGCTGGAGCTCACCGACATCGAACTGCTCGTCGGCGCCAACGTCACCGTGCCGAAGGTGACGATGAAGGTGGCGTCGCTCGAGGAGACCGTCACCGTCACGTCGCAGGCGCCGCTCGTGGACGTGTCGCGGGCGCAGGTCGCGGGCAACATCGACCGGCGCCAGATGGCCGAGCTCCCGCTGCAGGGCCGCAACTGGCAGGAGCTCGCGCTGATGGTCAAGGGCATCACGGCCAACAGCGTCGGCAACACGCCGGGGGTCAGCGACGATCAGTTCCAGATGAACATCGACGGCCAGCAGATCACGCAGCGCGTGGCGGGCTCGGGCTTCGGCCAGCCGAAGATGAGCCGCGAGGCCATTGCCGAGTTCCAGGTCGTGACGAACATGTACGACATCACCCAGGGCCGTTCGACCGGCATCCAGGTGCAGGCGATCTCGCGATCGGGCACCAACGACATGCACGGCTCGACGTTCGGATTCTTCAGGAGCGACGCGTTCAACGCGGCCGACCCGGTCAAGGGCACCGTGCTGCCCTATCAGGATCAGCAGGCCGGCGGGACGCTCGGCGGGCCGATCGTGAAGGACAAGCTGCACTACTTCGCGTCGTTCGAGTACGAGCGCAATCCGCTGACGGCCGTGCTGACCCCGACCGCGCTGCCGTCGCAGTCGTGGGACATGCCGTCGAATACGGTCCAGAAGAACTATCTGGTCCGCGCCGACTATCAGCACTCGGCCACCAACACCTTCAACATGCGGTACCAGCGCTGGACGAGCGCCAACCCGTTCCTCATCTCGAGCGGCGGCACGCATCCATCGATGGCGTCCGACGAGACCTACTACTCGAACAACACGTACGGCACGTGGACGCACATCGTGAACAACGGGCTGATGATGCAGGTGCACGGCGGGGTCAACAAGTTCGCCTGGTTCGACGACCCGATTCCGTCGAACACCAAGCCGTTCTACAGCACGCCGTTCGGCGTCCCGGTGTTCCAGTTCCCGTCCTCGTTGAGCCTGGGCGGCCAGCAGAACTATCCGAACTACACGTGGCAGGACAACTACCAGGCCCGCCTGGATGTGAACTGGCACAAGGGCACGCACGAGATGAAGTTCGGCGGCGAGGTCCAGAAGGATCGCGACACGAAAGTGTGGGACCTGAACCGCCGCGGTACGTATGTGTTCAGGACGCTGCCGTCGCAGGCGATTCTGAACGCGGCGTTTCCGCAGGACACGTGGAATAACCCCTCCGCGTGGAAGATCGACGCCCTGCAGCCGTTCCTTCAGGAGTTCGACATCTTCTTCAACAAGGACTTCCTGGTCGACGTGCCACGGCCGAACTACTCGGCCTGGTTCGGCGACAACTGGCGCGCGACCGACAACCTGACGATCAACATGGGCGTGCGGTACGACCTCGACTGGGCGGGTCTCGATCCACCAGGCGTCCACGACGTGCCGATTCTCGAAACCAACGGCATCGACAACGGCGACTTCGGCTACAAGACCGGCACGCGCGACAAGCTCGACTTCGGCCCGCGCGGCGGCTTCGCCTACAACGTCGGCGGCAGGAACGATCTGGTCATCCGCGGCGGCAGCGGGATGTTCTTCAACTTCCCGGTCAGCAACGTCACCTATCGCCAGCAGTTCTACAACAACTCGATTACGGCGGCATTCCTCCCGACAAACAAGTGCTTCACGATGGCCAACCCGACGTGCGGCGCCACGCTCGAGCAGATCATGTCGGGCGCCATTGCGACGCCTCCGCAGCAGACGACGATCATCGCGCCTGACTACCGGAACCCGTACGGCCTCCAGCTCACGATCGGATTCCAGAAGCAGCTCGGTCCGCTGATGGCGTTCGACGTGGACTACACCGATCTGGAAGAAATGCGCATGGTCCGCAGCCGCGACGTGAACCTCTTCTTCGATCCGGTCACCGGCTACAACATCGACCCGGCCAAGGGCCGGCCGAACCCGGCATGGGCCCAGAACCAGTGGCTGACGAGCGACGGACGGACGCAGACGCGGAACATCGCGACCTCGTTCCAGCGCCGGTTCAGCCACAACTTCCAGGCGAACGTCACCTACACGAAGACGCTGTCGATGAAGGACAACACGACCGGCTTCGGGTACTTCGCCAACAACCAGTTCAATCAGGATGGCGACTGGGGGACCTCGGCCGGCATGCAGAGCCACACGTTCCGCGCGAACGGCATCGTCACGCTGCCGCTCAACTTCTCCCTCGCGGCGTCCTACTTCTACGGTTCCGGCTCGCACTACGGCGCGACGAGTTCGACGACGCCGTATGGCAAGCCGGGCACGAACCGCCTGAACATCGGCGCGCCGATCGTCGTCCCCACCGCGATGCTCGATCGCTGGGAAGGCGACGCGATCATCGCCACGGGCACGACCTGGGCGCGCAACGCCCTCGTCGGGCTCCCGCTCCACAAAGTCGACCTGCGCCTGACCAGCCACATCAAGGTTTACAACTCCTTGAGGGTCGAGCTGCTGGCCGAAGTGTTCAACGTGTTCAACCGCGCGAACTACGGCAGCTACAACACGAACATCACGCTGGCGTCGTTCGGCACGCCGCAGGCGAACTCAGGCAACGCCTATGTGCCGCGTTCAGGCCAGTTGGGCGTGCGAGTGACCTTCTAAGAAAGATCACCACAGAGGAAAGGAGGACGCTGAGGCTGTCACGCTGTGACACCGGCGATTCGACGGGCGGCCGGCGTAAGCCGGCCGCCTCGAGGAGCGAGCCGGCGCTCGATCTCGCTCCTGGCGTCGCTTCGCGACGCCGTCGAATCGCCCGGCTCCGTGTCCTCCGTTCCTCTGTGGTGGAGATTTCAGCATCACCTCAGCGTCCTCCGCGTCCTCAGCGGTGACGCCTTCAAGGAGTTCCACATGAAGACCACTTCCATAGCGGGGGTCGTGCTCGCGATCCTCGTCGGCCTCCCCTCATCGCCCGCAGCCGCATCCAAGTCCCCGAAGTTTCAGATCGAAGAAGCCACAATCGACAGCATCCAGTCGGCGATTCTCAAGGGCCAGATCACCTCGACCGACGTCGTGAAGATGTACCTGGCGCGCATCAAGGCCTACGACGGCCCCTGCGTCAGGATGCCGGACGGCCTGCTCGGCTCCTTTACGACGATTCCGCATGCCGGCCAGATCAACTCGATGATCACGATTAACCTGCGGCCGGCGAGCCGCGTGGCGATGGGCCTCGCGGATCACAAGGCCCGCAGCATGACGGATGCGGCGGACGGAAACCCCGACATGCCGGACGCCCTCGAGGTCGCCGCGAAGCAGGACGCGTACTTCAAATCGACCGGCAAACTCGTCGGCCCCCTGCACGGCACGGTCTACGCCGTGAAGGACTGGTACAACACGTTCGACATGCGGACGACCGCGGGCGCTGACGCCGCCTACGCCAACGATCGGCCGCCGCACGACGCGACGTTCATCAAGCGCATGCGCGACGCCGGCGCCATCATCATCGGCAAGGCCAACGTCGGCTCGGGCATCTCGCGAAGCCCGTTCGGGGGCGTGAGCTGCAATCCCTATGACACGGAACGCTCGGCCGGAACGTCGAGCAGCGGCTCGGGCTCGTCGGTGGCCGCCAATCTTGTGACCTGCGCGATTGCCGAGGAAACCGGCGGATCGATTCTCCATCCGACGAAGAACGCCGACGCCGTCGGGCTCGCGCCGACGCAGGAACTCGTCAGCCGCGACGGGATGTTCGACTCCGGCTACAACAACCGCGTCGGCCCGATCTGCCGCACCGTGAAAGACACCGCCAGGGTGCTGGACGCCATCGCCGGCTACGACCCGAAAGACGAGCTGACGGTCTTCAGCGTGGGTCGCATGCCGACGGCGCCGTACGCCAGTTTTACCAGCGCGAAGCGCCTCGACGGCATGCGCATCGGCGTCATCCGCGAGTACATGGATCGCAAGTTGTTCAACAAGGCGGACGAAGAGAGCATCGCCGCCGCGGAACGCGCGGCCGCCGATCTGCAGAAACTCGGCGCGACCGTCGTCGATCCCGGCGAGGGCGGCGCGCTGCTGCAGAAATACATCGACAAGTACGCGCCCATGGTGATGAACAGGCTGTTCATCAACCGCTTCCCCGCGGCCTTTCCCGTGGACGATGCCGGCAAGCCGACCAGGGATCACATCGCGACGCTCGTCGACATGTTCATGAATCCGTCCGTCGTACCTGGCGGCCTCACGCTGCGCAGCCTCGGCGGCGGAGGCGGGGGCGGCTCGGTCGGCGAGTCGAGGTACATGACCGAGCTGTACCTCAGGGAACGCGGTGACACGGCGATCAGGACACAGAAAGATCTGAACGAGAAGTCGAAGCCGCTGACCGACCCCAACCCCGACGGCGGTCCGGGCTCGCGACGCGGCGAGGGCGGCGGCGAGGGCCGCGACCGCACGCCGATGACGCTCGACAACGCCAATCGCTGGCTGACGCGATTCGCGGTGCAGCAGATCGTGCTGCTGGCGATGGAAGACATGAAACTCGACGCGATGATCTGCCCCACCGGCAACATCCCGCCGTACGTGCTCGGCCAGCCGCTCGAGCCGACGCTCAACGGGCGCGGTCCGTCGATCTGGAGCTTCCTCGGCACGCAGGGATTCCCGGAGCTGGGCATCCCGGCCGGCTGGACGACGCAGGTTTACGACCGGGTGCGTGACGCCTCGGCGCCGGGCGGAACCCGGCTGAAGGATCCGATTCCCGCGAAGCTGCCGCTGTCGGTGATGCTCTTCGGTCGCCCGTTCAGCGAACCGGCGCTCTTCAAGATCGCCGGGGCGTACGAGGCGGCAACTCACCACCGGGAGCCACCGCCGGAGTTTGGACCGGTGAAGGACTAGGCAGGAGGGGCAGGACGGGCGGGATGGGCAGGACGGACTATCGCAGCATCAGCTTCACCGCCATCACCAGGCCGACCGCGATCACCATCCGCCGGACTGCCACGCGCCCGAGGCGGCGCGCCAGTCCGGCGCCGCCGAGCCCGCCGGCGATCGCGCCAATCGCCATCACGATGACGTCCGGCCAGTAGACCATCCCCTTCCAGACGAAATACAGCGCGGCGACGCCGTTGATGCAGACGGCGAGCAGGTTTTTCAGGCCGTTCATCTGATGGATGTCGGTGAGGCCGATGATGCCGAGCGCGGCCAGCATCATGATGCCGAGCCCCGCGCCGAAGTAGCCGCCATACAGCGCGACGACGAGTTGAAACGCGAGCGCGCCGACGAGCCAGCCCGGGCCGCGCTCGCCGTCGGACGTGCCGATCTTCAGCAGCCGCTGCACGGCGTCCTGCGCCATGAACAGGCACGTCGCGAAAAGAATCAGCAGCGGAACGATACGATCGAACAGGCTCGTCGGCGTCAGCCGCAGCAGAATCGCCCCGGCAACACCTCCAAGGAGGCTCGGGACGATGAGCGCGTACATCCGCGACGGCATGTCCAGGAGGTCGCGACGAAACCCGAGCATCCCGCCGAGCGATCCCGGCCAGATCGCGACCGTGCTGGTCGCATTCGCGATCGTCGACGGCAGTCCGAGCCAGATGAGCACCGGAAACGAGACCAGCGTGCCCCCGCCGGCGACGGAGTTAATCGCGCCGGCCAGAAAAGCCGCGCCGAAGGCTACGAGTTCATGCGGCCACACGGGCGCTCTCGGCTTTTTCCAGCCAGCGACGCCGCATCGGCTTCAGCACGGCGATGGCGAGCACTGCAGTGGTGAAGTCCATCGTGATGATGACGGCGAACACCGGGATCCACGAGCCGGTGGAGGCATGGAGCAGCGCCGCCACCGGACCGCCGAGCACCGAGCCCACGCCCTGCGCGATGTAGAGGCAGCCGTAGTTGGCCGTCGCGTGCGTCGCGCCGAACGTGTCGGTGAGCGTGGACGGAAACAGCGAGAAGATCTCGCCCCACCCGAAGAACACGAGACCAGACAGCAGCACGAAGAGCACCGGATTGTGGCGCGTGAGGAGCCACAGCGTCATCGCGGTCCCCTCGAGCCCGAACGCGATGAGCATGGTGTTCTCGCGGCCAATGCGGTCGGAGATCCAGCCGAAGAGCGGCCGCGTCGCGCCGTTAGTGACACGGTCGATCGACAGCGCCAGGGGCAGGACCGGCAGGCCGAACACCAGAACACCGGCCAGCCCGAAATCTTTGGTGAACGCGCCCATCTGCGACGTCACCATCAACCCCGTCGTCGACATCATCGCCATCATGGCGAACATCAGCCAGAAGACAGGCGTCACGAGCATCTTCGCCGGCGACAGATCGCCGCGGACCGAGGCCACGCGCGGCATCGGGCGCGGCGCCCGGCGCAACCCCTGCGCGGCAACGAGCCCGAGGGCGGCGAAGATCGCGCCGAACCGCATCAGCGCCGTCTGGTAATTCGATTCTCGCAGGACGCCGGCAATCGGAAACGTCGTCAGCAACGCACCGACGCCGTAGCCCGCCGCGGCGAGGCCGGTCGCAAGACCGCGCTTGTCGGGAAACCACTGGACCATGTGCCCGATGACCCCGACGTACACGATGCCGGTGCCGATGCCGCCGAGCAGGCCATACGTCAGATACAACTGCGTGAGGCTCGACGCCTGCGCCGCAAGCATCCAGCTCAGTCCGCTGACAGCGACACCGAGCGAGAGCAGCAGGCGCGGCCCGAACCGATCGACCAGCACGCCCTGCCACGGCGACAGAAACGTCTGCACGACGATGAGAATTGAGAACGTGACCTGCAGCTCGGGAAGCGTGGCGCCGAGCGCGGCCGTCATCGGCTGCGTCAGGAGGGCCCAGACGTACTGCGGACTCGAGATGAGAATCATGCAGACGACGCCGAGGGCGAGCTGTATCCATCGCTTCATGGCAGCATCGGCTCCGGAATCGCCGCGCCGTCTTTTCGCGGATCGGAAGCGCCGTAGTTCACTCCGGCCTCGAACTCGCGCATGACGCTCTGTCCGCCGCCGACCAGGCTCGAGAACGCGCCCTGCCGTTCGATCTCGTGGCCACGAGCCTCGAGCGCGCGCAGCACCTCGTCGGGCACGCGCGACTCGGCAATGACGTCGTTCCCGCCGAACGTCAGCTTCGTCACCCGCGCGGCCTCGAGCGCGGCCTGAATATTCATCCCGTGATCGACGACGTTGCTCACAAACTGCGCGTGGGCCTGCGACTGGTTCCAGCCGCCCATGATGCCGAAGGCGATCCGGACGTCGCCCTTCGCCATCAACCCCGGAATGATCGTGTGCAGCGGCCGCTTGCGGGGCGCGAGCGCATTCGGGTGCGCCGTATCGAGCGTGAAGAGGCCGGCGCGGCTCTGCAGGGCGAAGCCGGCGCCTTCGGGCACGACGCCGGATCCGAAATTCGCGAAATTGCTCTGGATGAGCGACACCATGTTGCCGTCGCGATCGACGACGCTGAGATAGGTCGTGTCGCCACCCTGCTCGGGCAAACGTCCCGGGTGGACCTCGGCGCGTGCGCGCTCCGGATCGATTTCTCGCGCGCGCTCCTCGGCGTACGCCTTCGACAGCATCGCGGCCACCGGTACGGGAGTGAACGCGGGATCGCAGACGTGTTTCGCCAGGTCCGCGTACGCGAGCTTCTTGGCTTCGATGAGCGTGTGCAGCGCGTCCGCCGAGTTGTGGCCGTACGAGCCGATCGGCGACTGCTCGAGCAGATTCAGCATCATCAGGGCCGCGATGCCCTGCCCGTTCGGCGGCAACTCATACACGGTCCAGCCGCGATAGGTGGTGGACAGCGGGTCGACCCACTCGGCGTCGTAGGCGTCGAGATCGGCCGCGGCGATCGCGCCCTGCTGCCGGCGCGAGCACGTGACGATGCGGCGGGCGATGTCGCCGCGATAGAACGCGTCGCGGCCTTCAAACGCAATCGCGCGGTACGTGGCGGCGAGATCCGGGTTGCGGAACACCTCGCCGGCGCGCGGCACGCGGCCGCCCGGGAGGAAGATGCGCGACGCCTCGGCGTCGGCACGCAGCAGGCTCTGGGCGCCCGCCCATTCGAGGGCGGTGATCTCGGGAACCGGAAAGCCTTCGTCCGCGACCTGCACGGCGAACGACAGCACGTCGGCGAGCGGCAGGCGGCCGAAGCGCTCGCCAAGCAGCGTCCACGCGGCCACCGCGCCCGGCACCGTGACCGAGAGGATCCCTGTCTGCGGCATGCTCGTCAGGCCCGTCGCCCTTAGCCCGGCGATGGTCAGGCCTGCCGGCGCGTACCCGCTGCCGTTGATGCCGTGCACGGCGCCGGACGCGGCCTCGTACACGATGGCAAACAGATCGCCGCCGATGCCGTTCATCATCGGCGCGACCACGCCCATGACCGCGTTTGCGGCGATGGCGGCGTCCACGGCATTGCCGCCGCGCGCGAGTACCGACGCGCCAGCCTGCGACGCGAGCGGATGCTCGGTGGCCGCGATGCCGCCCACCGTCATGACCATCGACCGCGTCTGCGTCCGGTCGATCGCATGGCGGACGTAGTCGGACATCGCCCGCGGACGGGACACGCCTGAGAGGGGGCCCGCCATTACGGCGCCGGGGCGATCTTCGGGATGAACGACTTCTTCACCTTGGCGACCACGGTAAAGGTGGGACCGGCGACGCTGGCGACTTCGTACTCGATGGCCGGTCCGAGGAAGATCGACAGCGAGCGCTCGGAAAACCCGAAGTCGTCGTCCATCCAGTGGTGCAACTCGGTCGTCGCGTGGCGCAGCGCGTCGTGCAGCGTCGCGGCGTTGCCGACCGCCATGATGTAATCGCTCGTCTCGATGCGTGGCCACTCGATCGGGAATTCGCCGGCGATGATGGACGCGCGCGCCACGCTGCTGTGCGGCCACTCCTTCTTCTTCACGACCTCGACGCTGAACGTGACGTCGAGCGTCGTCTCGATGCCGGCACCGGTGACGTCGCCGTGGCCGTGGCGCGCGAGCCCGTGCCCGAAGGTGAGGAGCGCGCCCTTCACGTACACGGGCAGCATCACTTTGGCTCCCGCGCCGGCGATCGCGACTGTGCTCCCCGCGTCGTGGTCGCCTGGCGCCGTTGCGATCGCGCCGATCATCGGCTCAAGCGGGAATTCGTAAATGGGAGGGCTGTAGCGCTCCGCCCAGTTGACGTTGGCGATGACTTTCGGCAAGTCCAGACGCACGACGCCCTTGTCCTTGTCTATTGTCCAGGTGACGGGCGCGCCTCTGGTGCCAAGACTGCCAGGAACAATCGCGTTGGGCGTCATGACGGACGCCGACGTCCCCGTCGAACGATTTGGCTCGAGCTTCTCGATTGAGACGACGATCAGATCGCCGGGCTCTGCGCCGTCAACGAAGAACGGTCCGACAGCGTCCCGCCCTTCCGCCGTTGCCACGATGATGCGGTCGCAGGTGCTGATCTTCTGGACCGGGGACGGCATTACGCCGGTGGGTATAAGTACTGCACAGAACATGAGTGATCGCATGATGTTCACGTCTCGCAAGATTGACGCCGTGCCAGACGGCGGTCTTACACGGACGCACATCGACAAACGCCACCCTGACACGAATGCCGAGGGTAACGAACGTGTAGGAGACGCGAGACGCTGGCTACATGTTTGTGATCACCGTCCCCCGCCCTGAACCTTTTCCGCCAGAAGCCGTTCGACGAGCACGCGTTGTTCACGCGTGAGCTGCGCGTGTGCCTCTCCGGTCGCCGCGCTGGCAAAGCCGGCGTGCACGTTTCTCACCTGGCCGTCGCGTCCGAGGACGATGGTCGTCGGGAAGACGCTGAAATTCTCCAGTTGCGGCAATTTCGCAGGGGCCTCGTTCGTCGTGCCCGATACGAGGATCGGGAATGGGACCTCGTAACGCGTGGTGAAAGCGCGGATGCGTGGCTGGACTACGCTCGGGTCGGCGTCGTTTTCGAAGAACAGCCCGACAACTTCGAGGCCTCTGGCATGGAATTCCTGGTAGAGCTCGATCAGAGACGGCGCCTCATCGCGACAATTCGGGCACCACGTTCCACCGATCGTCAGCACCACCACGCGGCCGCGAAATCGCGCATCCGCATCGGACACCGTTTTCCCGTCGAGATCGGATCCGCTGAAGTGAAACGCCTCGCCCGGATTCCTGACGCCGGTAAAACGTGACAAGTCCGGCGGCTCGGGGATCCCCTGGGCTCCGCGCTGGGCGTTGCGTGCGGCCCGGTATGTGAACTTCTGATCGAGCGTGATACCAAGTGTGCCGTCCGGATTGAGCTGGGCTTCAAAGACCAGCGGGCGGTCACCGGCAAAGTGACTCATGGTCAGCCGGCGGTCCTGCCACCGCCCGACCAGCGTGCCGCTATCGCCGGACGTCTTCAGAATCGCACCAGACACCTCGACCCCGGACTGTTGGAGATGCAGCCTCCAGGAGACGTCCAGTTTGGAGGCGTCCTGGGCGGTGCGATACATGACCCATTCACCGCCGACCTGCGGCGCGCGGCCCGCGGCGGCCGCCACCGCAGCGAATCGTCTGGCGCGAAACTCCATCGGCCTCGCGTTTGGGCGTTTGTTGCGGTACGTGCCACGAAGCTGGTCGCCTTCAACACGGGCCTCGAGGACCGAGTTCAGAAAGTCGTATTCCAGCGTCAGCGCGCCGTTCTCGAATCGGCCCGATGTCGAAGCGACCTTCCGGCTGCCCTCGAAGAAGAAACCCACGACGTCACGGTCGTTCTCCGCGATCTCAAAGCGGAACGGAACCTCCACGGTGTTCACGACGACCATGGCGTCCCAACGGCCGGCAATTCGCGGTGTGGACGCCACTCCCTCGGCGATGAACAGGCAGATACCGGCCGCGACGACCGCCCATCGCAGCCGGAGCCTCGAAGTCATGGACCGGTTCCACGTCGCGTCAGTACGCCATCGCATAGCAGTCGCGTCTCGCGTCGGCTCCAGCGAACCGGTTGCCGGTCGCCGGGTCGATCATGACTGCCGTTGCGCAGCCGCTCACGCCGTACTGGTCGATCTGAGTGGCGTCGTGCCCGCGCTTCTTCAGCTCTTCAAGTACAGCGCCTGAAATCGGCTTTTCGATATTCATACGATTGAAGCCGATTCGATGCGGCGACACCGACCCGTAGAAATGCATCGTCTGCACGCGCGGCCAGGCGAACGCCGTATGCAGGTTCGGGTACCAGTCGTCCCAGAACTCCACGACGTCGAGGAACGCCTGCAGAATCGTCTGCTCCTGGTTGTCGCCCCCCGGCGTGCCGATCGCCATGAACGGCTTTCCGTCTTTCAGGACGAGGCTGGGCGTCAAGGTGTAGCGCGGGCGCGCGCGAGGCTCCACATGGTTCGCGCGCTCCTTCTCGAGGAAGAACTGCTCGCCGCGGCTGCTCATCTGGATTCCCGTGTCGCCGAGGATGACGCATCCGCTGATCCATCCGCCGCTCGACGTCGTGTCGAACATGTTGCCCTCCTTGTCGATGACGGACATGTGCGTCGTGTCCTTGGGGATGCCGGCGCTCGCGAGCAGTTGGGTCATCGGCGTGATCTGCGTGATTTCAGTCGCTTGCTCGTTGGCCTTCCAGTAGGCCCACGTCTTCACCTTCGAGTCGAAGGCCATGGGGTCGCCGGCCACGAACATCTTCGACGCGTGCTTGGGATCGATATGCGACGCACGCTCCCTGGCATAGAGTTTTGAGAGCAGTCCTTCGGCGGGCGACTTCACGAACGCCTGATCGGCATAGTACGTGTCGCGATCGGCGTACGACAGCTTCATGGCTTCGATGAGCGTGTGGATGTAATCGGGGCTGTCGTGGCCCATCTTCTTCAGATCGAAATTCTCGAGAATGTTCAGCGTCTGCAGCAGCGACGGCCCCTGGCTGCCGAAGCCCTGCTTGTAGACCGTGTAGCCCTTGTAGTCGGTGGACGTCGGCTCCTCGATTTTCGCGAAGAACTCCGAGAAGTCGCTGAGCTCATACGGCGCCTTGTGCGCCTTGAGGAACGCGACCATGTCTCTCGCGATGTCGCCCTTGTAGAAACGATTGCGCGCCGCGATGATGCTCGCCTTGCGGCCCAACCCCTTCGCTTTGGCCGCACGCTCGGACGCGACCATCTTCCTCAAGGTCTTCGCCAGGTTCGGCAGCTTGATCGTCTCGCCCGGCTTGTACATGGTGCCGTCCGGCTTGAGCCAGGTTTTCTGGTTGTCAGGCCACTCTTTGAAGAACTCCAGTTGGCGCGCGATCGTGTCCGCGGTTCTCGGGCGCATCGGGAAGCCCTTTTCGCAGTAATCGATGGCACGCGCTGAGACCGTTTCGAAACTCATCGTGCCCCACTTCTCGAGAACGGTGAGGATGGCGTGAATCGCTCCGGGGACGACTGAAGGGTCGAGGCCCGAGCCCGGAATGTCGGTCAGCCCCTTCGCTTTGAAGTACTCGATCGACGCACCCTTCGGCTCCCATCCCTGGCCGACGATGGAGGTGACCTTCTTTTCTTTCACGGGATAGACGAGCACCAGCGACTCGCCGCCAAGGCTGAAGAGATCCTGCTCGACGACGCCGCCGACAAGCATGGATGCGACGCCCGCGTCGAACGCATTGCCGCCCTTCTGCAGGATCTCGATCGCCGCGGCCGACGTCAGCGGGTGACCTGACGAGACACCGCCTGAGCTGCCCATGACAGGCGGCCGGGTGCCGCCGACGATGGGCTCGGGCGCGCCAGGCTTCGGTGGGGCTGCGCGCCGGCCCCGGCCCGCCTGTGGTGCCGGCGCGGCTGCGGGCACAGGCCCGTCAGGCCCGGCCACGAGCGCATTCTGGTTCTGTGCCGACACGATGTCGCGGTCCAGCACCCCCGCGACAAGCGTCACACAGGTGACTGTGATCACGAAGGCCGACCGA
>Ga0209488_10002622_pt1 | contig 14689 bp, 16 predicted proteins | sample Rivendell_Oct201_8_FD_188349 | JGI IMG/M metagenome (GOLD analysis project Ga0209488, IMG submission 188349) | Vadose zone soil microbial communities from the Eel River Critical Zone Observatory, Northern California, USA -... | ecosystem: Environmental > Terrestrial > Soil > Vadose zone >... | reverse complement strand
GACATGTTAAAGCACTGGAGTCACGCTCCCAGCTACTTGACGCGGCACTGGCGTCAGCCGACGAGGCGAACCGACGATGGGAAGAGTGTCGTGCACTTGTTGACCAGCTTCGAATCGAGAACGCAGCTTTACGGGCAGCACTCAGTCAAGTCCCACCGCCTGGCAGTGACGAGAATAGATCTGCCGCGGCACGAGTCACCGAGGGGACCAAGAGCGCCGAGGAGCCGAAGGAGTAAAGGGGGAAGTCACAATCCGGAGGAGTGGAGTCGGGCGGCGGGAGGTGGGAGGCGGCGGGCCCAGGCAGGCGATCTGCTTCCGGCCGATGTGTATGACGCATGTCATGCGTGCGTGCGAACATGCATACCATTCCGTTTCGTTCACGTTCACTTGGGCCCCGGCTATTGGCAGGGATTGGATTAGTGTCCATTGCCTTCCCGACACGCAGATATGTCATTGAGTTAGCTTTCCAGTTTATGCTCAGGTAGTGATGCGCCCTTGTGTAGCTTTGTGTCTTGTGTCTCTGTCTCCTTGTCTCCATTTTCTTTTCTTTTCTTTTCCTTTTCTTCTTTCTTCGTTGTTGGCAGCAATTCACGATTGTGTTTCATCACCGTTCGGACCCGGGAATCTCGGAGAAAAAGATCTGCTTGACCTCCACAGTGGCAGTTGACCAAACGCCGACTGAATAGTTTTAGTTGACAACGTGGTGTCAACATGGCCGCCGGCCGTCTCTCCGGCTCCGGCTTTGAATCAAGTTACCCAAATTGGAAGTTCGGTGCCTATTTGCTCTATTTCATTAGTCATCGATGACACATCATCGTCTACTCTCGTTCCCTCCGCATCCGTGTACACGGAAACCACTCGGAACAACTCTTGACGATGTCTTCTCCAGTTGCACAGGCGCATCAACCAAGAAAAGGTAATTCGACTTGCGTTCCCACGTCACTGCCACTATACCAACTCTTCACACGCAGCTGGAAGTGGCGGTGGCTCTACCGCCCGGACGCTCGTGAGGGCGTACCTCGTCGCGTACAACGTCCTCTCCGCAGCGGGCTGGTCGCTCGTGCTCTACCGCACGCTCGTGCACCTCTCCACGCCGCGCACATCCGCGACACTCCTCGCGCGCCTCAAAGCGAGCGGGCCCTTGATCTGGGTGCCCTCCTTCCTCCCCACGCGTCTCGTACCGTTGTACTTGCGCGCGTGCACCACCTACGACGCAGTGGGCGAGACGACCGCGCGCGTGCAGAGCGTCGCGGTGCTCGAGATCTTACATGTCCTCTTTGGACTCGTGCGCAGCCCGCTTCCGACGACGGCTGTGCAGGTCGCCAGTCGGCTCTTTTCCGTCTGGGGCATTGCTGCTCGATTCCCCTCCGTACGTCCCCAACAACTGGATTTATTTATTTTTATTTTAAAAAAAATGCCAACATGACCGTCTCTCTCGTTCTTGTACTTTTTTTTTTTGCGCCGTTGTGTTTGGCGTTTGAAGGCCCAACGTAGCCCGTTCTACGCCAGCATGGTGCTCTCGTGGGCTCTGACGGAGGTGATCCGCTACACGTTCTACGCTGCCTCGGTGGTCGGTTGGGAGCCCGCGCCGCTCCTCTGGGCCCGCTACTCGACCTTTTTCGTGCTGTACCCGACCGGCGCGGGCTCCGAGGCACTCGTCAACCTCGCCACGCTTCCCTTCTCCGTCGCGAGCGGGGCCGGGGGATCCTGGTTCCCGGCCCTGCCGCTCGCACACTGGGACGCCTACGCGCTCCTGCGTGGCGTCGTTTTCGTCGCATGGTGGCCAGGTGAGCTTCGCTTCCTCTCTCGCGGTTTTTGAAGCATCTATTTCGCGTCTTGCCTTCTCCCGATGCTCACGGGGACGTCTCATCCCAGGTTTGTATCCGATGTATGCGCATATGATCAAGCAGCGCCGCAAGGTGTACGGCGGGCAGAAACTGGGCGCAAGGCCCAAGACGCTCTAGCTCGCCCCCGTATGAAAATTTAGGTCGTATGGGGATCACGTTCTTCGTTGTAGATCAATCATTCCGTTTCCATTCAATACGTTGGGATCACATGTGCGACTACAGCTTAAGATTTGATAGATACGAGAAACGGAGGGAAAAAATCGTATAGATAACGGGCGCGGGCGCTAGAGCTAAATTCCCCGCATATTTACTTTTTATTGTTCACATCTGGCCAGAAGCCGACTCGTACGCCATTCCCATAGTCATATGTGGAGTACCCTGAATTTTGGGTTGCGCTAAATTAGAAATTATACTCCTGAGATTAGTCACGCTGCTCAGGCACTCACAAGATTTAAGGAACTCATCGCCAATGATAGCAAGGTTAGCTGGCAGGCGATTACCTATAGAGAGGACCCCTGCGACACAGTCCGTGGATCTCGCACTCACACGGCCTAGATAAAAGTCATTTGGGTGGATCGCGAAGCGATGTCCCCCAAACGAGAGTTCGATGTGCTTAACCGAGTAACACGGTACGGTCCAAAAACCTGAAAACCAAGTTTTAAAAAAGACTCTCGTGAGTGGCTGCCCACCCTCCGCTGTTACAACACGTGGGGCGACTGACCTGACCCGTACTGGCTCGCAGGTTTGGAGCCGGGGATGAGGCCATAGAATGTTGACGCCAGCGCATGCGGCACATAGATCAACGACGTGCCTGTATCTATTGCCTGCGAAATCAAGATGACGACGAATAAGCCGAGCTCGACTTGGGCGCTCACTGGTATTTGATGCGGCGGCTGGACGTACCGCGGTCAGCTTGGCGGGGGCTTTGACGTCATTCGCCCAAAGGCCATCCATGTTGACGGTCCAGTATGTCTGGAGATGCAACAGACAAGACGCTTAGATGGGAGACCCGCCACCCCGCAAATGTCGAGAGAAATGTATGGGTGTGTTGCGTACTTTCGATACCACAGGGAGCCACGTGACGGGACCCGTTATCCAGGTGGTGTTTATACAACCAAGGCACACCTGTCAGCAGGGCTAACCGCTCGACATCTCCTTTTAGATAACTGGCCACAAATAAAGAAACGTACGGAAGAGCCGCTCCGCTCGTGGCGCGAGAGGTGCACAGAGAAGAGAGGTGCTACGATTTTCTGCTCTTTGATTAGGTTCTCGAAGAATGTCGGCCGGCGGGACTGCGCGATCGTCCCAAACGCCATGCCGATGAGGCCGTCATTTGGCAGTTTGGAAAACTCGTCTGACTTGTTGCTCACAGCTCCCCATGCTTGACCCGCGACGGTCAGACCAGCAATCGATACAGTATCCGCCACTACTTTGCCTGAGACTTTCCCGGTTCCCTGTGATTTTTTACAGTCGGCCCAAACAAAAAAGGAAGATGGGAACGGAAAACGAGAGTTAAAACCAGGACTCACGTAGGTAACGGAAACAGCCTGGGTAGTCGGGCGATAGGTTGAACTGTAAGATGCTTCAAAATGGCGTACACGGCAGTTACTACTACAACCAGCTGGCACCCAAAGGTCTGCTGAGCCTGTGTCAACGTCGACGGTGAACCTTTGCGCGGGTGTTCCAATATCAATTGGACCGTAGTAGAGCACGTCGAGGGCACCAGAGATCTCGTCCTGTAGTGGCCATTGCCCAGTCCTAGAGATAGTTTTCTCAGATGCGGAAAAAGTGGAATTGGTAGGTCGGGGTCGGGATGACGGCGTCTCGGCCTGCGTATCTGCGCATTTCTCGTAATCATTAGACCCGACGGGGCATGCTTCTTGCTCCTGTCCACCTTGAGTGTCCGCATCTGGCAGTCGCACAGTAGACTCTGTGCACGACTTGGACCCGGGGTCGCGATAGTTGGGATAATTGAGATCTACCAGCTTGAAGATGTCATCTGGGTTGAGGCCGATATTGGACAGGTATTTCCCCGCGTTTTCATATTTGACGAGTATCGAGCGCATTTCCTTCTCCTGCAGTGGCGATGAGTGAACCCATAGATAACGCAAGAATGAGAAAGGTAGCGACCGCGTAGCTCGAGTCGAAGATTCCCAGAAACATAGGGCCATCCACCGAGGGTCCTAATAACGGCGATCTTTTTCGATGAGTTGACAGAAAAGTGTGTGTTGTATAAGGCATGGGCATCCGTACCCAATGCCCAAGTTACGCGTGGGTGAGCCAGTGGCGAAATCAATTAAGATAAAAGCGAGAATGGACTTGCGACACATGATCACCGACAAGAGTAGATGGCACAGTGAGGAGCGTAGGGCATTTTGTCGCTTCTAAATTTGACGTTGCAGTTTGGGCGAGATGTTCGCCAGGGACGGTTTCCAGAGTCACATCGCGACTATGATACCGTCCAGTTTGTTGAAAAACTGGACGACAAGACTGAATTATATTTACACGGTTCAATTGAGAAGTGAAGACACGTCGCGGCCATAGGGAAATTTGAACAGTTGAGAGGACGATTTAACCTGTGCCAGGAACTTTCTGGTGACAGAAGGTGGCAAGCGGCAACTGTTCCCGCTCCCAGACCCGCGGACCGTGATCTCGTTTCAATACCGTCACAGCAACAGATCGGTTGAAGGACCCGTCAGAAGACCAGAAACAGTTATGACCGGGATGACCTTTTGATCAACCCCAACAACGCGATTGGTCCCTGAAGGCAGGCAAATGCGTCTCGGAGTCGATCCCCCGCATTCTTGGCATGGTCAATACCTGCCCCGAGGTGCCATCTCTACTTGTATCACTGTGCAAGCTGGAAGCGACATCATGCATAATGACTTGAAGGTTTACTTTATAGTTTATAGTTTAAAAAATATCCCACCAATAGCCACCCGTGTTAATCGACTAGCAAAATGCACCGCCCTCTAACAGAACAATCGCTGGCCAATCCACGAAACGGAGAGAAAGGGGCCAGTGCCCTTCGCCGTTTCCCCGTCCCTGTTAGACAGTGGCAAACTCCCTAACCCTTCTCGCATACTGCATCAAAAAATACCCTTGATATTTCAAAATCGTGGGCCGGCGAGGAAGTTTTAACTGGAGCTGACGATTGGGAACAAACAAGGGCCGCGCGAATCACGTGAGCTGAGAAGATGCTTGTCACGGTATAGTACGGTATGTCTTCTGCCTTTGCGCGTCGTCAACCAAACCACCCCACGCGAGCGAGACAGTATCCGCGTAGCCTTGTGGGACACTTGGGACGAAGCTGTGATTGAATTTGACCTCGGGCACAGGCACATGCCTGTAAGCTGTGCCCCCTCCATTTGGACGCCTGGCAACCAGCGCTGGCAAAGTGGGTGTGTCTTCCCTCTGTCCATACCCTCTAGTCACCTATTCACAACAACAGATTTACCGCCCTAGGCAATTGTGATGGTTTGGCCGACGGCAACAGAAGATGTGGTGTCTTTTACAGGAACGGGGATCACTGCGTCTTACGGTTTCCCGTTCAACCGCGGATTCTATGTCGTGGTCTCCATCAACTTGGATCCAGATCTGGTTCTGACCGCATGACAGTGAGTCAATGCCAACCGGGATTCGTTCGCCGGGAGCTCATACACTGAGCCCGGATGACAGTTGGGGGTTTCCTGGCTACAAATTTCACAACGGACCGGAATCATTTAGTAGCGCGCATCAGATTATTTGACTTGTCATTCTGCGTAAGCGCTGTCATTATTTCCCTTTACCCACGACTGACACACCTCTTGGGTAGTGTTTTCACTATACCGTATACTTCTTGAATGGGACGTCGTTCTATTACGTCTGCCCCTTCGGAGCGCGCCACTCGGAACGTCGTGACGATGCAGTAGGCATGCATGTCACCTGCGTGCCCACTCACAAAGTAATAGCAGCCGGCCCTTCCTCTCGATCGTTCGAGCACAACCATAATTTCCCCATTACACCCTGTTCGCATTCTCGAAAACACCCGCGCGTATTAAAATGAAGCAAGTGTGTACATCCACATTCTATCTAAGCTATGTATCTTCTCTATCTATTTTTCCCTGTCAATATTCTTCTCGTTCTGTCCCACTCACTGGTTCCCATCGCTGGCTGTGCCCTCCAGACCAGCGCTGTTGCTGGCCCCACAGTGACCACTTTCGTGTCATTTGCGACTACTGGAAAGAACCGATAATGGCCTCAACACCGATGAAAGAAGACAGGCTTGCAGTTTCTCCACGATGCGGACGCTGCGAATTGCTGTAATAATCTAAATCTTATTGTATCAGGCGGGGAGTAAGTCCTAGTGCAGTGTTAAATTACGCATCAATCATAGATCAACGTCAGCGAGTCTCCTTTTCGTTTGACTGGGGTTCTGGATCTGAGAGGTCGCGGCGCATCAACCTTGCCGTGCCGACATCAAATCGCAACTCCGGCGACGAGCCCATTTTGAAACATCATGACGGACTTCAATAATCTATAGAATGTTTTGCTATCAGGTAACCAGCTGTCATGAGGAATGGAACCCGAGTAGCCTATGTTTGCCGTACACTCGCGTGTCTCGCAGGAGCAGGGATTGCTCTAGAGGCATTGGTGAGCACTGTAGACCCATGCTGATGAGTCCATCTCCGTTCCCATCCCACTTTGCGCGTCAGTTGTTTCATGCCCGGGTCAGATTAGGTGTTCCCAACTTCCCAGGAACTACATGCAATACGCTTGGGGTCACATTGCGTGAGAATTGATCCCTAAAGAGGGAGAGAAAAAAAAGAAAATTCAAATAAGGGAACACCAATTCCCACGGTTATTACACACAAGCAGTACAGTACTCGCATCATCAAGTCGAAATGACGTACGTAGGCCACAATGTGCCTTGTGCAAAGGATCAGGACACGCGCAGCCGTTGGCTGACGAGTGCCATTCCCGGAACGCTCGGGACTTGGAAGTTCCGAAGTGCACCCGGACCTCCGCCGAGGCTGTATCAACATTGACTGTGAGTACTTCCGAGTCTCAGGGTGTTCCAAATCGGTGCGGCGACGTAGAGTGTGCCAGGGATATATATATATATATTAAACTTTCACAGCTAACTGCCTAGTCCCAGCACCCGCGGTCACCAAGGCAAAATGTGAAATACTACATCCCGAGACAAAGAGCATGGGAAGAAGATCCGGCTTCGGAACAGCACTGGCCGCAGTCCATCCTTGTCTCTCTGGTTTCAACGCTACGGCCTGGACGACTTGGAGATGTTCACCGATCGTCGTGGTTGCCATGAACGCATTGTCAGACAGCGAGGCTCGGCGACGCGTGTATCATCCCAGTGCGGCAACACGGGCAAAAGTGCGCGGTTGAGCGAGATTTTACGAGAAGCGGGTGTCAGATGACAGTCAAATCTGTGATCAACGCGGACAAAGTATTGACAATGGTTTCAAATTATCAAAATCCATCGACCTGAAGGAGCTGTAAGAACGCGGCTCAAATTTTCGGAGTAAAGACTGAGGAGATAGAAAAGGTGAGTATCGTACCTACACCCTTGAGTCCGTAACTAAGGAGAGATGAAGGAAAAATTCAGAGGGCATATCCCAGCACATGCTCGACCGAGCGATAATCTCGCTCTCGGGTCACGAGACCGTGTGCGCATCGTGGTTGTCTGTCCCTGCCAACGTCACGGTACTCCAACAGCAGTGTAGGAATGTCACCGCGGATCATAGAAAAAGGGATGAACCAGGATGCTCTGCACGTGCACATGGAGTGAATGCTCGGCGAGAGAAACCAAGTCGGTGTTGAAACCCCGTTGGACCATGTGGAATCCAGTACCAGGCCACCGCTTAATCCCCTCGCCCAAGCACTTGACTTCAGTTGACTCCTGGAATGTGGAATAATCCCAGTCAGGTTTGCCCGATTAAATCTGGGCTGCGTCGTTAATAACCAACCGTCTTGGGTCCATATCTTCCAGCGTCTCCCTCTTGTAGCCCGTTATCCAGCTGGCACTGTCTCACTCGCTCTATCCTTGTCTTTCCTTTACTAAAAACTGCACACTCTTTTTCCCTCTCGGAACTCCCTATCTCAACTATGCTTACTAGTTATGCGTTCCTCGCCGCTCTCTCGCTCTCTCGTACACTGTGCGCTAGCGCATCGTACTCCCTCCAGGACGAGTGGATCGGTGAAGCGTTCCTCTCCACCGGGGACTGGATTTTTGAAACTGGAGACGACCTGACCCACGGCCGCGTTAACTACCTGAGCCAGGCCGAAGCTGTCAACCAAAACTTGGCGTATGGTAACGTGTTCCCCGCAATGCCCTCCTCTCCGAGTCGTTTTGACCAACGTCGGCTCTTCAGTGCAAGGCAACCAATTCATTATGCGCGCGGACGATGTGTCCATTGTCGATCCTGCCGCCCGTGGGCGTTCCAGCATCCGCATCCATTCGCAAAAGGTGTACGATGATTCTATCGTCGTCCTCGATGTAGCGCACATGCCTGTGGGATGTGCCACTTGGCCCGCATTTTGGACTCTGAGCAGCACGGGCCCGTGGCCTGCCGGCGGGGAAGTTGACATCATCGAAGGCACGACCTTCATCTCTTTCTCGCCTCCCTCCCGAGTCACTCACGCGAGCACCTCCGAACGCCGCAGGTGTCAACGAGAACACGATAAACCAAGCCGCTTTGCATACTACCGCAAATTGCGTGATGCCCGCCGATTCCTTGCGCCAGCCGCAGTCTGGGTGAGTCCCGTCTTTCGTGTACACGGTCGGGCCTTCAACCTCACTAATTTAACATGCCACAGGGTCACCGGCAGCACCAACTGCGATGGTTCCGCCAATGCTAACCAAGGGTGCATTGTAGACTTCTCCAACAGCGGTCCCTCCTACGGCACGGCGTTCAACTCCAACGGTGGCGGATACTACGCCATGTCAAAATCACCAGCTACCGGCATTCAGGTGTGGTTCTGGCCTCGAAACAGCGCCTCCGTCCCATCCGAGATAAGCCAGGGTGTACCAAAGGGACAGGCGATTTCAACCGCCGCTTGGGGTGACCCGGCAGCGAATTTCCCAATGCTCTCAGGTTATTGCGATTACGCCTCGCATTTTAACGCTCACGCGATAACATTCGACCTGACGTTCTGCGTAAGCGGCTTATCCTCGCATCTACTTTCGGGGTGACTGAGATGCCTTATTTTGCACAGGGTGATTGGGCTGGCAATGTTTGGCCCCAGTCTGGCTGTGCCTCTCGCGTGGCCTCAGGCTCCTGCGTGGACTGTAAGTACCCACTCTACATACTACTTCAACTGGTCAACTAACCCTTCCTCAGTTGTCAACAATTTCCCGTCCGCCTTCAGCGAGGCTTATTGGGAAATCAATAGCCTGAGGGTATACACTGTGACTGGTTAAAAATTCCGCATATTTAGCACGGGTTGTAGCCCTATGACAGCCTTTCGGAAGTCCGGGCCCCTCTCGCCCTGTGTTTCTTCCCGTTGCTACTAGGCTTTAATTACAAATATATTTTATTTTGATTACTGCTGTGCAAACAAAGTTCACTACATTATTAAGTACTTAGAAGCAAGTGAAAGGGGGACAGACAGCATGAGTGTGAGGGCGGCAGCCCGGGCAGTGTGGCATAGCTGTTGAGGTTATATGCCTTAACGTTATGATCATAGAAACAAATAGCTTGAGCTTTGAAGATTAGGGTGTTGATCCAAGTGACTCAGGATGAACTAGTACTGACAAGATAAAGTAATCACTAATTTCCATTTTTGGATTAATTGACTGCTTACACGACTTGCCGTTTTCGTGAACTGAGGGGCACTGACACACACTCCAACACGGCATCAGTTGTTGCCAAGCATGACGAACTTTTTTTATTTCACTACACAATGCATTTTTTTATTATCAAAAAGAGTTTATGGATATGTAGATAGAGGGTACTATATGAAGTTTGGAAGCAGTTGAACAAAATGCCAGTGAGTGAGTAATCTATGGTGTCCAACTGAGGGCGCAGTCTCAGGAGTCTATTTTGCCGTACAAATCGCAGTCTCGCAGGAGTAAATATTGCTCTAGAGGCGTCAACCCATGCTGATGACTCTCTCAAAGTTCATGTCTGGAGCAGGTGCAATTGAAGTCCCCACGCCACCTCACGCGTCAGTTGTTTCACGCCCGGGCAGGATTAGATGTTCGGAATTACAATCACGTCACTTGTAATATGCGTGGGGCCTCCAAGCCTCAAGGTTATTCTTGCCGTAGTCTTCCGGTCTATGTTCGCGCCGTTCGGGAGGTTGTGCAACAATGCCACTGTTGATCGACCCGGACTGTGCCATTGCTGGCTGAATTACGAGATCGGGGCGGGGAACGGCCACGATCTTGTCTGTTTAAGAGAGTGGCTTGGTTGGCCGAACTGTGCTACGGCACAGCTACAAGGTAACATGATACGGCTGAGCACGGCTGTCACTGGCAGTGCTGAATGCGCAGACGTGATTGGTGACAAAAGAGGCCTTTTCGATTGAGACCTATCCTTCATACAATGCATCGAGGAAAGGAGTGTCGCCCAACTATAACGGGGTGCTACGTCACCAGAAGCACAGTGGCAGCAGCATGATTAATTCTACGTTAGGTTGACCAACATAAACTGGCGACTTACAATAAGCCAGGAAGAGAAAATACTGCGCCGGACTCGGAGTACCTTTCGTGGCGTGAAGAGTGTAATACAGAAGTGTTGCACAATGAGCTTGTTTCACCTTGGTTCCAATGTCAAAGATACCACTGTATCGTGACAAATTCCATGCCAATGGAAGACTTGCAAGTGTCATCTAGCCGCCTGCCAATATCCAGCGGGTTTCATGCAGAACAAAATGCTTGATGGCGATGGTCTGAACACCGATACACAAATCTTCGGGACCATGACATTGCGTGAGAATTGATCTGTTCTCCTTTTGTCAATCAAGTAGCCCAAAAAAAGAAAGGCTCGAATAAGGAAGAATGGAAAGGGGAATCATCGATTCCCACGACCATCCGTACACACACAGTATTGGCATCAAGTTGAAGTGACGTACGTAGATTACAAAGAACTTAAATTTTTTGTACAAAGGACCAGGACACCCGCGGCTGTTAGCTAGCGAGTGGCGTTCCCGGAAAGCTCAAGGACTTGGAAGCGCACCCGAAGCTCCGCCGAGGCGGTATCGGCATCAACTTGAACTGTGAGCTCTTCCGAGGGTGTTCCGAATCAGCATTCAGCACGGCGACTCGGACGTCGAGTGTGCCAGCCTAAGGCAGAGAACATGGGAAGAAGATCGGACTTTGAACAGCATTTTTGACTGCCATGATAAGTGCGCAGTCTGTTCTTGTCTGTCTGGCCTCAACGCTACGTGGAAGAGTTGATAATCCAAGGGGCTATGTGACAGTCACTCGTCACGCATTTGCGCATCGCTTTCCTCCGAGTCCTTCCGGGTCCGATCATCGTGATTGAATGGTAAAGCCCAGCTGCCCGTGTATTCTAGCGTGCCAACAATGACAGAAGTGCGCAGATAAGCGAGAAGCAAGTGTCAAGGGACAGCCAAATCGGCGCGCAAAGATCAACGTAGACGAATTGCTGGCAGTGGCATCATGATCAAAATCCATGGACTTGAAGGAGCGCAGTGGTGTCCCCGCGGATCATAGAAATGGGGATGGGTGCTCAGCGACTCTGAGTTGAAACCGTGTGGAATCCAGGTCACCATAACCCAAGGACTTGTCTTCGGTTCAATGCCAAAATGCGGAATGCTCCCAGTCAGTTTTACCCGACGGATTAAGTATCCGGGCTGCATCGTTTATAACCAGCCGCCTTGGGTCTATATCTTCCAGCCAAACCATACGCGTCTCCCTCCTGCAGTCCGTTATACGGCTGGCACTGTGTCACTCCCTCCATTCCTGTTCGTTCTCACAGACTACACTCCTTGATCTATCTTGGCACTCCTTCTCTTAACTATGCGTACTGGTTATGTGTTCCTCGCCGCTCTTTCGCTCTGTCATGCACTGTGCGCTAGTGCATGGTACTACCTCGAGGACGAGTGGGTCGGTGACGCGTTCTTCAACGGGGATTGGACTTGGGAAACCGAAGATGACCCGACCCATGGCCGCGTTAACTACGTTAACCAGACCTACGCTGTCGACAATAACTTGTCATGTGGTAACGTGTCCCTCGCGACCCTCCTCTCCGAGGCGTCTTGACCGACGCCGGCTCTTCAGTGGAAGACAATCAATTCATAATGCGCGCAGACGATGTGTCCATCATCGATCCTGACGACACACGTGGGCGTTCCAGCGTCCGCATCGCTTTGCAAAAGGCATATGATGACTCTGTCATCGTCCTCGACTTAGAGCACATGCCTGCAGGATGTGCCACGTGGCCCGCATTTTGGACTCTGAGCAGCACGGGCCCGTGGCCAGACGGCGGGGAAATCGACATCATCGAAGGCACGCCCCTCGTCTCTTTCTCGTCTCCCTCCCGAGTCACTCACGCGAGCATCTCCGACCGCAGGTGTCAACGAGAACGCGGAAAACCAGGCCACTTTGCATACTACCGCAAATTGCATGATGCCCCCCGATTACTTGCGCCAGCCGCAGTCTGGGTGGGTCTCGTCTTTTCGTACACACGCCTGGGCCCTAAATTTCACCTTTAAATTAAAATGCCACAGGACCACCATCAGCACCAACTGCGACGTTGCTGCCGCTTTTAACCAAGGGTGTGGCGTAAGTTTCAGTAACAATGATACCTCTGGACTCGATAACATCGGACCCTCCTATGGCACGGCATTCAACAACAACGGTGGCGGATACTACGTCATGTCAAGATCGCAAGCTACCGGTATTCAGGTGTGGTTCTGGGCGCGAGACGACCCCTTCGTCCCACCTGAGATATGTCATGGTGCACAAAAGGGACAGGCGGTGTTTCCAAGCATCGCTTGGGGTGAGCCGGTAGCGAATTTCCCAATGCTTCCAGGTTATTGCGACTACGCCTCGCATATTAACGCTCAACGGATAGTATTCGATTTGACGTTCTGCGTAAGTGGCTTGTTCTTTGCTTCCCCTCTACTTTTTTGGAGAGTGAGATGGCTCATCTTGCACAGGGTGATTGGGCTGGCAATGTTTGGTCCCAGTCTAGCTGTGTCTCCCGCTCGAGCTCCTGCGTTGACTGTAAGCACTCACTCTGGATACTATATCAACTGACCAACTGACCCTTGGCCAGTTGTCAACAATTCCCCGTCCTCTTTCAGCGAGGCCTATTGGACGATCAATAGCTTGAGGGTATACATCCCCGGACCGTCCTCGTGACTGGCCAATATTCCGCATATTTCACACTGCTTCTAGTCTCTGTCCCCAGCCCTTCGGAAGTCCACCCCACTTGCCACGTTTCTTCCCTACCGAGCCAAAAACCTATCATCACGACTCAATTCCGTGGGACTACTCGGCCCAACAGAAGAGGAGGGGGAAAGCTCGCTGCGTTGATGGGAGATGATGTGTAACGGACACAGTACAAAGTATACCCTGAGCTGTAGAACCAAGCCACTCAGGCCATGCACGTAAACGTTTGACTACAATAATTACAAGTTCGTCCACTCCAATGAACTGAACCGTGCCCTAGCTCATTAAATTACTTGAGATCGTCGTCAGAGCGCAGCAGACATGAACAGTTGAACATGATAGAATTGCAGTAAGGCCAGTTTGAAGCCGCCACCGCGACTCGGACCTGAACTCAGACAGAAAATTACTGTAGATGTCCACTTTGGTCTCCCTTAATATCTGCGATTCTGCCCTTTGAACGCTACCTGGGCCACAAGCGTCGAGGTGAATGGAAAAGTGGCCGATTACGAAGGCCACATCAATCAAAGGTACCATGCACAGCGCAAGAGCCCGTATAAAAGGGGGGAATCCATCCACATTCTTTCGCAACTTGGGTCCAGTATATTGTGGAGTGATTCGTGTTTGGGGAGGGGAGTTGGCGAGTTTAAAGTCGAACTTGGCCCAGGCTTCGGAAGTTGGTGGTACAAGTCACGTGACTCGGAGGTGTACAGCAATATTAGGGACATAAGTGATCTACGCCGCATCCCTAGACCTCCTTAGGCACCCGCATTTGCTGTGGAGCCCATGACGAATGTTGTCCTCAGAAAGCACCGCTTGTTCCAACAGCTTTTTCTACTTTTGGAAACAAAAAACAGAGGGCTTTTTGGTACTTCTCTCCTCCTCTTGAAATGAATTTGGGAATGAACTTTTGAATTCTAAGTTCCTTTTCGATTTTCTGACTTTTCCACTCGTATGAGTCCAAAAAAGTTTGCGGCAGGTTTCCTTCTCCCGCAGGCTACAGTACAGCTGAACTTTGAGGCACGCGCCTCCAGTAAAAATACATTGATCACTTTCCCGATGACGCCGCATCTATTGAGGCAGCAACTTGGAAGTCGTGTCAACAGGAGCCGCATCCACGGCTCCGGCGCAGCCCCAGCAAGCCCCAAAAACCCCACCTGCCGCCCCTCACAAGCCCCCCAGGCAAGCTCAAAGCCCTTAACGTTGCTGTCATCAGCCTTAGAGAAATGTTCAAGATCGCCCTGCAAAACTAGCAAGCGGGGGCAAAAACTGGCTGCTACTGCCATCACCTACGAGGGATACTGTATCCCCCCACGAGCTGGTGCGAGCTTATGTCATACTCGCACGTACTCACCCTCACCCAAGCACTTGGGATCCAAGTTGAATGCCAACAATGCGGAATAGTCCCAGTCAGTTTTACCGATTGAATCCGGATCGCATCGTTAATAACAAGCCGTCTTGGTCCTTATCTTCCAGCTAAACC
>Ga0209488_10002621_pt1 | contig 14689 bp, 20 predicted proteins | sample Rivendell_Oct201_8_FD_188349 | JGI IMG/M metagenome (GOLD analysis project Ga0209488, IMG submission 188349) | Vadose zone soil microbial communities from the Eel River Critical Zone Observatory, Northern California, USA -... | ecosystem: Environmental > Terrestrial > Soil > Vadose zone >... | reverse complement strand
TAGCCTAAGACTGGTGCGCACGTCGCGTCGCGTCGCGTTTACGTAACCTTGGTTTTGACCAGCCAGTTACGCAGACACGACGGGGGGACCATGCTATGGACACGCCCACTTCTACGCCGTTTCCACTGTTGACGTTTCAGAGTTCCGCGTCTGCAGATTCGCCTGCCGCATTGCGCGATTTTCTCCTGCAGACCATAGCAGACAATCAGTCCGAACTTCCTTACAGGATTAAGCACCCCCACCTCGAAACCTGGATCCCCATCTTGTCCGGACTCTCCGACTACGTCCTCTCTTCCTTTCCTTCCATCAGCACTGGGACGTGGGACATTCTACACGAAAAAGCTGTCCTAGTAAATGCGACGGTCGATGTCTTTCATCTCTTCCTTCAAAGGTTCTCCAATCTGTTCGATACTGCCACTCATGTTGCACGCAAGGCGCTAGTACGGTTGATAATCCTTTGTCATATCCTCGATTGCCGCAATGATGGCGACGTGTCTGCCAAAGATGGCATTCCTTCACCTCAGCATTTACGTGAGAAGTGTCTCACCGTCGCCACCGAGGTCATGCGATATTTGGGCGATAATCTGGGTTCTCCAAGTGCAGAAAGCCCTACATGGGAAGCGTTTAGGAGCACATATACTGGTTGCTTGGATATTGGCGAAGGTGAGTATCACTGCGTCGCGTTCCGGCAGATTTTCATCTTTCTCAGCTTTGGTACATGGGAGCACTACCTTAGTGTTCCCACTCGAACTATCACCATTTCAACAACCACACGTTAGGGAGGTTACTTCTATACCTGAAAGGGTATGCAGATTCTGTATATATTACTGCAATGGCTTAACGCGAGCGCAGCTGAACATGCAAGATCTACCTTCATTCTTCGTTCGGGGCCCCGTCGAGGCCGTCAATTTGTTTTGCCTCTTCTTCGATGTGTTGACACAGTCAACGTCTCCACCAGTCTCCTCACATCCACTCCACACAGACATCGTACTTCGTTTGACCAAGCTGATACAGTCTGTGTTCGACTTATGTCTCTCTATGACTTGGTACATCCCTTCCAAGTTATTGATGGCTTATCTCATCCGGGTAGTTTGCGCGGAGAAACGACTCCTCGGGTTGCAAAATGCCTATGTACAGAGGATCATCTTCTCGGACATGGTATCCCGATTGTTGCTCAATCGGCTGAGAAATCGTTGTACTCCTACGGAGGACGCGATGTTACGCGACCTGCTGAATGAAAGTCCGGAATCTCACGAATATTCAGTGAGTGGGAGTACCCTCACGATCCTATCGGCAGTGGCGCACCTACGAAGTGAGGATGAATCTGGTTTCGTAAGTGCGAGTACAGCTCTCTTAATATACCTTGGCACCTCATTCCTACATCAAAGAGCTTGGCAATGATGTATATTTCTCAGAGAATTCCCTTCTTCAACTCCGGTACTCTGAGGGTTATCCAGTCCGTTTTGTCTTCGAGCTCTTTCAGTGACATTACACGCAACGAGCTGGACGCTGTAGACCGTCGCCTGGAAGAACTAGCTTCTGGTCCTATCATTTCTCCCCACGCCGGCCCCTCCTCAGCACTGAAGGTAGAACGATTACAGTCACTTCTGCTATCTGTTTTCCCGCAACCGGAGGAATCAAGATGGATTGAGTCCCTCTTTGTTCAAGGCAATGAGATTTCTGGCGAGGTCGTCTGCCAAATTATTCGAGAACAATTTTCACGGTTAGTGATTGGTCCTTCAGTTAGATCATTATATCATCCCAAATTAGGAAGTCTTTCGATGGTTATAATGCTCAACGGAGGACTTCCATTGCCCAAGCTCTATCAGAATTAGCCTGTCTACTTGTGCACGGCGAGATGCCAGAATGTTCTACACCTACAGGCCAAGGTGTAATGCTGCTCTCAACTTACAACGTTGCAGTGCGACAAGTCCTACGGGGCAAAACGGACGAAGTCACTGCTACCGTTCGCAAATCGGCGAATCAGGCCCTGTGTCTTGCTGTGCGACACCACGCACTTGAGCTGGGATTGAAGGAGGTGGATGATCTCGTTGTCGAGATGCATCAGTCCCTGGTTCATAACGATAGAACAATTAGGCTCAGCGCTGGGTCAGTATGTGCATTCGATCGCGTTCGCCTCTTGCTCACGATGTTCTGGATCAAACTAGTCAAGTCCTTGTGGAGATCATGGCATTTTATAACCGTGTCGGACAAGTTTCATGGATTCGTGCGGAGGGGATCTTTGACAAGTTCTACGAACTGCTGAGGGACGCGAGGGATCCGGTTAAGGAAACTGTCCTCATCACCGTCGGTCGAGTTGGAAGGTCGGGAGTTTGACCCGGCAATATTAACACTGCACTCATTAAACTCCCAGGGTTACAACGACCAACTTCCTCGGCGTCGCAATTAGTTGCCTAATATCTCGACTCGCCGATCCCAACCCCGCATTGAAAGGCATCGCATATATGCAGGTGGGCATCAACAGTGTATCCTCGACATAGCATTGCGGGCTGATCCCTGATGCTACAGTTGCTGTCGCTGGCAAGGTTCCACGGAAAGACACCTTACAAGCTACTCAATCCTTATATCGGCGATATTGCTCGTTATCTTGTCGCACATTGGCCTCACCAGCCAGCATTACTATTGGAAACTTGTCGTCTTGTTTCCCAAGACCCGTCCGAGTTCATATCGGGGACTCTGGTTCACACACTCCCTTTGCTGTTTGCAAACTGTAACAAGGTTGTCATAGAGAAGGTTTCCCAGAGTCTGGGCTCCTCGCCGTCAGCACTCTTTTTAGACTTCTCGAAGGATATCCTTACGCAAGTTTTTCTTCTCCCCGACCAAGCGCAAACGGACAAAGCGCTTGATTTCATCCTGCTGCTTATGCCGACGCCAAGCGGGGGTAGCATCAACGCTCAAACCTTGGCTAGAAGTTGTATAATTGAATTATTGGGCACGTTCGTCTTCATGCTCGGGTCTGAAGAGTCCAAGAAAGTGCAAGAGGTAGGTCTGTTTCTGCTTGCGCGTCTTCAAGTCGGTGACACAGGATCAGGCCATGCGAGCTCTGCGCAGGCTTGAGAGCATCATTCCCTCTTCCAAGGGTCGTAAAATAACGTCAGCCTCAGACGGTGTTCGAAAATTCTTGAAATCACATATCCTAGGTCTCATCTCATACCTTGTCGACAAGTTACAAGGGGTCCAGGGAAGGGAATCGATGGCCTCGAAACAACAGACTTTACGTGGTCTCGGTGCCTTAATAAATCACGTTGGGACCGAAATAAGTATTGTCGCGCCTCAGGTAAGCGAGACGTCGGGAGACTTGTTATCAATATTGCTCGGACTCAATGACTCTAGATCATGGCGACCCTGCAAGTGACACTTGGTGCCCCCGAGTTGTCAGATGTGACGCTTGACAGCTGGTTCGTTTTCGTCAGGACCCTGGACCCTAGAGACGCTCTGGCACACGCAGGGCCGACCAGCGCATCATTAATCTCATATTGGCAGTCACTATCTCCTTACGGACGAGAAGTCGCTGGCAACATATTACGCCACCTTGTCTTGGATGTTGGAAATACCGTTGATGCCGACGGTCTAGATGACATCGTTGACGTGTCATCCATAGGAGAACTATCAGATGTACAAACCAGGTTACACACCCTACGTCGAGGCTGGTCTGTCGAGAATAGGCTTCACAGATTGCTGGAGCGTGTCTCCAGCGATAGCCTGACAGTGACACTCCAGGCCTTAAAGGAGGTCAGATCACTTCTTGAGGAACAGAGGAATTTCTTCCAATCTCTCGCCTCCGGGGACCTTTTTGACGCTCTTGTTGGCCGCACTCTTCGGATCCTGTCTTCGGTTGCGGCCCGAGATGTTGATGGGATGGATGACATCCGTTTGACGGCTTTCGAATGTATCGGCGCGATTGGTGCTCTTGATCCCGATAGACTGGACTTTGGCATGGGTGACTCGAGACCTATTGTCCTCAAAGACTTCGCTGGCGAAGACGAGTCTATTCTCTTTGCGATGCACCTTATCAAAGATGTTCTTGTAAGTGCATTCCGAGCCACCAGTGATATGGGGTACCAAACCAATTTGGCATACGCCATCCAAGAATTGCTCAAGTTCTGCCAGTTCAACGTATCCTTAATGTCCTCTGGTAGGTTCACTACTTCGACCTTGCTCAAGGCTCGAACACGATGGGACAGCCTTCCCAAACATGTACTGGAGACGATCACCCCCCTGCTTGAGAGCCGTTACACAATGAAAGAGAAAACCCTCCCTGCATTCGAGCTTCCTATATATCCTCAATACGGGACCTATCGTGAATGGCTTCAACAATGGACGACCTGGTTAATTTCTGAGGCGAAGGGAGAGGCTCAAAAGATCTTTCAACCCTTCCGATCTGTCGTTCGGAATAAGGATGTTGGCGTCGCACACCACTTGCTACCACATTTGGTCCTACACACACTTGTCTCCGGTGAGGAAGGGAAAATTTGGAACATACGGTCCGAGATACTCGCAGTTCTTGAGGACCAGGTGAACGAGAAATCCTCCTCTTCTGCAGACAAGAAGTTGTTGAGTGCACAAGTAAAGTCTCGTCTCCTCGAGAAGGCCAGCGCTGATCAATTTACTGTCCAGGTAGTCTTTATGCTACTTGACCATCTTAGCAAATGGGCGCGCCTTACACGAAAGGACAAAAAGAACGAGGCAAGGCGTGCACGAGGGAGCCGGTCTGGTGCCAATGAACAACTCACAAGAATTGACTCAGTGTTGTCAAGCATCGACCAAGACCTCATGGCGAAAGCCGCTTTCCGATGTAAAGCATATGCTAGATCACTGATGAGCTTCGAGCGCCATCTCGCTTCTCTCCAAGAGCGGAACGCGAATAGCGTGGAGATCCAATCTTGCTACGAGCGTCTTCACGAGATTTATTGTAACCTAGACGAACCTGATGGCATGGAAGGCATTTCGACCCTCATTCTCTCTCCTACCCTGGAGCACCAAATACGTCAGCATGAAAGTACTGGGAGATGGACCTCAGCCCAGAGTTGCTGGGAGCTCCGTCTACAGCAATCCCCGGACAACTTGGATTATCATATCGGTCTGCTGCGCTGCTTACGCAATTTAGGTCACTACGGTCAGTGTTTTGTGCCTAACGTCGGCCCCAAGCTGACGTACACCCAGATACGCTACGAACACATGTTCAAGGCGTGCTTACTCGCAATCCTGATTGGAAGCCGTCACTCCTTGGTTTCGAAGTCGAGAGTGCCTGGATAATTGGAGATTGGAATGACGTGCATGCCTTGGTGGATGGATCTGATGTATCAACCTCACCTGCTGTCATGGCGCGCCTTCTCCTCGCTGTCCGAGAAGGGGATTCAAATAATATTGCCAATGCGCTTTCTCGCGCGCGGTTGGCCCTGGGTAATCCCATTGTGGCCTCTGGTGGTAGAGAATACAGGCATACTTACGAGGCGGTCCTGAATCTTCACCTGGTTCATGAAGTGGAATTGATCCATCAATTCTCTGAACAAATGCAAATGGGTACAACTCGCCGTAGCGAGGCTCAAGATGAACTGACCAAAGCGTTAAACATTCGTTTGAACTCAACGTTACCCTCGTTCAAGACGAGGGAGCCGATCTTGAGTATGCGCAGAACGGCGTACGGGATCAGGTTGGTCCTCGCAGTTGAACCGAAGCTATTCCGGGATAGACCTAACGTGCTCGTTAGTCGACAGCGTTGTGGTGCTCTTTCAGGAGAAATCGGTCGCTCATGGCTAATCACTGCAAAGATAGCACGAAAGGCAGGGCATTGGCAGACTGCGTACAGCGCTATATTGCAAGCTCAGGAATCGCGCACGGCATTCTCGTTGATGCAAAAAGTTCGGCTGATTAGAGCAACTGGCGAGCCGCTGCGTGCCCTGCAAGAACTAGAACACTATCTGCAAGTTACCCGTAGGCAAGATTACTCGGCGGATGCAGAGGTGATCGATCTTACCGAAGATGGAAGCGAGCTGAAGCCGCTGAAAGCGAAAGTGAGCTATATATCTTGATTGGATATCCCTGCCTTACGTCTCGGTGATAGGCAGAACTCCTTAGGGCGCGCTGGATGGAGGAGTCGGACCGGTACGAAATGTCAGAAGTGCACAAGGTCTTTCAGCAAGCTTCGGAACTATGGCAAAAGTCAGTCACATCATTTTGGGATTTCACCTTCTCTGACGTCACAACAGATGGGAAAGTGGAATGTTCTACTATGGGAAGTACCAGGACAATTGCTTTGACAACATACCTCCGACCGACCCCAAGATTCGGTATGCACATCTTAATTTCCTATTTTCTTATGTTCACTATGCGCAGTGGATTGCGGATGCGGCTGGCGACCATACGTTGCTTCACGAAGGCGATGAAGTACGGCAACAAATTTATATACCAAACAGTTCCGCGTCTTTTAACCATCTGGTTGGATATGGGAGAAGATCCCGCTGCCCGATCGGATGAATGTTTTACAAAGATCACTGCCGAAATTTCTCGCGCCATTGGTGGTGTGCCGGCTTTCAAGGTCAGCAGCTAAATTGACGTCCGTGATCCTTTATTCAGTTCAGTTCTCTCCTAGTGGTACACCGCATTTCCCCAAATTGCATCTCGTGTTGGCCACGAGTATTCGCCGGTTGCCGATGTCTTGGCTCATCTCATATCCACTGTGATCAAAGAATTTCCTCAGCAGACCCTCTGGTTGTTTGCTTCTGTCGTGAAATCGCGCAATGAGACTAGGGCGTCACGAGGAAGGGCTATTCTTCAGAGGCTCAAGGTTAGATTTTCGGGTTATTCCCGTCATTCATGTGTGCTTATTCGAGAAGAGCTCTTGCGTCAACGAATTGGCACACGTTTCGAGCCTCATCAATGCTTCTCTTGCCATGGTAAATGGGCTTCTCGCCCTTTGTGATTTTCCAGCCCCAGATCCCCCACGGAATGCGGGTCCCGATGCGAAACCAACACTTTCGATGAAAAGGGACATCCCGCAACTGGCGAAGCTTATGCCGTCCCCATTGATTGTGCCCCTCCAAGAGTCGTTGACGGCTACCCTTCCCCCGACGTCTTCGACTATCAACACCCATCATCAGCCGTTCCCCCAAAATCTTCCGACATTTGATCGTAATCCATTTTTTCGTCAGTTGCATGTCCCTGAGTTTCTGACAAGACGAAAATTTGCAGATTTCTCAGACGAAATTGACGTCATGAGGTCTCTGGCGAAACCTCGCAAAGTCACGATTCATGGCAGCGATGGCCAAACATACGCATTCTTGGGCAAGCCAAAGGATGACTTGAGGAAAGATGCCAGACTCATGGATTTCAATTCTATCATCAACAAAATCCTGAATATGAATTCTGACTCTCGTCGGCGCCAACTTTGTACGTCTCATATGCTATGCCCCACGACGGCATCATCACTTATGGCCGCACACGGCACAGATATCCGCACTTACGGCGTTGTTACTCTCAATGAGGAGTGCGGGTTTATCCAATGGGTCCCGGACACGATAGCCATGCGCTATGTCCTCCTCCCATTATACGAGGCAAGAGGACAAAAGGGCTGGGTATGTCAGGTCCTTGTGTAAGAACGCCATCCTCACGGTGAAGAAACAGGGTCCAGAATTGCAGGCCATATTTGACAGGATTAGGAAGGCAAGTGATATTGAGGCCGGCAAGATGTTTGGGAATGAAGTCCTGCCAATGTAAACGCAATAGCCTCTCACGCAGGTTGTAATTGATTTTGAGACTTGCAGCTATCGTCCGGTATTCCACGAGTGGTTTTTAGAAACGTTCCCAGAGCCGTCGACGTGGCTTGCCAGTCGCCTCGTGTATACAAGGAGCGCGGCAGTCATGTCTATGATTGGCTTTATCTTGGGGTACGGGTACCACCACTTGTTGAGCTCAACAAGTCCTAAGTTGCACGTTGTAGGCTCGGTGACAGGCATTGCGAGAACATCTTACTGGATACCAATACTGGAAGCGTTGTTCACGTTGACTTCAACTGCTTGTTCGATAAGGTAGTCTCCTTTGGCATGCGCGCTGGACTCTGGAGCTCAGCAGAGACAGGGTAAACTGCTGGAAGTTCCGGAGAGGGTGCCATTTAGGCTCACACAGAACATGTTGGACGGGTTTGGAATATCCGGAGCAGAAGGTGAGTCCGAGTGCTCTGCTTTTATGGGTCGCTGCTTTTGCTCACGGCCCACGGCCCACCTTTTAGGAGTTTTTCGCATCGCGTGCGAGATCACGATGGGATTGTTGCGCGAGAACAAAGACACGTTGATGACGGTGCTGGACCCGTTCATTCACGATCCGCTAGTCGAATGGGAGGACGAGAAGCGCAAAATTGTGAGCTTGGCGTAAGGTCGTCTCTCTCCGAAGTTAGAATTTATGGACTTTCCAGGAGCGACAAGTGAATCGGCGTCATGCCCACAACAGGTCGCAAATCGACTTGCGCATGCTCGCCAAGACCGCGCTGAGTTCCATCGAAAAAAAGTTGAGGGGGATCCATAGCACCAGCAGGGATCGAGTTGAGAAAGAAGTGTCGACAAGCAATCTCGTGCAGATGCTTATCCAAGAAGCGACGGACAATGCAAACCTTGTGAGTGGCGGATTGCTCTAAATGACCCAGAATTTTTTTCTGACGTTCTGACACTTGTAGGGGAAGATGTATCCTGGTTGGGCACCGTGGCAGTGAAGCGACTCTTATTGGCTGCTTGGCATACCCTACCAGTACATAACGCAACGTAGAAGAGTAGTAGTATACACACTGTACAAGGTTTCCGTATCAAGTGTCGCCCAGTTCCCTCCTGAGCCCCTCCAGCTCCTTTTCTTTTTCATTGAGACCGGTGCGGAGCTTTTCTTGATCCGCGATAATCTTCTTCCTCGCCTCTTCAAAGCGTTGAATCTCGTCCTTCTCCATCACCGCAGTAAACTCAGGCACGCCTCCCTTGCTCGCCTCGAGGGATCCGGGGTTTGCGGTGTGGAACGGGACCGGCCTGCGACGAGCTTTGGGAAGGGGCGTTGGGGGATGGGCGGTGAGCGTGTTGAGAAATTGTTGGAAGGGGTCGGTAAAGACGATCTCGTCGTATTGCCACGAGTGGACGGGACCGAATTGGACGGCAACCTCGGTGGGCGGGGGCGCCTCCATGTCTGCGCCAGACGCTGTCCACGGATGTAATTTGAGATGGTGGTACAGTATGATGGGCTTCTCTGCGGCCTCTGGTATGAACGTGATTCTTATTTGAATCTCAAACTCGCCCCATCTGAAAATGCAGGCATGGTCAACGAGTTAAGAAACAAAGAAGCCGGGGAGCGCACCCCGTTTCTGTGACTTCAAACGGAGGTTTGTCCACGTCTGCGCGACTGGTAAAAAAAAGGCTGGCCTGTGGCGGAGGAATTGGGGGCAATACTTGTCACTCACTCCGTGAAGGATTGGGGTACGTCTCGTGAAGCTTGAACGTCACACGGCGAATAAAGTAGCCGAGGTCGTCTGCGCCACCAACGATGTCCGAGTCCTCTGCTGACGCGGCGCTCCGCACGGCGACGGTCCAACGATGGGTGTGCTCATGCGAGGGGTGCGCCTCGCGCTCTTCGGGTGTCAAGACGACGGCAGTGTTCCCATAGATGATAGGTCTGTAGATAGAAATGCCCTAGAGAAAAAAAAGCGCGTATGACCCCAAGAGAGTGTGAGATGAGAAAGTTGTTGTCCAGAGGCAGGTGCATACCTTGACCCGCACGCGTTCCGTGGACATGACCAGTTGCAAAAGTTACGGGTCGATCGGGCCGGTCAAAGTCAGGCTCGGGAGTTGCCGCTCCGCTCCGGGTTTATCGCGACATCGGGTGTTTGTCCAGTGCCACTTTCTACACCGCAGACCAACGCCAAATCATATAAACAATGCTCGACGCGCTCACTTACAGTACGCCTCTCTATCCTTCAAAGCGCGGGATTTGGCTAAACCCATTTCTCTGCAGAAAAGAACCTGGTTCCTGAAAGGCAGAAGGTGTACCAGGTCTGTCCAATTCGTTGGTGTTCTTCCTGTGTTTATATTCACTGGGTCCGTCTGTTCACTCCAGCACTCTCACAAGCCCGTTAATTACCTCCTTCCCCGCTCACGTCTCTATTATGGTACCTATATGCCATTCTTTTCTGTGTCAACAGGAATATGTTAACTCGGGTGCCAGGTGTTTACAAGGTTGGATTTACGCTCGGCGTCCTTGGCATCACCTATAGTGCATACTCGCTTACCAGGGTACGTGTACTATGCACGCTGATATCTCTCAATCCCACTGAGGGTCTCTTGGACCATAGGGGAAGCATTAAGCGGTATCGTGCTAGCATTAGAATTTGTCCAGTCCAGTGAACAATGAACGAGTACATAGTCATCTCCCAATGCTTTGAGTTTGAGCGCTTTCACTTGAACAGTCAAACCTACTCCTGTGTGTCTCAATGTTTATTTTTTCCAAGTTGTAGAATTGGCCCAATCACTTTCTAACATGTGGGTCTCGTTCTCACGCTCCGCATAAAAACGGCCCGCCTTTGGTCATGGACGCGCTCCAAGGCGTCTACTGTACCGTAACCGCAGCGGCATACAGTACACATTCTCCTCCTACAACACCATGGGTGACACCCAGTATATTGATCGCAGGGCCGCATCCGGAAGCTACCGCCCGGGTGGCCACGTACGTTTATCTCAAACTACTTTCACCCCTAAGCGTTCATTATGGCACTACCTCAGATGTCCGCAGGTTTGAGACGAGCACGGGAACCCTATAGAGCGAGGAATGCGTTCACAGGGCTTGTCATTGGGTCATTTGTCGTCGGGGTGTGGTTATACTCGATGAGCGCTGTCAAGCAAGATAATTTTGATGACGTAGATGAAGAAGCACGGGCGATGGTGAGGGGGGGAGTGAAGATGGTGGAAGGGAGGGGCCAGAGCGAGCGGGGGAGGACAAGTGGGTCGGCCAATACTATTTGAGGATGTGACATCATCATGGGATTGCCCCTGCTGCGGCTCTGCATGTAAAAAAAACCATCAATCAAGTCCATTACAATCCCTTCATGTCTCTCTCACCCCCTTCTTCAACCAACCTGACTTCAGGTACTGCTCTTTCATCCAACCCCTTTCTTATTCCGAGTCCAAGTCTCAATTTTCACTCTCAGAGCCCCTCTATCAAGTCAAGTTCCTATCTGCTCTCCGAACTGGTGACTAGTCTTCCCTCCCTTCTTCCTAGCTACCAGCCAGCGGCTACGTGTCTAAACATCACGCAATCTTAGGTGACCCTGCCATCATACACCCATTTCTGGCTGGGCTTAGCAAAGGCAAAAACACATCTCGTGACAGCGGGACTGACATCGGCGCGGCGGCGCTTCACCTTGCCATACGTTGTGCATCTGGTGCGCCCTTTGGTTCTATCTCAATTCCCGTCTCACTCCTCCATCCACAGCCGAAACAGTTTCCCTTCTACTTTCTCACAAGCCCATCTCCCCCAATGCCATTCATCCTCCGGCCTCGGGCACAACCGCCCTCCATCTAGCTGCCTCGCTTGGCCGTGCCGACGTTGTGAATTTACTTCTCGAACAAGACGACATTGACGACTCCCTCCGAGACAGCAACGGGAAGACATGCGTAGATGTGGCCAGGGGAAAGGACGTTCTATCTGTCATCAATGGCATGTCCATCCCCATCTTGTCATCGTCCACTTCCTTGCTCACCTGTGGCCCCTCGGGTTCAGACTCTCGGTCACTCCTAACTGCCTCTTATAGATCCCTGCTACGCACATACATTCTGTCTCCGCGTAATGACCCCCCTCCGCAGATGCTTATAACTCTCCTCTCCTCCCCGCGCGCGAGGTTACTTGATCTCTCTTACCTTGAAGATGCTTCGGGCACAACTCTACTCCACGAGGCCACTAGACGAAAGGACCTTCGACTCATCGAATTGGCCGTACGTGCTGGCGCGGATGTATTCATTCGTGATCGCAAGGGTCGCCCAGTGCAAGATGTCGTCGGCAAAGACGACAGGGTGCGGGTGTTTTTGCAACAATGTAAGCGCAATCCGGTGTTCTGTCTTCTTCGGTTCTTATTCCGTTTTAGTCGCAAACAACGATACTACGCTTATTAATGACGGCCTCACATCTGGTCCTCCCACGCTGAAAGGTTATCTTAACAAATATACGAATGTCGCCCGCGGATACAGCACACGTTGGTTTGTACTCAAAGATGGTGTCCTGTCATGTATGCAGTTCTCTTCTCTCGAGTGGCATACACTTATTTCATTAAAATGTTCAGATTATCGGCACCAGGAAGACGAACAAGTAGCATGTCGTGGTTCCATCTCTATGAAAACTGCGCTTCTGCGCCCTCCCACCGGTGCTGAGAAGTACCGTTTTGAAGTGCATTCTATCCCTTCCCGAGGACGTACAAATGCGCAGAAATGGTATTTAAAGGCTAATCACCCTGTTGAAGCCTCTCGGTGGACCCAAGCTATAACCAAAGCTATGGAACACGCGAAACAAATGTACAAGCCCGTTGAAAGTGATACCGCATCCATCTCCCGGGATTCCGGTCGAAGCACTATCCATTCGACGCTCTCCCTGCACAAGAAGGATCGTGACACCGAGTCGGTTAGCAGTTTTCTGGTACCCACAGACGATGAAGCCGGCGAATTTCCAATTCGGGTGGATTCTTCGCCACGGGTGCCGGACAAAGACGAGCAACATGACGCATCCTCGGGCAACGACAGCACGGATCGCATATACGACACCGACTTACCTCCCCATGAATCCTCTTTTGAATTACAAGGCAATTCCACGGCCGCTCAGCTTGAACTTACGAGGCAGATTTTCTCTGACCTGTCATCGCCCTCCACTACCGTCACTCGTGCTGTCGAGTTGAATACTGCCCTCAAGGAATCTCTTGGAACAGTGCAGAGCATGTTGAATGAGTACCTTCACATGGCTAAAGAACGCGATGACTGGTGGAGGGCCCGGCTTGCGCGTGAACAGCAACGCCAAGCAATTTGGGAACAGAGTTTGCAATCCGTTGTCCAAGAGGGGGAGGCTTTAGAGCGCGAGCTCCGTAGGCACTCGCGAAGACATTCAAGCACTTCCGCTGGGGAGGGCTTGGGAACGGTCAAAGCGCGACCATCCGCACTTCCATTATCACCTCCAATGGAAGAAGCCGAATTCGGGGTTATAGAACCCACTCCGGTTACGGCAGTCCCGATCTCTTCGACAAGACAACGACGGTCTTCGCCTGATTCCCTAGGAGCGAGTGCGAGTTTGGCGGCTGTTTCTCGTGCTTTGTCCACCACGCCATCTGTTGTCCGCCGCATGTCCGCACACCGGTCATCTTCTGTTGGAATAGCGGGTATCGCTCGGCCGAGCCAGGAGGACGAAGGCATTGACACTGATGAAGAAGATGAATTCTTTGACGCGATAGAGTCAAATGCCCTACCAAACTTGGTCGTGCATGAGGCACTTGCCGGACCCTCACAACCTCTCCTCCCTAAGGACATTGACAAGAGTCGATACGAAGGGTACCGTATTCTGCGTAAAGAACTCGACCTTAAGAGCGACAATCGGCCGCCGACGAGTCTTTGGAGCGTCCTAAAGCACAGTATTGGCAAGGATTTGACAAAGATAAGCTTTCCGGTCTTCTTTAACGAGCCCACCAGCATGCTGCAGCGGATGGTATGACACCCCTCCTCCCTCGTGGATAACAAAACGCTGACGGACTGGATCAGGCAGAAGACATGGAATTCTCGGAGTGTCGTGAGTCAAGATTTGTCGTTTATGCACTCGAGATGACCTAGGCCGTGTCATTTCCAGTTGACGCAGCCTTTGGAGAGCGCGACCCTCTACGTCGGATAGCATTTGTTGCAGCGTTTGCTATGTCGAATTACTCGTCGACAATTGGCCGCATTGCAAAGCCTTTCAACCCCATGCTCGTGAGCTTTGTCTCCTTGATTCCCATTTCATCTTACATATGGCTCTGTAGAGTGAGACTTTCGAATACGTACGGTTGGATAAAGAGTACCGCTATGTTTCCGAGCAAGTGAGCCACCATCCGCCAATATCGGCATGTTGGGCTGAAGGCCCCCGATGGCGATACTATGGCGAGGAACGTACAACTCATTGCTACCTTGAGTGACTGTAATGAGTTTCTCTTGCAGGTTGACGCCCAGAACAGGTTTACTGGAAAATCTTTTGAGATCCGTCCCACAGGCGTCGCGAATGTTGACATCCTCCTCCCTGCCAAGTGGGAGCCGACATATCCAAAGTACGAAAGCAAGTTCATGGACTCTGAACGGGCTGTCGAGCACTACAGTTGGAAAAAAGTCACTACGAATATTTCGGGTTTCATTCTTGGGTCACCGACGATCGACCATTATGGTGATATGATTGTAGGTTTTTCTCACAATCAGAAACCTGCCATGCGTTGAGATGATCACGAAAGGTCACCAATCACCGCACTAAAGACCAATGCGTGCTCACGTTTAAGCCAAGAGGCTGGCGCGGAAAAGACGCATTCGAAATTTCGGGCTATGTTGCAGATGCTCAAGGCAATGTTGTCTATAACATTGCGGGTCGATGGAACAGCCAGCTCATCATGCGAGCGGTGGGCACTGGCTCTGGCACGTTGGACCCTGACCAGACT
>Ga0209488_10002617_pt1 | contig 14694 bp, 10 predicted proteins | sample Rivendell_Oct201_8_FD_188349 | JGI IMG/M metagenome (GOLD analysis project Ga0209488, IMG submission 188349) | Vadose zone soil microbial communities from the Eel River Critical Zone Observatory, Northern California, USA -... | ecosystem: Environmental > Terrestrial > Soil > Vadose zone >... | reverse complement strand
GACAAAGGAGTGGATCGAGTAAACCAACCCCCGCTTCTCCCGGATCTCCTGGAACAAGCGGGAAGACATGCCGCCGCCGAGCGCCGTCGATAGCACGGCGGCGGCGTAGTAGTCCGGGTGGTCGACCGCCGGCGCGGGAAAGCCCAAAACGAGGTGCAGCTGCTCGAGAGCGCGATGCTCGCGCCGGTCGCCGCCGGTATATCGCGCGGGCTCTGTTGTAGCCGATCGGTCCGCCGGCGTGCCGCCGAGTAGCTCTTCGGCAAGGTCGACGATGCGTTCATGATCGAGATGGCCGGCTGCCGCCAGCACCATGCGCCGCGCGCCGTAATGGTCGCGTAGATAGCCGAGCACCGCGTCCCGCCCTAGTCGGCGCATGATCTCCGGACTCCCCAATACCGGCCTCCCCATCGCCTGGTCGGGAAAAGCGCGTTCCTGGAAATAGTCGAAAATGATGTCGTCGGGCGTGTCGTTCGCCTGGCCGATCTCCTGCAGGATCACCGTGCGCTCGCGCTCGATCTCCTCAAGGTCGAAAGTCGAGTATTGAAGAATGTCTGACAGGATGTCGAGCGCCAGCGGAATATCCTCCTTGAGTACTTTCGCGTAGTAGGCTGTGCTCTCGCGCGAGGTGTAGGCGTTGAGATGACCGCCTACCGCTTCGATCTCCTCGGCGATCGCGAGGGCGCTGCGCCGTTCGGTTCCCTTGAACGCCATGTGTTCGAGAAAATGCGCGACCCCGTTGATCTCGGCGGGCTCGTGCCGTGTGCCAACATCGATCCAGATGCCGAGCGAGACCGTGTCGACAGTATCCACGCGGTCGGTGGCCACCCGCAATCCGTTGGTCAAGGTCGAGAGCTGCGTCGTCATACGTTGCTCCGCTCAGGAGGTTCTGGCACGCCGCGCGTGGGCGCGGACATATCGGATTACCGCGTCGGGGTCATTTGGCAACACGGTCAGGCGCTCGCGCCGTTCCAGGAGGTCGTCGAGGACGGGCGGCAATTTCGGACGAATGCCGGTTGCACGCTCCACCGCGTCGGGAAACTTTGCCGGATGGGCGCAAGCGAAGGCGACCATCGGCGCGCTGCCGCCGCCGGCACGAAGCTCAGCGCGCGCGGCCGCTACCGCAACCGCGCTGTGAGGATCGATCAGCGTGCCCGATCGGGCATAAGTTTCGGCGATGGTTTGCATCGTGCGAGTGTCGTCGACCCTATGGGCGGAAAACAAGCGGCGCGCGGAGCGCCATCCTTGGTCATCCTCGGGCAAACATCCGCTCTCGCGAAAGAGCCGCATCGCCTCGCCGACGGCCGCGCCATTACCGCCTTTCAGCTCGAACAGCAGGCGCTCGAAATTGCTCGAGACCTGGATGTCCATGCTCGGGCTGAGGCTCTGTTCTACCGGGGCGATCGTCATGCGCCCCGTCGCTAAAAAGCGAGCGAGGATATCGTTGCGGTTGGTGCCGATCACGAGCGTGTCGATCGGCAGCCCCATGCGGCGCGCAACGTGCCCGGCATAGACATTGCCGAAATTGCCGGTCGGCACGCTGAACGAGATCGGCCGCGCCGGTGCGCCGAGCGCTGTGCCGGCGGCAAAATAATATACGGTCTGTGCAGCAATTCGCGCCCAGTTGATCGAATTGACCGCCCCGAGATTGAGCTCGCTGCGGAGCCCGACATCGGCAAACAAGGCTTTGACGAGGTCCTGACAATCGTCGAACGTCCCCGCGATGGCGACCGCGTGGGTGTTCGCTGCGTCGACCGTCGTCATCTGCCGCCGCTGCACCTCGGAAATACGGTTGTACGGGTAGAGGATGAAAATGTCGATCGCCGGGCGGTCGCGACAAGCCTGGATCGCGGCGGAGCCGGTGTCCCCCGACGTGGCGCCGACGATCGTCAGATGCTCGCCGCGCCGCGCCAGCACCGCGTCGATCAGCGGCCCCACGAGTTGCAGCGCCAGGTCCTTGAAGGCGAGCGTCGGCCCGTGAAACAACTCGAGCAGCCACAGCCGCTCGTCGAGCTGTACCAAAGGAGCCACCGCGGCGTGGCGGAATCCATCATACGCTGCTTTGGCAAGCCGCCGCAGCTCGTCGGTTTTGAAGTCGTCGCCGGCAAACAATGAAACAATCCGAGCCGCGAGCTCGGCGTAGGGCAGGCAGGCATAGTCCAGCAAGAGTGCTTCGCCCAGTTCCGGCACCTGATCTGGAACGTAGAGGCCGCCATCCTCGGCAAGGCCGGCCAGAAGCACCTCTGCGAAAGAGAGAGTGGATGGCGAGGGGCGGGCTTCGCGGGTGCTGAGATAACGCACTAAAATCAGGTCCGGTTGAGAGCCAAGCCTATCTCTGCGGCCTCGCCGCCGCAACCCGATCGGCCCCTTTCAAAGGCTCCCCCGGGATGACTTGCGGATCTAGCAGCTTTCGGTTGTCCGTCATATGACAGTCCGCGCCATCTGCAGCTAATCTGCAGCGGGAGTTCCTCTTAAGGTTGTAGGAGCCCGATCCTTCGAGAAACGGCCGCATGCAAGCCTGCTCCCGCAGTTTCACCGTCACCACATCAACCACCTACGTCCCCTCGCTCGGACGACGCACCACCGGCGCCGAGATCAATCTCAATCTATTGCGCTAATCAGGCAATTTTATGTTGCCCCATCCGCAATCACAGGAACCGTCTCCACGGACGCGCGGCGATCGTCCCCTCGTATTCAATTCATTCGCACGCTCTCGCGACGGTTACGTGACGGTTAACGAATGGTCTGGCAAGCGCCCCCGGTTAGGGCTAGGCTAGGTTAGGCTCACATGGTGCAAATAGCATCGGGCGCCAGAAAAGATTGCGGGAGGGAGGAATGCGTCGTTCACGGCGAGCCATTCCGGCGTTAGCGTTCGGCTTGGCGCTGCTCGGACCTACTCCGATGCACGCCGCCGATCGCGAGATCGATCGGCTGCTTCAAAGCCCGGTCGGCAAAGACTGGGTCACAAACGGCGGCAACCTGACCAATCAGCGCTACTCCACGCTGAAACAGATTGACACGAGCAACGTCAAGCAACTCAAAGGCGCCTGGATGACCCGCCTCAAAGGCTCCGGGTTCGGCGGCAAGTATTCGTTCGAGGCGACACCGCTCGTCAGGGACGGCGTCATGTATATCACCACCGGCAATGATGACGTGTTCGCGCTGAACGCGAAGACAGGCGAGTTCCTGTGGGAGCGCTGGTCGGGCATCGACCAGAAGATCACGAGCGTCTGCTGCGGCTGGGTCAATCGTGGTCTCGCAATGGGCGAGGGCATGCTGTTTCTCGGCCAGTTCGACGCCAACGTCGTGGCGCTCGACGTCAAGACCGGCAAGGAGGTGTGGAGGACCCCGATCGAGGTATGGCAAGACGGCTACGGGATCACCAGCGCCCCGCTCTACTATGACGGCATCGTCTATAGCGGCATTACCGGTGGTGAATACGGTGTGCGCGGGCGGTTGACTGCGCTCGACGCAAAGACCGGCAAGATCCTGTGGCGGTGGTATACCCTGCCCGGGCCGGGGGAGGTTGGCGCTGACACCTGGCCGGCCGGCACCGACCATTACAGCCGCGGCGGCGCAACGATCTGGAATACTCCGGCGCTCGATCCGCAACTCGGGCTCGTCTACTTTGCGGTCGGCAATTGCGGGCCGGATTATGACGGGTCGATGCGCGAAGGAGACAATTTGTTCTGCGCTTCGATCGTCGCGCTGAAGGCCAAGACCGGAGAATATGCCTGGCACTTCCAGCAGGTGCATCACGACATCTGGGATTACGACGCGGCCAGCCCGGTCGTCCTTTTCGACACGGTGATCGATGGGCAGCCCCGCAAGGGAATCGCCGAAGCCGGCCGCACCGGCTGGGTTTACATTCTCGACCGCACCAACGGCAAACCGCTGACTGGCATCGAGGAGCGGCCGGTGCCGCAGGAGCCGAGGCAAAAGACAGCTAAAACCCAACCCTTTCCGATCGGCGACGCGGTCGTGCCGCAATGTGCCGAGCCGCTTGAGGGATACGAAAGAGCGGGATGTATATTCGAGGTCTTCTGGGAAGAGCCGACATTGGTCCAGCCGTCCGGAATCGGCGGCACGAACTGGTCGCCGATGTCGTACAACCCCGACACTGCCAGTTTCTACGTACCCGCCACGATCCGAACCAGCGCTTACTCGCGATACGATACCAAGTATACGAAGGGGAAGCGCTATGACGGCGGCACCCAAGCAGCGCCGATTGGCTCTGCGATGAGTGGTACATTTACTGCCGTCGGAGGCAACACGAACAAAATTGTTTGGCAGAAGAAGACGCCGCATCGCATTGGCGGCGGCAGCGGCTCGACCGCCACGGCCGGCGGCATAGTCCTTCGGGGCGATCCCGACGGCAACATTCTAGCCCACGATGCCAAGACCGGCGAGGTACTGTGGCAATTCCAGACCGGCTTTGGCGCGGAAGCGCCCCCTATCGTCTATGAGGTCGACGGCGACGAGTACATCGCGATCGCCGCCGGCGGCAATCAGGGGATGGGCAGCGCCTTTGGCGACGCCGTATGGACATTCTCGTTGAAGGGGCAATTGAACCCGTTATGGCCCCCGCCGCCACCGGCGACCGTCGCCGGTCCCACCGGACCCATCGCTGAGGGCGTCGACACGGTCAAGATTGGGGACAACAACATCGAGTATGCCTACTTTCCCAGACGCACCCGGGTCAAGGCGGGGACCGCGGTGACCTTCACCAATGTCGGCGACACGCCGCACACGGCGACGGCGTTTGAACACGGCAAGATCGGGAGTTGGGATACCGGAGTTCTGGCCTCGGGCGAGTCGAAGGCGGTCACTTTCAACGAGCCGGGTATCCAATACTACATTTGTGCGCCGCATCCGTGGATGTACGGGCAGATCATCGTCGAGTAACCCGGCGATATGCCTTCGCTGAAGGCTCGCCGGCTCCGTCAGCGGGCGGGGGGTTGCGCCAGGTGCATTCCGAGGAGGGGGGCAGCCGCCTCCGGGGGCAGTTTTGCGTATCCTTGGGGAACGTCGAACAGAGTCCTGTCCTGGTTGCCGATTATGACGTGGCGTAGCTCCCAGTAGATCGTCGAGCTCTTCCCGCTCTTCGGCTCGAACTTGCCATCGCATTTCATAGGAATCCCGTCACGGCTGAGCCAGAGCGAGCCGGTGATACGCCCCCCGGACACATCTTCCTCGACCGTATACTTGGTCGTCGTGATCCCGTTGACGGTCTCCTGTCCTGCCGGCTTGCGCAACAGATTGGGGTTGCCGAGGAGTGAAAACTCCTTCGGAAGGACGAACTCGACCACCGTATGGAGCTGCGGCAGGACGACGTCACCCAGCCTGCTGCCGGTACGCAAGATGAAGACCGGCTTTACCGCCGGCAAATCCTGCTCGTGCCGCTGCTCGCCCGGCATGTGCCACATCCTCCCGACGTAACGCCGCCCGTCGAGCACCAACACCCGCTCCGCGGTGAAGCCTACCCGAGCGTCGCCCAGGGTTTCCGCCCGGGATTGGGTCGCCCCCGACATCGAGAGCAAAACTGCGACCGGGAGCAAGCGGAGCATGCAGCGGGGTCGCTTCCGGCGTGATCCCGGGCGGCGCGCTCGCAGACACGGCGCGATGCGCTGGACAGCGGCGGTGCAACCCGTATCTTGGTCCGCAATCAATCGATGATGGGTGAGGCGGGCGGTCGCGATGAATGGCAGCATCAATTCGCGGGCTCTTGCATTTGAGGGTCGGCAATGAACGATACGGATGGAATGATCACGATAAAAGTCCATGCCTCGATCGCCGAGATCCCCGCCGCCGCCTGGGATGCTTGCGCCGGCGAGGAGAATCCGAGCGTCTCTCACGCGTTCCTGAACGCCCTCGAGGAGAGCGGATCGACGACGACGCGCACGGGCTGGACGCCGCAGCATCTCACGCTCGCCGGTCCAGGATCGTCCACTATCGGCGTCGTACCGCTCTACGCGAAGACCCATTCCTACGGCGAATACATCTTTGATTACGGCTGGGCGGACGCTTTCGAACGCGCCGGTGGCCGTTACTATCCGAAGTTGCTGTCAGCATCGCCATTCACGCCGGTTCCCGGACCGCGACTGATGGCCCATGCCGGCGCGCCGCCGGAGACGCGGGCGCACTTGATTGCGGCGATGATCGAGCTCGCCAAACGACGACGAATCTCCTCGCTGCACGTCAATTTCCCCGAAAGCACCGATCTGGAGGCGTTGACTGAAGCCGGATTTCTGCAACGGCTGGGTCAGCAATTCCATTGGACGAATGACGGTTTCCGCGATTTCGACGATTTTCTCGCGGCGCTGAACTCGCGAAAGCGCAAGGCAGTCAAGAAGGAACGGCGCGAGGCGCTGGCGCCAGGTCTCGAGATCGACGTTTTGACGGGAGCCGATCTGAAACCCTGTCACTGGGACGCCTTTTACGAGTTCTATATGGCAACTTCGGACCGGAAATGGGGTTCCGCCTACCTCAATCGCCGCTTCTTCGCGCTGATCGGTGAACGGATGCCCGAGAAGATCGTCCTCATTATGGCAAGACATGGGGCCAACTACGTCGCCGGGGCGTTTAACCTTCTAGGCACGAAGACAATTTACGGCCGTAACTGGGGCAGTTATGGCGACTACAAGTTCTTGCATTTCGAGTGCTGCTATTATCAGGCAATCGAATTTGCTATCGCTCATGGGCTGAAGCGCGTCGAAGCGGGTGCCCAAGGGCCGCACAAGATCCAGCGCGGCTACCTCCCGGTGCCGACCTACAGCGCACACTGGATACCCGATTCGGGGTTTCGCAGGGCAGTCGCTCAATTTCTCGCGCGCGAGCGCGAGATGGTGACAAAAAAAATCGAGCATTTGGCGGATAACTACTCTCCGTTCCGCCACGATGGCTGACCCCAGTGAAAAGGAGCTAAACCTAGTCAATTGAGACACTTGAATGGCGTTGACCCCATCGGCAGACCGGACCTCCCCCTGATCCCCCGCATCGGGTTAATCTATCGGCACGCGCCAACCATCATCGTCAACCAAAAGTCCGCGCGGCTGCCCATCTGGACCTGCCAAAGCCATGTCTCGAATGTGATGGGGGACCAATCGGTCGATTGAACCCAGCTTAGCGGCGACTGCTCAGCGCAGGATCGCGAATACTGTGTTGGCTGCCCACGCCCGGCGGCCGGCTACTCGACCAGTTCGGGTTCCTTTGGAGCCGGTGCGACCGGGCGCTCCTCGAAGGAGAAGGCGGGCGTTTCCTCCTCCGGCTTTTTGGTGACCCGCACGATGCCGCCTTTCGCCAGCCGCCCGAACAACAGCTCGTCGGCAAGCGGCTTCTTGATATGCTCCTGAATGACGCGGGCGAGCGGGCGGGCCCCAAACAGCGGATCGTAACCCTTTTCTGCAAGCCACGTACGCGCGCTCGCATCGAGTTCGATAGTGACGTTGCGGTCGGCAAGCTGCTCTTCGAGCTGGAGCACGAATTTGTCGACGACCCGCCCGATCGTCTCCGTCGACAGCGCAGCGAACGAGATCGTCGCGTCGAGTCGATTGCGGAACTCGGGGGTAAACATGCGGTTGATCGCTTCGTGATCGTCCCCCTCACGGATACCGCTGCCGAAGCCAATCGCAGCCTTTGCAAGGTCAGACGCTCCGGCATTTGTCGTCATTATCAGGATCACATTACGGAAATCGACGATCTTGCCGTTATGATCGGTCAGTTTGCCGTAATCCATGACCTGCAGCAGAATGTTGAAGAGATCGGGATGCGCCTTCTCGATCTCGTCGAGCAGAAGCACGCTGTGCGGGTGTTGGTCGATCGCGTCGGTCAACAGCCCGCCCTGGTCGAAGCCGACATAACCGGGCGGAGCGCCGATCAGCCGCGATACGGTATGCCGCTCCATGTACTCGGACATGTCGAACCGGGTGATCTCGATGCCCATGGTGCGAGAGAGCTGGCGTGCAACCTCGGTCTTGCCGACCCCGGTCGGGCCGGAGAACAAGTAAGAGCCGATCGGTTTCTCGGGATCGCGCAGACCGGCACGGGCCAGCTTGATTGCAGAAACCAGCGCCTCGATCGCCTTGTCCTGACCGAACACCATTGTCCTCAGATCGCGCTGAAGGTTCCTCAGCACCTCGCGATCGTCGCGCGACACGCTCTTTGGTGGAATCCGCGCCATCGTTGCGATGCAAGCCTCGACTTCCTTCGCCGTGATGGTCTTGCGGCGGCGGCTCTCCGGGACGAGCATCTGCGCCGCCCCCGTCTCGTCGATGACATCGATCGCCTTGTCAGGCAGCTTGCGGTCGCCGATGTAGCGATGCGACAGTTCAACCGCGGCGCGTAATGCGTCGCTCGTATAGCGCACCTTGTGATGGCGTTCGTAATAGGGTTTTAGGCCGCGCAGGATCTTGATCGAATCCTCGACCGTGGGTTCGTTGACGTCGATCTTTTGGAAACGGCGGACGAGCGCGCGATCCTTCTCGAAATAGTTGCGATATTCTTTGTAGGTAGTCGAGCCGATGCAGCGGATTACGCCCCCCGCCAGCGCCGGCTTCAGCAAGTTCGAGGCATCCATCGCCCCGCCACTTGTCGCGCCGGCGCCGATGACCGTATGGATCTCATCGATGAACAGGATGGCGCCGGGCTGTGCCTCGAGCTCGGCCAGCACCGCCTTGAGGCGTTCCTCGAAATCCCCGCGGTAGCGCGTTCCTGCGAGCAGCGCGCCCATGTCGAGCGCGTAGATCGTCGCGCTCAGCAGCACCTCGGGGACCTCACGTTGGACGATACGGCGGGCCAACCCTTCGGCGATCGCTGTTTTTCCGACACCGGGCTCGCCGACGTAAAGCGGATTGTTCTTGGCCCGCCGGCACAGTATCTGAATTGTACGCTCGACTTCAGCTTCACGCCCAATCAGCGGATCGATCCTACCGCCTTTCGCCTTCTTGTTGAGATTGACGCAATACGCGTCTAGCGCATCATGATTGCGCTTCTGCGACTTTTCGCCGCGCTCGTCCTCCTCGGCTCCTTGGACGCGCCGAGTTTCCGAGCGTCCAGGGGCCTTGGCGATGCCGTGGGAAATGTAGTTGACCGCGTCGAACCGGGTCATGTCCTGCTCTTGCAGGAAATATACGGCGTGGCTTTCGCGCTCCGCGAACATGGCGACGAGAACGTTGGCGCCGGTTACCTCCTCGCGGCCTGAAGATTGGACGTGAATCGCGGCGCGCTGCAATACGCGTTGGAAGCTCGCCGTTGGCTTGGCATCATCGCTGTGGGCGGCAACAAGGTTGGCGAGCTCGTTGTCGACATAGTTCAAAACGTCGCGACGCAGCCGCTCGAGCTCGACGCCGCAGGCACGCAGCACGGCGACAGCGTCCTGATCCTCGGTCAGCGAAAGCAGCAGATGCTCGAGCGTGGCATATTCGTGCCGGCGCTCGTTGGCGCAGGCGAGAGCCCGATGAAGGGACTTTTCGAGATTGCGTGACAACACGCCCGCCTATCCTCCTTCCAGGCCCCGGCGTAGATCGCTCGGGGCTAGTCCTTTTCCAGCGTGCACTGCAGCGGATGCTGGTGCTGCCGGGCGAAATCCATGACCTGGGTCACTTTGGTCTCGGCCACTTCGTAGGTGTAGACGCCACACACTCCCACACCCCGGCGATGTACGTGCAGCATGATGCGCGTCGCCTCCGAGCGGTTCTTGTTGAAAAACCGCTCGAGGATGTGAACGACGAATTCCATAGGGGTATAATCGTCGTTTAGCATCAACACCTTATACATCGACGGCTTCTTCGTCTTAGGCTTTGCCTTGACGACAACTCCCGTACCCGGCCCTTCCTCGCCGCGCTTTCCGTTCTCGCTCATGTCGGCCCGAGGAGATGACGCTGCTCGCTGTCCAATGATATTGGCTTTCTGCAGCTGCGCCAAAGTCTTTTCCGCGATGTCCGCCAAATGCTGATAGAGCCTTCCGAGAACCCCCTATTCACGCCGATGGGGCCGGCGCAGGAGACCGTCGATCATCGTGTCAATCGACGCGCCGCGGTGAAGAACCGCATCGACAGCGTCGCTGATCGGCATCTCGATGCCGAGCCGCTGCGCCAGTCCCGAGACAGCGGTAGCGGTCGCGACACCCTCGACGACTGAGCGACGGCCGGCGAGCGCTTCGCCAGGAACCTGCCCGCGCCCAAGCGCGAGCCCGAGCGCATAATTGCGAGATTGCGCGCTGCTGCAGGTAAGCACCAGGTCTCCGAGGCCGGATAGCCCTCTAAAGGTTTCGGCGCGGGCGCCCTTGGCGAGCCCCACCCGAACCATCTCGGCGAGACCGCGGGTGATCAGCGAGGCGCGGGCGTTCTCACCCAATCCGCGCCCGACGACGGTTCCGCACGCAATTGCGATCACGTTCTTGACGGCACCGCCGATTTCGGCACCGGTCGGGTCGTCGGACAAGTAGGGGCGGAACCTGCCGCTCCCGAGCGCGCCGGCGAAAGCGTGAGCGAGCACCGCATCACGGCTGGCGATCGTAACCGCCGTGGGCAGGCCGCGTGCGACCTCGGCGGCGAAGGTCGGTCCCGAGAGCACCGCGACCGGCGAATTCGGCAGAAGTTCGGCAGAAACTTCCGACATCGTTCTCAGCGACTCCGCCTCGATCCCCTTCGAGCAGTGCAGCACCGGAAGCCCCGAGGGTAAGCCGGGCCGAAGCGTGAGGATCACCGCGCGCAAGAATTGCGCCGGTATGGCCAGGAGCGCCGCTTCAGCGTCGGCCGTCGCTGCGTCGATATCGCTTGTCGCGACAATTGTTGAGTCGAGTATCGCGCCCGGCAAAAGCGACGGGTTTTTGTGCCGTTCGTTGATCGCCGCCACGACAGCGCGGTCACGCGCCCATAACACCGGCATCGAGCCCGCGCGCCGAGCAACGACGCTCAGTGCCGTACCCCAAGCGCCGGCGCCGATGATCGCCAACCGTTTCACCTGTTCGACCTCGTCAGCATGCTCGCCGAGCAGCAACCCACGACGGTTGCGGCGTGACATCAAGCGGCCAGCGCGGCCGGAGCGCAGAATCGAGGCCATCGGTCAAGCCCAGGCGCAGACGCTCGATGCCCGCCCAGGCAATCATCGCGGCGTTGTCGGTACACAATTCCGGCGGCGGCGCAACAAAGCGCAGCCCGCTGTTAGCGGCGAGGGCCGCCAGGCGATGGCGCAACTGCCCGTTGGCCGCAACGCCGCCGGAAGCGACCAGGCTTTGTCCGTTTGGGTGATGGTGGCGGAACCAAGCGATAGCGTTTGCCGTTCGGTCGGCCAACGCATCGCAGATGGCGCATTCGACCGACGCTGCGAGGTCAGCCACATCGCGGGCGTCGAAAGGACCTCGTTCGCAGGTAAGCAGCCGCACGGCCGTCTTCAATCCGGAAAAAGAGAAATCGCAGCCCTGCCTGCCTTTGAGCGGGCGCGGCAACGCGAAGCGGTGGGGGTCGCCCACGCGTGCAGTCCGCTCGATCGCAGGTCCGCCGGGATAGCCGAGGCCGATCAGCTTGGCCGCCTTGTCAAACGCCTCTCCGGCGGCGTCGTCGAGCGTTGTGCCTAGGCAGACATAGCTCCCGACACCCATGCACGACAGGAGCTGGCAATGCCCGCCGGAAACCAGGAGGAGGAGATAGGGAAAGGCGACATTATGCGTCAGGCGAGCCGTCAGAGCATGCGCTTCAAGATGGTTAACTGCGATAAACGGCTTGTTGGCGGCCCATGCGATCCCCTTTGCGGTCATGGCGCCGACAATCAAACCGCCGATCAGACCAGGGCCTGCAGCAGCGGCTACGCCATCGATCTGGGCCAGCGTGACTTCGGCCTGTACAAGGGCCCGGGTGATGGCGGTATCAAGGTGATCGAGATGGGCCCGCGCCGAGATCTCCGGCACAACTCCGCCAAAGGGCGCATGCAAGACCGCTTGCCCGTAAACCTCATTTGACCGGATTCTCCTGGAGGGAGGGATCTCAGCAACAACCGCCGCGGCGGTCTCATCGCAGCTCGTCTCAATGCCGAGAACGATCATAGGGTTAAAGCAACAGCCGTCAGACCGTCCATTTCTGCAAGGTATGATGCGGCATCTGGAGGTTAGCCGGGCGCGGCAACTTCATAGGTTTTGAGCGTCTTGTCGGTGGCGGCATCGATCTCAAGCAGCTTGACGGAATACCCCCACAACGTTGCTGCATGACGCAGCACCGCGCGGCTGCTTTTTTCCTCAAGCAAAACGCCGTTATGGACGTAATGCGCAAGAATTAGGCAACGATCGCCTCTAAGATCCACATCGACGACCTGAACGTCGGGCTCGCGCCGAGACAGATCGTATTGACGAGACAAGGCGCTCCGGATCTTGCGGTATCCGAGATCGTCGTGGATTGCCTCGACGCGCAACGCGGGTTTGGTGCTGTCGTCGGCAACTTGAAACAGGCGAAAGCGTCGGATAATTGCCGGGCTCAAAAACTGCAGTACGAAGCTTTCGTCGCGGTAGTTGGCCCACGCGTCACGCAGGACACCATAGCCGTCTCCAGCCCCGGCGATGTCGGGAAACCATTCCCGGTCCTCTTCGGTCGGCTCCTCGCAGATGCGGTATATATCACTCATCATCGCAAAGCCGAGCGCATACGGGTTGAGGCCGCTGAAACGCGGATCGTCAAAATCCGGCTGGAAGACGACGCTCGAATGCGAATGTAGGAACTCCAGCATGGAACCTTCGGTGATCAACCCTTTGTCGTGTAGCCGCCGCATGATCTCGTAATGGACGAACGTGGCGCACCCTTCGTTCATCAGCTGGAGCTGTTTCTGCGGGTAGAAATATTGCGCAATCAGGCGGACGATACGAACCAACTCCCGTTGCCAATCCTCAAGTCGCGGGGCTCGCTTCTCGATCAGGTATAGCAGGTTCTCCTCGGGCAGTCCGAGCTCGCGCTCTATCTCCTGGAGACGCCCCTCCGCCGCGTCGGGATCTTCCTTGCCCTTTTCGCTGCCGGGCACAGTGCGCCACAAATCATTGTAGGTTGCTTCCGAATGCGCCCTCCACTCTTCCGCCCGGCGTTGCTCCTCGGCAAGGTTCGGTTTGGTCCGGTGAGCGTAGCGGTTGACCCCATGGTCCTTTAGCGCATGCGCAGCATCGAGAACGCGCTCTACGGCGTCGATCCCATGCCGTTCCTCGCATTTTGTGACATAGTCGCGTGCGAAACTCAGGTAATCAAGGATGCCGTTGGCATCAGTCCACTGACGGAACAGGTAGTTATTTTTAAAAAAATGGTTATGCCCGAATGCAGCATGAGCAATGACTAATGTCTGCATAGTCATGGAATTTTCTTCCATGATGTAGCAGATGCATGGGTTTGAGTTGATGACGATTTCGTATGCAAGCCCTTGTAGGCCCCTGCGGTAGAGCGTTTCATGAAAAGCAAAGCGCTTGCCGAAGCTCCAGTGACGATACATCAGCGGCAAGCCGACCGAGGCATAGGCGTCTAGCATTTGCTCGGAAGTGATAACCTCGATTTGGACGGGGTAGACGTCGAGGCCGAGATCGTCGAGGGCGATCCTCTCGACTCCGTCGTAAACCTTACGGAGCCCGGTGAAGTCCCAATTGGGGCCCGAGAAGAGAGGGACTGCGGCCTCGAGCCGTGCTGCTTCAGTCAAGTGCGTGTCAGGCACGGACACCCCCTTTCGCAAACAGTTCGTGGAACACCGAAAAAATTTGCGACGGGTCACCAACCCGACGCATCGCGAAGTGCGGGTGGGCGGGCGCGACCTCGCTGTAGGCTCGCCACAGATCGCTGTCGCGCGACAACCCGGTGAGGCTGCCGCCCATCCCGTCGCCGACCTCCACATAGGCGAAATATTGGCACAGCGGGAGCACTTCCCCACCCAGCAGGGCGACGCAGCGGCCGCTGTCGGCCCCGTAATTGTCGCCGTCAGAAGCCTGTGCGGCGTAGATATTCCAGCGATCGGTGGAGTATCGCGCTCGCGCAATCTCCAGCATTTTTTCAAGTGCTGTCGAAACCACCGTTCCGCCGGTTTCCCGACTGTAAAAGAAGGTCTCCTCGTCCACCTCTTCGGCCGTGCTTGTATGACGGATAAAGACGACGTCCACATGCCGGTACCGGCGGATCAGAAACACGTGCAACAGCATGAAGAACCGCTTGGCGAGGTCTTTCATTGCCTCGGTCATCGATCCGGACACGTCCATCAGGCAGAACATCACCGCCTCGGTGTTTGGCCGAGGTACGCGCTCGAAACGGTTGTAGCGAACATCCAGCGGATCAATGTACGGAATTATCTTGCTGCGGTGCTCAAGCCGCTCGAACTCACGGGTAAGCCTGTCCGCGTCTTCCTCGGCGCCGCGGGCGCGGGCCTCCTCGATCGCCTCGCGGATGGCGGCCAGCTCCCGGGGCTTAGGCCGCCTGAGGGAGATGCGCCGGGCCATGCTGTTGCGCATTGTACGGCGAATGCTCAGATTGGCCGGATTTCCCGTGACTGTGTAACCGGCGCGCTGCAGATCGACCGCGAAGGTCTCCTTGAGGCTCTTCTTCACCAGGTCGGGCAGCTCGAGATCCTCGAAAAACATGTCGAGGAACTCTTCCTTGGACAGAGTGAACTCAAACGCATCCTCGCCAGATCCGTCCGGGCTGCCCTGCGATCCGCTTCGCCCTTCGCCGCCCGTCGGCCGCGGAATTT
>Ga0209488_10002616_pt1 | contig 14696 bp, 13 predicted proteins | sample Rivendell_Oct201_8_FD_188349 | JGI IMG/M metagenome (GOLD analysis project Ga0209488, IMG submission 188349) | Vadose zone soil microbial communities from the Eel River Critical Zone Observatory, Northern California, USA -... | ecosystem: Environmental > Terrestrial > Soil > Vadose zone >... | reverse complement strand
ACCATACCGTGGATGACGCGCCGTACGGCGGGGGCGCCGGAATGGTGCTCAAACCGGAGCCGTTTTTCGAGGCGGCCCAGGATCTGAAAGCAAAACCGCCGATCGTCCTGTTGTCGGCGCGCGGGCAGTTGTTCACGCACGAGACAGCAGTTCGCTATTCACTGGGCAGTGAGCTGACGTTGCTGTGCGGGCACTACAAGGACGTCGATCAACGCGTCGTCGATGGCCTGGGCGCGGAGGAAGTTTCGATCGGCGACTTCGTGCTGTCGGGGGGTGAGCCGGCGGCGCTGACCGTCGTGGACGCGGTCGTACGGCTGCTGCCCGGGGCGCTGGGAGATCACGAATCGGCTTCGAGCGATTCGCATTATGAAGGATTATTGGCGCCGCCCAGCTACACGCGGCCGCCCAGCTATCGCGGGCTCGATGTCCCGGACGTATTGTTGAGTGGCGACCACGACAAGATTGCGGCATGGCGGGCGGCGCAAGCCGAGCGTCTCACGCGCGAACGAAGACCAGATATCTGGCTGAAACACGGGGACTAGGTATGGAAAGACTGCGAGCAATCGAGCGCGAAGGCCTCAAGACGAACATTCCGGCCTTTGCTCCCGGCGATACGGTGCGGGTCATGGTGCGCGTGCGCGAGGGTGAGAAGGAGCGTCTCCAGGCGTTCGAGGGCATCTGCATCGCCCGGCGTGGTGGCGGCATCAATGAGACGTTCACCGTCCGCAAGATTTCCGCCGGCGTGGGTGTCGAGCGGATATTCCCGCTCCATGCGCCGTTGATCGCGGAAATCGGCATCATGCGCAAAGGCCGCGTACGGCGCGCGAAGCTCTATTTCCTGCGGCGCCTCGCCGGCAAGGCCGCGCGCATCCGCGAGAAGCGTAGCATGACCGTTCCGACCGGCGGCACCGCCGAACAGGAGTCGACGCCGAAGTGAGACACCGCCGCCCTTCGCTGAAGCGCGAGGCGGCGTTGTGGTGCGAAGGTCGGAGCATCGTCGCCGGAATCGATGAAGTCGGCCGCGGTCCACTGGCAGGTCCAGTGGTCGCCGCGGCCGTCGTGTTTCCGGTGGGCGCGAAGCCGATTCGCGGGCTCGACGACTCGAAAGTGCTCACGGCGCTGCAGCGCCAGAGGTTCGCGCCCAAGATCCGTGAGCGCGCGATTGCGGTGGCGGTCGGTGCGGCCAGCGTCCGGGAGATCGACCGGTTCAACATCCGGCGCGCGTCGATTCTGGCGATGGAGCGCGCGTTGCGGCGCCTCGGTATCGTCCCCGCTCACGTGCTCGTCGACGGGTTGCCATGTCCGGAGCTCGGCTGCGAGCATGAAGCGATCGTGGATGGCGACGCGCTCTGCCATTCGATCGCGGCGGCGTCGATCATCGCGAAGGTGGTCCGCGACTACCTGATGGACCGCCTCGCCGCGCGTCATCCCGGATACTGCTGGGAAACCAATAAGGGCTATGCGACACCCGAGCACCTCGACGCGATTCAACGTCTCGGCGTCACCCGTCATCACCGCTTCAGCTTCGAGCCGGTCGCCCAGATCGAGCTGTTAACGATTTCGGCTGCGACGTAATCCCTTCAGAAACTCGGGCAGCGGCCGCGTGTTCAGGATGTCGGCCGCGGTCAACCCCGCGCGTCGTGCCACCGCGACCGCAAACTTCATGAATCCCAGCTCGCGCGTATTGTGCGCGTCGGTCGACAGCACGAACCGGACGCCATGCGCTTTCGCGGCCGCGGCCAGCGTGTCCGGCAAATCGAGCCGTTCGCTGCCGTTGATCTCGAGCAGGCACTTCGCGTTGGCCGCCGCTTTCGCCACCACGTCGAAATCGAGGGGATAAGACGGACGGACCGGGACGATCCGGCCGGTCGGGTGGCCGATCGCATCGACCCAACGGTTTTCGATCGCGCCGAGCAACCGGTCCGTCAGCTGCCGTTCGCTCTGTTTCAGGCCGTAGTGAATCGTCGCGACCACGTAGTCGGCTTCCGCGAGCACATCGTCGGGCAAGTCGAGCTTCCCGCTCTCCAGAATGTCCATCTCGACGCTCTTGAGGATGCGGAAGCCGCGCATGCCCTGGTTGACGCGGTCGATCGCTTTCCACTGGGCGCGCAGCTCGGCGGGGGTTTGTCCGGCCATCGACATCCGCGGCGAATGATCCGTGATCGCGATGTAGGCGTACCCGAGCGCCCGCGCGGCCTCCGCCATCTCTGCGAGGGTCGCTTTGCCGTCGCTCGCGTCGGTGTGCATCTGCAGGTCGCCGCGGACGTCTTCGAGCGAGACGAGCGCGGGAAGCGCGTGCTCGCGGGCCAGTGCGATCTCGTTCCGTCCCTCGCGCAGCTCCGGCGGGATCCAGTCCAGGCCCAGAACGCCGTACACGTCCGCCTCGGTGCGTCCCGCGATACACTTCGATCCACGATACACGCCGTACTCGTTCAGTTTCAGCTTCTTCGCCTGGGCGACCTTGCGCAGCTCGATGTTGTGCGCTTGCGAGCCGGTGAAGTACTGCATAGCGGCGCCGAAGGCCGCGGGCTCGACGACCCGCAGATCCACCTGGAGTCCGCTCGAGAGTCGTACCGTCGAGCGGGTATCTCCCTGCGCGGCGACGTGCGTGACTTCGCCGAATTTGCCGAACCGCGCGATGACCGCGGAGGGCTTCCTGCAGCTGACCACGATGTCGAGGTCCCCGATGGTCTCCTTGCGCCGCCGGAAACTGCCGGCGACGTCGATGTCGTCGATTCCCCCGCCGGCCTTCAGGTATTCCGTGATCGCGCGGGCGTACTGCTCGGCTTCGTGCAGCACCATGCGCTTCTGTGCCGCCCCTTCGGGCGCGGAGACGCCCTCGCGGATCTTCTCGAGCAACTTGGGACCGAAGCCGGGGAGCTTCGCGATTTTTCCCTTCTCCAGCGCGTCCTTGAGATCCGCGACACTGTTCACCTTCAGCTCTTCGTGAAACAGCTTGACGCGTTTGGGGCCGAGACCGGGAATGCGGAGCAGCTCGAGCAATCCCGGTGGGACGGTCGCCACGAGCTGCTGGCGCTGGGGCAGGGTACCCGTCGCGATCAACGCGGTGATCTCTTTCGCGATCCCGCCGCCGATTCCCGGCAGGTCGGTGAGGTCGAACGCTTCGCCCGACACGAGCTCGGCGATGGGATCGGGATGATCGGCCACGGTGCGCGCCGCGTTGCGATAGGCGCGCACCTTGAACGGATTGCCCGCGGAGATCTCGAGGAGGTCGGCGACGTCAGCGAGGAGGCGCGCGATTTCGGCGTTCTGCATCGCTCGAAAGGTAAGGCTTGCGGACGTCCGTCACCGGTGATACGCTAGCCGTCCCGAAACATCCTTCCCATCCCGTCGGAGGCAGAAGCATGGTGCGCAGGCTCCTCGGGCCGGTGGTATTGGCTCTCGCTTTCCCCGTCCTACTGGCTGCACAATCGCAGGCGACCACAGGCGTCATCCGGGGCACGGTCACAGACCCCTCGGGAACGCCGGTCGCCGGCGCCACCGTCGTCCTGCACGAGTCGCAGACCGGTTTCCAGCGCCAGGTCGCGACCAATGAACGCGGCGTGTTCATCGCGCCTCTCATGCCGCTGGGGACGTACGACGTGGCCGCCCGCGCCGTGGGTTTCAGCGAGACGCGGCGCACCGGCGTCCGCCTGGGTGTCGGCGAGACGGTGAACCTGAACCTGCCACTGGCCGCCGTGCAGCTGCAGGCGGTGGTCGTCGAGGCCACCCAACCGGTCGTCGACGCGACCAGAATTGAGAGTTCCACCCGCCTGCCCGACGCCGCGGTGTCGCGCCTCCCCAACAACGGGCGCAACTACCTGAATTTGACGCTGCTCACACCCAACGTGGCGATCGTGCAGGGTCCGGACGGTGACGAGCTGTCGATCGGCGGGCAAAAGGGAATTCACAACAACGTTTCGGTGGACGGCGCCGACTTCAACAATCCGTTCTTCGGCGAGCAGCGCGGCGGCCAGCGGCCGCCCTTCACGTTCAACCTCGACGCCGTACAGGAGATCGTGGTCACGTCCTCGGGCGCCAATGCCGAGTTCGGCCGCTCCTCCGGCGGCTTTGTGAACGTCGTCACCAAGTCGGGCACGAATCAGGTGCACGGCTCGGTGCACTATTATGGAAAGGACGGCGCATTGTCCGGCGTGGCGCACCACGGCGCCGAGAGCCTCTCCCCCGACTTCACCCAACACCAGTTCGGCTTCACCCTCGGTGGGCCGATCAAGCACGACCGGGCATTCTTCTTCGTCGCCTACGACCAGCAGATTTACGACGAGACGAAGCAGACGAATCCCAATCGCATCGCGGCGCCACTGCGTGCGTGGATGGACACGGCGTTCGGTGGAGCGTTGCGGAACGACTATGGGTCGATCGCACGCACGAACAACGCGCGGGCGCTCCTCGCGAAGTTCGACTTCCGGCTGTCGGACAAGCACAACGTTTCGCTCAAGTACAACTACACGTGGTCGGAGCAGGGCAACGGTACGTTCGATGTGGACAGCTGGGGGCGTAGCGCCAACGGACTCGAGCAGGATCATTCCAACGCGATCAACGGCAGCCTCATGTCGTATTTGTCGCCCGGCTTGGCGAACGAATTCCGGTTCCAATATTCTCGTGAAGATCGGCCTCGTCCCTACGACGGCCCTCGCACCGCTGCCATTGGCACCGACCCGACGGGGACCGGTCTGCGGCCCTTCCCCGACGTCGCACTGGACTTTGCCGGCGGTTACCGGTTCGGCATGCCGTTCTTTCTGCCGGTCGCGTACTACGACACGCGCGCGCAGCTGCTCGACAACATCACCATCGCCAAAGGCGACCACCTCTTCAAGCTCGGCGGCGAGTTCAACCGTGTGAACTCGGTCCAGACGTTCATCGGTTTTGCGAACAGCCGCTACATCTTCAGCTCGGTGAACGGGTTCCTCAACTACGTCGCCAACGATTCGAACTACGTGGAGTGCGCCAACGGGACCAGCAATGTCACGGGCGCGTGCCCCGGGTCGTCGATTACCGGTCCGGTCTTGCTCTACTTGCAGCAGGCGGGTGTGAATCGCTCGGTTCGGGACGCGGGGACGCAGAGCATCCCGCAGACCGACCTGGACTTCTACATCCAGGACACCTGGAAGCCGAATTCGAAGTGGACCTTCAACTACGGGCTGCGGTGGTCCGCGCAGATCCAGCCGAGCCTGCTCTCGCCTCGTGACTCGACGGCGTACGCGCCGCTCTATGGCCAGACGGTCACGAATGCCCAGGGGACGTTTACATTCCCCTCGGACGGCACGATTCCGTCGGACAAGAAAATGATTCAACCGCGTCTGGGCATCGCGTGGGATCCGCACGGCGACGGCCGCCAGGTCTGGCGGGCCAGCGCCGGCCTATACTATGCCCGCATTCCGGGGCTGAATCTCGCATCCACACGCAGCACGGACGGCTATCGGGGCGTGACGCTGTTTGGGTCCAGCGCCACGATCCCGTTCGGTTTGCCCGCACCGTCATTCCCGAACCTGTTCCCATCCAACGTGCCGCTATCGGCGGTGTTCGCGCCCTCGGTATTCGTGTTCGACAAGAACTTCCGCAATCCGCGGACGCTCAACCTCACGATCGGTTACGAGCAGCAGGTCGCTTCAGATCTCGGGCTGTCGCTCACCTTCACGCATGCCGCCACCGATCATGTTACCCGCTTCATCAACCGGAACGACGCTTTGTTCGGCTCACCATGGACCGGCGTGGGGACCCTCACCGTCGTCGAGTCGAGCGCCAAGTCGACCTACAACGGCTTCACGATCGGCCTCAAGCGTGTGCTCGATCCGAACTTCCAGTTCCAGGTCAACTACACGCTGTCGTTTGACAAGTCGGACGACGACAACGAGCGGGATCCATTCACGTTCCGGTACGCCCGCGCCGACAACCTGGCACCGGAGTACGGCTGGAGCGACCGCGATCAGCGGCATCGCTTCAACGGCTGGATGATCGCGCACATCGGCGGCGGACTCTTCCTCAACAATCGGCTGAGCCTGTACTCGGCGCAGCCGACGTCGGCGAGCTGCGGGCCCAGCCCCTTCAGTCCCTTTGCCCCTGCCAAGGGTCAGCGGGCCACCTCGGCCGCCGACCGTAACTGCACGGACGGCAGCGTGCTCCAGCGCAACACGCTCCGCAAGGACAACAGCTACTTCTCGTGGGACGTCGGCCTCACGTGGCCGTTCAACGTCGGCAAAGGCCGCGTGGAGCTCGTGGCGCAGATGTTCAACGTCCTCGGCTCAGAGAACTTCCGTGATCCGGCGGCGACGAGCCTGCTGTTCAACTTCGATGGCACGTTGCGCAGCGGCCTGGGCGATCCGCAACAGACGCAGCTCGGGTTGCACTGGGTTTTCTAAAGCGGCGCGGCAGGTAGCAGAAAAGGGGCGGTGGGCGTTGCGGCCTACCGCCCCTTGCTGTTTTTCAACCCGTCGCGGTTTAGCTTTGACGGGGTTATTCGGAGGCGGTAGCTCAGTTGGTAGAGCAACGGACTTTTAATCCGTAGGTCCTGGGTTCGATCCCCAGCCGCCTCATGAAGGATCATTCGGTCAATCCTCACAGCAATCTCAGCAACGGCCGTCTAGGGTCCCCTCAGCTATGACGACGTCTGAAAACGTGGTGTTGGTCGTCCGGCTGACCGACTCCTTCAGCGACTTCTGGCCGCTTCTCGCCGCTGAGCTGAAGGTTCCGCTGCTGGAATGGCTCCCCGCGGAGGGCGAACCCCCGCCGCCGGGCGTCGCCCTCGTTCTGATCGCTGCCGGCGGCGCTGAGCCTGAGCTTCCCGGGTTCATCCCGACACTGATGTTTTCGCCGGACGTGCCGATCATCGCGGTTGGTGCTTCCACCACGCACCGCCTCGCCGCGCAGGCCGTCGCCGCCGGGGCCGCCGATTATTTCGCGCTTCCCGACGACCGCGACGCGCTGCGCGAGGTGGTCGCGGCCGCCGTCGCGACACGCCGTGCGGCGCAGGCGCGCGGCGACCTCGCCCGTTTCGAAGCGCAGGCGCACGCGTTCCGAGAGATCGTCGGGACCAGCCCGGCGCTGCGCGCCACACTCGAACGAGCCGCCCGCGTCCTGCCCCACGACGAGGCGACCGTGCTCATCACCGGGGAAACCGGCACCGGGAAAGAGTTGCTCGCACGCGCGGTGCACTACGGCGGCCCCCGCGCCGCGGCGCCATTCATCGAGCTGAATTGTGCGGCGATCCCGGCCCAGCTCCTGGAGAGTGAGCTGTTTGGTCACGAGCGAGGCGCTTTCACCGATGCCAGGACGGCCAAACCGGGGCTGTTCGAAGCCGCTGACCGTGGGACGCTGCTGCTCGACGAGATCAACCGGCTGGCGCCGGAGCTGCAAGCGAAACTGCTGCGCACGCTGGAGGATAAGACCGCCAGGCGCCTGGGCGCGACGCAAAGCCGTCGGTTCGACGTGCGAATCATCGCGGCGACCAACACTGAGCTCGTGACCGAGGTGCGCGAAGGACGGTTTCGTGAAGATCTGTTCTACCGCCTCAACGTCATCACCTTGCATCTGCCGGCACTGCGCGAGCGAGGCGAAGACGTCCTGCTGCTCGCCGAGACATTCCTGACCCGGTTCAGCACACAATACGGACTACCACACCCGTCGCTCACCGTCGAAGCCCGACGGGCGCTTCTCGCCCACTCCTGGCCCGGCAACGTGCGCGAGCTCCGGAACGCCATGGAACGCGCACTCCTTCTGTCGCCACCCGGCACCTTGGAGCTCGGGGAGCTGGACGCGTCGCGTTCCGTGAGGGTGGTGACCGGGGGTCTGCCATTTCCCGCGCGCTTGCATGACATCGTACGGGCGGCTGCTCAGGGCATGCTCGACGCCGCGGGCGGCAATCGATCCGAGGCGGCGAGAAGGCTCGGCATCTCGCGCTCGCGGCTGCAGCGCCTGCTCGAAGACGAAACTGCGGACGAAACTGTATCGGAGTGAGACAACTGGCCCGAGATGGTTCAGGCCGCGTCGGAAAAGCCCAGTCGGGACAGCGGTTCGCGCTGGTCTGGGCCATGCAACGCCGGATGGCTGAACCTCTAACTCGGGGATTTTCGTGATGCGCCGACTCTTGTTGATCTGCAGCGTCGCGACGCTGCTGAACTGCAGCGACAACTCCGGACCGACCGGGGTGCCGGACACGCAGCTGCACATCGTGCGGCAGGCTACCACCGCGTCACCGCTCCTCGCGGCCCGAGACAGCTTCTGGGCCAAAGTAGGCGATGGTCGCGAGCTGCATCTCAATTATCAGGGGGTGACCCCGGCCGACACCGGCGAGGAGTTCCTGCGCTTCGAAGTGCCGGGCGACGCCCTGCTTCGTAAACCGGATGGGTCCGCCTTCCAAACTGGCGACTCTATTCTGATTACGATCACGGTCGTCGATTCAGCACACTTCCACTTTCAGTTTGAGCCGGCGGGTCTGCAGTTCAGTCCAGACCATCCCGCCCGGCTGAAGATCGAGTACCTCCATGCCGATCACGATTTCAACGAGGACGGCGTCGAGAACGCGGCGGACACCACCATCGAACACCTCCTCGATGCATGGAAACGGGAAGGGCCGACGACACCGTGGTTCCGGGTGGGGTCGGTGAAGTTCGAAGAGCTGGACGAGATCGATGCAAACATTCTGTCGTTCTCCGAGTACGCCATAGCCTGGTGATGGCCCGTGACGATTGACGCCGGGGACTCCTGGGCTGACGAATGGGCCTTCTTCCGACAGGTGGAAGGATGGTCCAACGCGGGGCGTCACCGCGACGTGCTTCAAGCACTGGACCGGCTTCCGGCGGCCGTGCGTGAAGGCCGGACCCGCAGCGCCCTCCTCGCCGCCGAAGCCCACGGGCGACTTGGGGAGTATGCGGCGGCCGCGGAGTGGAGTGCTCGCGCCTGGACGCTGGCGCACACCGGCGGCGACCGGATCGCGGAGCTGCGGGCCCGCAACTATCGCGGAGCGATCGCGCTGCGCCACGGAGACGTGATCGAGGCGGAGGGGCATTTCAACGCTGGGCTCGAGGTGGCGCGGGCGCTCCGCGACCACGCCGCCGAGGCCCGCGGTCTCAATAACCTCGGCATTCTCGCCAACATTCGCGGCGATCATGAGGCCGCGTTGGCCAACTATCGGCTCGCGCTCGTCGCCTACCAACAGGTCGGATACGTGCGCGGCATCGCCGAGACCTACCACAACATCGGCATCAGCCTGCGAGATCAGGGAAATGCGCGGGCGGCGCTCGGTGCCGCGGAAGAAGCGCTCCGCTTCGGCATCCAGGCCGGCGACGAGCAACTCGTCGCACTCGCCACGACCGGCAGGGCTGAGCTCCACGTCGCGCTCGGCGACCCTGCGTTTGCCGCCGCGGAGTTGCAGCAGGCTGCAGACCGCTATGCGCGCATCGGATTCCAAGCGGGACTACCCGAAGTCTGGCGGGTCCAGGCTGCCGTCGCCCGCGCTACGCGAGACGTTCCGAAGGCGATCGCGCTGCTCATGAAGGCCGCGCAACTCGCCGGGGACTTGGGAAGCACCGACACACTCGCCGACATCGAGCGGGACCTCAGCGAGTCGCTTGCCGCGAATGGTGACGTCGACCGGTCCCGCGAAGCTCGAGACCGTGCTGTGACGCTATATCGGAAGCTGGGCGCCACCCACGCTGCCGAGCGACTCGTTTCGAGGCAGTAACGTCCGCAGCGAGTCACTGTGCAGGTCGTCGCGAATCCAAACTCCATGAATCACAATTACTTACGGATGGTACAGCGATTGCCTTGGCAATGAGCAACCATCCAGGAGGAGTCCATGAACAAGAACCTCGGTCTTCTAGGCACGCCACTCGCTGCGGTGCTGCTCGCCGCATGCTCGGACAATACCGGCGGTCGGCTCAGTCTCGCAATGTCGTCGGTTCGTCCCGCTGCGGCGGTAGCCAGCGCTGGATTGTCTGGAGCCGCCGGCTCCCCGACCGTCGTAACCGCCGGCGACAGTACGGTCATCGTGATGGGGAACGACACGATCATTCTGCGCAGCGTCCAGGTCGTCCTGCGCGAGATCGAGCTGAAGCGTGTCGAGGCTGCCTCGTGTGACGCGGTCGAAGGCAACAGCGACTGCGAAGAGTTCGAGACAGGCACGACGCTGGTCTCGCTACCGCTGGGTTCCACAGCGACGGAAGCCGTCGTTGCGGTGAATGCGCCGGCCGGCATGTACGACAAGCTCGAGTTCAAGATTCACAAGCCGGAGTCCTCCGATGATGCAGCCTTTATCTCCGCGAATCCGAACTTTGACGGCGTGTCCATCCGCGTTACCGGCACCTATAGCCAGGCCGGCACGCGCAGCGACTTCACGTACACGTCCGATGTCGACGCAAGCGAGGAAGTCGTGCTCCCGACACCGTTGACCGTGAGCGACGGGCAGCCCGCGAATGTGACGCTCCGGGTGGATGTGGCGAACTGGTTCGTGAACGGCGCCCATACTGCGCTCATGGACCCGGCGTCTGGGAATACGGGCCAGGTGAATGAGGGCGTGGTCCGGGACAACGTCGAGGGGTCATTTGACGTATTCCGCGACGACGACCATGACGGGCACGACGATGACGGGGTCGACCACTAGTTACAGCCCCAGACCCCCCCGTTGTCAGGTGAGGGCATCGGAGGCAGATTCTTCCGATGCCCTCCATCGTTTGGATCGATGGGACGTGGTACGACCGCAGTAGTGCGGTCGTTTCTGTATTCGACCACGGCCTCCTGTATGGCGACGGCGTTTTCGAGGGCATCCGCTCCTACGGCGGCCGCGTCTTCCGCCTGGAGGATCACCTCGGCCGTCTGTACGCGTCCGCCAAGGCGATCTGGCTCGAGATCCCGATGGCGCGGGACGCTATGGCCCGGATGGTCGAGGAAGGCGTCACCAAGAGCGGTCTCAAAGACTCCTACATACGGCTGGTGGTGACGCGCGGGGTCGGCGATCTCGGTCTCGATCCCCGGAAGTGCGCCAAACCCACCATCTTTTCGATCTTCGACACGATCAAGCTGTGGCCGCAGGACCGGTACGAGAAAGGGCTCACCGCCCTGACCGCCGCCACACCGATCCACCATCGCGAAGCCCTCTCCCCCCGCGTGAAATCGCTCAATTATCTCTCCCACATCCTGGCCAAGGTCGAGGGCATCGCGGCGAACGTGGATGAAGTCATTATGCTCGACTCCGCCGGCTACGTGGCCGAAGCGAGCGGCATGAATCTCTTTGCCGTGTCCAACAGCACACTCCGCACGCCTCCGCCCTACGCGGGCATCCTGCGCGGCGTCACCCGTGACACGGTGATCGAGCTCGGCCGCGAGGCGGGATACGCGGTGGAGGAGCTGCCGATGAACCGGTACGACCTCTACACCGCCGACGAGGTGTTCCTGACCGGCACTGCCGCCGAGGTCGTCGGCATTTCAAAACTCGACGGCCGGGCGATCGGAAAAGGGGTGTCCGGGCCCGTCACGCGGGATCTCGCGACCCGCTTCCGTGCCTATGTAACCCGGGACGACTGACTTCCCACCGCAGTCCGCAGGAAAGAGCTAACCCATTGACCGGTCAGGAGCTAACCCACATATTGTGGGCCCTTTGTGCTCGGTCTCGCGCTCGAGGTGAGCCATGTCATGGCGAGTGATAGCGCACGGGGGTCAGGTTTGGCATGTGGACGCGGTCGCCGAGCGTCACGCGAATACCGCCGCTTGGCAGCTGGTATTGTCGTTTCGCGCCGCGTCTGAGTCGGTCCCGGGTCGGCGCCGGTCGTTCTGGACGCCGTACCCGTTGGAGGCCACCTCGAAGTCGTCACTGTTCATCCAGGCCGAGCGGATCCCCGACGCTGCGCTGTCGCAGCTGCTCGCGGAACGTCTCTCGTGAGCACCGCGAACCTGCAGGATCTCCGCCGCGTCGTCGGAGCGGTGACACGGCTGCGTGGGGAAACGGTCAAACATGTCACGGTGCGTTCCGACGTGCGGCACGTGAAAGTGGAGTTCGACAGCGGGTTGATTCTGGTCATCTCGGCAGAACCGGATGCACAGGGACGTCCGCGTCTCGAGGTCGATGTGGTCGAAGCAAGTCAGGATTCGGGCGTCAAGCAGCAGATCGAAGTCCGGTTCGAGTGAGGCTGGTCCGTGCCCGACGAGCGCCTGCGATTTCAGGAGTTCGGCTTTCAGCGGCTGCCGAATGGCCGCTGCCGGGCCAAAGTCGTACTGACGTGGTCTGATGGCCGTCGCTTCGAAGGATCTGCCGACGGCGTGTCGTCACCGACCGGTGAGCTGCGCTGTTGCGCGGTTGCAGCCGTGAACGCGTTGGAGCAGGCCGTACAACCGCGGCTCACGTTCGAGCTGCTGGGCGTGAAAGCGGTACGCGCGTTCGACGCGACGGTGGTGATCGTTTCACTGTCGGCGCGCGCGGAAGAGGCGACGCGATTGGTGGGATCGTGTTTGACGGAAGTCGATCCGCCTCGCGGCGCGGCGCTTGCAGTCTTGAATGCGACAAACCGTTTACTTGGGAATTACCTGGCGACACGATGACACGACTGACGGCAATGTGGTTCTCGATGTTGAGTGCAGCGGCGCTCGCCGCCTGCGCCGGCGCGCATATTCCTCCGACCCCCGTGACGAGCTTGCCGAGTTCCGAAGTCACGGCCCGCGACAGCTCCGCGGTGCAGCTCGGGACGGCGCTCGCAACGGTCGAACAGGACTCCGCCGCCGATCAGTCGGCGCTGGACAGTCTGCACGAGCGGTCCTCTGATTCGCTCTCAGCGCCACGCACCAACGTCGCCGTCCGTGGCGAGGACGTGCGGCAGGAGGCGCAGGATCTCTTCGGCAGCGACGCCACGGCGACCTTCGACATCGACGTTTCGAATTTTGCGGGCAACCGCCGCGTGCTCGAGTACCTGGAATTCTTCCAGCTCGATGCGCGGGATCGGTTCGATATCTGGCTGTCCCGTCTCGGGCGCTATGAGGGAATGATCCGTGAGCGGCTGCGTGCGCGCGGCCTGCCCGAGGATCTCGTCTATCTCACGCTGATCGAGAGTGGGTTGTCGAATACCGCGGTGAGCCGTGCCCGGGCGGTCGGGATGTGGCAATTCATGGCCGCCACAGGCAAGGGATACGGTCTGCAGATCGACGCGTGGGTCGACGAGCGACGCGATCCGTTCAAGGCGACGGATGCCGCGGTCAATCATCTCCAGGACCTGGTGCAACGCCTCGGCAGCGTCTACCTGGCGGCCGCGGCGTACAACGCGGGTGCCGGCCGCATCGAGCGGGAGATTCGCCGCCTGCCGGGCGAGCCCGATACCGTGGACGATCAGACCTTCTTCGAAATCGCCGATCGTCGCAACCTGCGCCGGGAAACGCGTGACTACGTGCCGAAGCTGATCGCCGCGGCGTTGATCGCCAAGCAGCCCAGCCGCTACGGTTTCATCGACATTCAGCGCCTGCCGCCGCTCGTCTTCGACGAAGTCTCGGTTCCCGATGCAACGGGCCTCGACGTGCTCGCGCGCCTATCCGATACGTCGGTCGCGGCGCTCCTCGAGCTGAATCCGCAGTTCGTGCGGGGCATTACCCCGCCTCAGCGCGCGGTCGTGGTGCGCGTGCCGCGGGGCAGGGGGGCGCTCGTGGCGGAGCGATACGCCGATCTACCGGTCAACGAGCGCGTCACGTTCGTGGATCACTACGTCAGCTCGGGACAGACACTGTCGGGGATCGCGCAGCGCTACAAGGTGACCGTCACCATGTTGCAGGCCGCGAATCCCCATTTGCGCTCCCACGCGCTGCGTGTGGGCCAGCGGGTCATCGTCCCGATGAGCGGCCGTGTCGTGCCGCGCGGCGCCTGGAGCAATCCGCCCGAGCCCCGGGTCCGTCGCGTCGCAACCCGGACGCGCTATCGTGCGGTTGCCAGCAGCAGCTCCGACGGCAGCACGCGCCACCGCGTGGCGCGCGGCGAGACCGCCAGCGCGATCGCGCGACAGCACGGCATTGGGCTGATGGCGTTACTGGAAGCGAATGACCTGACAATGCGCAGTGTGATCCGGCCCGGTGATGTGCTGCTGATTCCGGGCCGGTAATTCGGCCGGCACCCGAGGTTAGTGGTGCCGGAATCCCTTCATGACTTCCGCTTCATAGCCGTTCGCGGGATCGCGGCCGGCACCCAGCAGCTGCTCGACCTTCGCCGGCCCGCGGTTATAGGCAAGGAGCGCCAACGACATGTTGGCGGGATAGCGATCCAGCAGATCCCGCAGGTAGCGGAACCCGATCCGCAGGTTCGTGTCGCGGTCATACAGCTGCTGCGTGGTCAGCCCCGGCTCGTACAGCCGCGCCGTGCTGGGCAGCACCTGCGTGAGCCCGAGCGCCCCGACGTGACTGGTGGCGCGCGGATTGAACCCCGACTCGACCTTCACCAGACGGAACGCCAGCCCGGGGTCGATCCCCTCGCTGAGCGCGACGTCGTAGACGGCCGTCGCCATGTCGGCGGGCAGCCGGTAGTGCGTCGAGTACTGCATGATGGCATCGACGCGATCGAGCTGCAGCCGGGCGACTTCGAGCTCGCCCTGCTTGGCATCGAGTTGCTGGCGCAGTGACCGCAGTTCACCGAGCAGCTCGGTGCCCGACGCGGGCGCGCGCTCAGTATCGGTCGTCGTGCCGCCGGCCCATCCGCCCACTGTACTGACGAGCAG
>Ga0209488_10002615_pt1 | contig 14701 bp, 19 predicted proteins | sample Rivendell_Oct201_8_FD_188349 | JGI IMG/M metagenome (GOLD analysis project Ga0209488, IMG submission 188349) | Vadose zone soil microbial communities from the Eel River Critical Zone Observatory, Northern California, USA -... | ecosystem: Environmental > Terrestrial > Soil > Vadose zone >... | reverse complement strand
CCCAATAGGGACGCAAGCACTAATTGGCGTTCTCAACGCGGTGGCTGAGGAGAAGGACATAGTAACTCTACTCTAGAACGTGAATAATGTCAAGAACATAAAGCTGTTAATGGATTAATGAACCGTACGACACAGTAAAAGTTGTAGTGGCCAAGGGAAGGGGAAGGAAATTTCTGCGAGAGTTGCACGGACCCAACATTGCCATCATGTTGTGGGTTTGTTGAGCGAGACAGAACGTGTCCTGGAGTAAGTAAATTGACAGGAAACAGGCCAAGTGTGCGTGAAGCTCGAGATTAAAAGGGAACAAAATATCACGGGGAAGAATGACACCCGATCAATCGGATCTTAAGAGCCCATCTTCTTGTTTGTTGACCATTATCACTGTTGCGCCTCGGAGTCATTTACAAGTCATTCGGGGATCATTTGGTTGCATTCAGAGTCTTCCTCATCTGAGAAATACTGGCACTCTCTCAGAAAGTGACCAAGTCCTCCCAGGTATTGTTTCATGAGGGGAGTACCGTGACCGTTGAACGTTGAACGTTGACCCCTCAACCGTGACACCGCCGCGGCTCTGCAAGTTATTCACCAAATTAGTCAGCGTTTTGTCCGACTCCCACTGCACCGTGACGGAACACTGAAACCTCACCCATCCTAGACATGCTCATGATTCGACTCCTTCTCTCGAAACCTCTCCGCACCCTTCTCGATGCAGGCGGTCATCCCAAATAACTCTACCTCTTTGAGCGGCCTCTTATATTCCCCCCCACCACACACTATCGCTTGACCTACTGGCAGATGTGATCTGCTATTTCACAGGATGCACCCCGATTCTTTGCGTCTGCATGCGGCTGGAATGCATCGTAGATGTTTGTGGCAGAGGGAATATCTTAATAGGTACGAGACCCATCACTTCACCCTGCCACCATCTCATCATTGCTGCCTGTGTCTAATGCCCGCAGCACTGAGCACTGCCTAGATCACCGTCCGCACCTTCGATATAGCTTACACCAGCTACCCCACACCAGACAAGCGTGCAAAGCAAGGGTGTTCCGCCACCTCATCGCTGACCATCCCAACTGCTGTGAGGAATACAATTTCGACTTCGTCGAGGTCGCGCGCGCTACGCAGTCCCCTCATGCAGGGGTGCCAGTGCATAGAGAGCTTCGCATTGCGCCGGAGCGAGGCTCACAAGCGCTGGATGACTCCAATCCGTGCGCAGCAATAAGCGGTGTTTCCGCTTCGCTTACTCACCGGGCTGCCGCTCACCCCGAACGCACGCACCTCTGGTAGGACTCCTTCTTAGGCGGAGGACATCGACTTCGAGACGCGCCTCGCGAGCTACAGCGACCATGAGCTGAATAGTCTCAACGCGGGCTCACGGAAGATTACGAAGGAGGAATGGCATCGATCCGAGGATCCCGGCGGACCGCGACCATGCAATGCTAGCCGACCAGACCCCGAGGTCGCGAGCCAGGAGGTCACACAAGTCCTCGCGGGCGTTCGTGGCCCATAGCCTCAATTCGATGGGGAGTGTTGGCATTGAGAGGATGAACGTCCCGCATCGTTCGAAGATTGACGGCCACCGCGGCCAGGGGTCTCCTCTGGAAGAAATATATGCGCCGATGATTTCGAACGTCATAGACCTAGTGGAGCCCGAGGGGGTGCTGGTAGTAGCGGGAGGGGGTTACTTTGACATACACCCGGAAGCCGCCTGAGACAATGGATCTGCATCGACCGCCCTCCAATCCCGGCGGCCCGGGCCGCTGTCAGCACTACTGTGGTCACTGGCACGGTCTACTAAGTATCGCCCCTCCCACTTCCCACCGCTTCGCTGACATGGTCGCCACTCTTCCATTCACGCCTTGGTGGTGACTGTACCCCGCCTCCAACCGCCTCCACAATCTTCGAGGGCGGTCACATTAACATGTCTTTCGTCTACTACCTCAGTAGCTCTTATGACCCCATCACAGTCGGCTGTACCTAGCGACTACTATATACTCACCAGGGAAACCTCCCACGCGACCGAGGGCTAGCAAGTGCCCTCGAGAGATAATCGATGAAAATTCAAATGAATCACGTCCTTTCATTGGCTCTATCCCAGATTGATCCTAGCGCCCTACTCTCGCCATCATTTGGGCAACTCGGTGTTACGCGATCGATTCTCATATCACCGTTCTGAGACCACTGCTGCTGTACGCCGCACTTCAAAAGAGTGACTCGATCATGACATTATCCACCTCCGGGTGAACAAAACCTTCCTTTTTAATTCGCCTGTGCCACAGCCGATCAATGACCAGGTGGTCGGTGTCACAGTCACTCCCCTTTTGACAGGGAGGAATCGGAGGGTGGCAGTGCTATTGTGAACTGGTTGGGGGCTTGGTGAACTCTCGACTATGATGAAAGATGAAAGAAGTCCTGCGGCTGTAAGTAGACAAGAGCTGTACGGCGCATCAGCCTGCTACATCATGATGGCGAGCTTTGAGGGTGGATACTAAACGGTGGGAGAAAATAGGAGAACGGAGAGGATCCGACCAAAAAATGAAGAGGCTGCGGCATAAAAGTCGATGTTTCTCCGATTCTAGCTGCATATGATGGAAGACTTGCATCAAGTCGGTTCCAATCTGTGCCGGGATTATCACTCGCTACCGATATACGGAGTATGTCAGTTACTCAGTTTGGGAGCGTTTTGCGATACTTGGGTGCTATCATCGATTCTGGAGGTGCTCTCATGTATCTCCCCCCTGGTAAGTTTTCTCCTGATATTGGCCATTACCAGATCTGGATACAAGCTCATAGCGCCTATTAGATGCCTTTCGGAGGTACCAACAAAAGTCTGGCGGGACCGTTGAAACGAAAGACGTCATAGACCTATTGCACATTACAATTCGATGCTCTGCCTACACTTTGCTTCGACGTCGGTGGCAGGACGTTTGAATTCACTCGGGAAATGCAGACCTGGCCGCAACAGCTAAATTGGGCCCTTACTGGTGGCAGTTCCCCCAACAAAATTTATTGTACTATCGCCAGCTTGCGTGATCCAAACCTGACCGTCGTGGGCCAGACATTCCTCGAGCACTTCTACGGTCTTCTCGACACTGGCAACAATCGAGTAGGTTTTGCCGATGATAACGCGGATAGTTATTTTCCTTTTTTTAATTCTGTAAACATGTATAACACAGTAAAGAGGCGGTCACATCAGGAAATCTGCCACTTCCTTTTTTAGACTCGTACAAACTCATACGAGGTTTAAACTTGTACGAGTTAGAAAGTCAACAAGTCGAAAAGTAAAAAAGCTGATGGATATTTTCCTGATGCACGTATTGTCAATAAGGTAGTGGCAACGAGTTGGCATCAGCTGACCATGGGCAGCAATTGAACGTGGTGGTGGTTGATGCGCAATGAATTAAAAAAAGCGACACACCGTGGAGAATTCCTGTCAAAACGCGAAACAGGGCGATCGAACTGAATTCTTGCTAAGCGCACAGAATACAAGAAACTTGCAAGTGTCACGGAGCATTAAATACCTCCGTTGAGGCAGAAACCGGACTGAGGTGGAGAGTTTAAATAGAGGAATCTTCGAGGATGAACTAACCGCCATGATAAAAACCGCAGTGAGGCTGACACATAGTCTAAGTACACAACCCGAACGCATGTACATGTCCCCGAAGATACTTCTGCCATTTCAATTCTTCAAAACAAGCTTCCCGAATAGCTGCGACAAAGAAAGGGCTGTCCGCATATTGCCTTTTCCTGATATGAGTCACGTGCAGGCGCAGGTGAGATAGGTAAGTCTCACGGTCATAGAGAGCGGAAATTGAAGGCACCACGCACCCACCGAAGGCCATGCCTAAATAATGAGCGGCAACCAAATACTGGGGTATACAGCCCACGTGTTCATTCCGACGAGTACTTGGTGTGTTGATAATGTATTGTCATCTTCCAGTAGACTTCTGCTCTCCACTCTGGGATGTAGGGGCCCAAGTGAACAAAAGGTTTCTTCACTTGCTGCCCCATAAGCCATATATGGTGTAATGTGGACATGAGAGAACACCAGGATATGAGCTGTAGGGTCACGGTTTGTAGCCCAACTTGAAAAGCCCAAGCCTGTACGAGACATTAGAGTCAGTATCGCGGATGCGACGAAAATGCCTCGGGATTCTCGACCTCCCTGGTCAAAAAGAATGCCCGTAACACCCACGCCTTACTCTAAAAACTTTAAAAAGGTCGAGCGCCAGTCAACCCTTGTGTTACGAGGTCACATGACCAAGTATCTATGGTATGGCGTTTACTTACTAGTAGCTGGCATGAACGTGGCACAGAACTTCGCTCCTCATGCAGTGCAACAGCGCTTAAGATGGAGGAACTCCTGTATCCGTAAGCATGCCCCCTGGTGTTTTGTAGCCACACCTCTTATCGACAAGTGAAATGGTGGCCATTCCGCAGTCTTCGGACGACTCCAAGCCCCGAGTCACCTGTATCGTTTAATTACGATTAGAACAGCCCACGGAACAAGTAAAGCGTGTAGTAAATGAGAGGCAAAAAAATCTCAGTAGTGCCATTGTGGTAGGATGGCCAGATGTCGATCGAAAGAAATTATGACCCCCACACAGCGGTGAATGTGCAGTGCCTCCAATCAAGCGCTCGGTTAAGCGCGTTCCTCATGACGTTGTCCCTGAATTTAAGCGCTCAATAAAACGCCACCAGGGTCAAAGCAACTCGAAACAGCCACCCCGAGACGTCTTGTGAGCCGCATGCACAGGGCCCTGCTACATGACCTGCTTTTGGTTTTTTTTCTTCTTCACGAACCCAGAGCTTTCAAGTTTTTGCGTGATCAATCACCACAGGCCGCGTACGTACTCCGCGTCGTTCCAGACTCAGATTCCATGAGAGAAGCCGACATGCCACTTACAATACGGTGCGAATGTTCTGAGATGCGCGCGCATCTACTTCAAACGACGAATGGCACCTTTCGTGGCAGGAAATTACAGCGACTGGGCCTTCGGAGGAGCGATTGTGGTTGACGCCCCCGCCGTTCAGGTTGTGGATGTTCCCCTACGACAAAGCAATAGAGATGCTGGGGGCGGTGAAGCCCCCTCCCTTGCTCGCAGTAATTTCGGGCCAAAAATCGTGGCGTGTGCTTTAAGTCATCGCATGAACAAGTGTCGGAGTGTGGCTTCGCTCAAGATGCGAAGCCGCCCCCGTCCCAAGCACCGATCGACATGTTGGCCTGTAGGGTCGTCGTCCTTGAATGTGGATTGACAAGGCCAAACTGCGAGAATTGGCTATGCAAAGGGAAGAGGATAAAGTCGCAGCGGAGGAGATAGTCCCTCATCATCATATTCCCACTGAGAACAATGTCAAGCAACCAGCAGCAGCAGCAGCAGCAGCGCCAACAGCAGCAGCGCCAACAGCAGCATCAGCACCAACAGCAGCACCAGTACCAACAGCAGCACCAGCAGCACCAGCACCAGCACCAGCCGCAACAGCAGACTACACCTGTGCAAACAGGACAGGGGTGAGTATCCTTGCCGCCCTCATGCCACTCACAATGACAAGCTAAAACCCCTCAAGTCATAACCATACTCAGCCCGCGAGTCTGCAAGACGAGCGACTTTGGAACGCTCTCAACCAACGCGTCGGGAACCAAAACGCGGCGCCAATAGACCCACGGCTTGTGTTGCAGGCCGTGGGGCCGATACCAGGCGCAGCTCCCGTTGGCACAACCCAGAGAAGCTACCAGCAACAGACCGCGCAAGGTGAGTGTATATGATGCGTAACCCCCGCGGAAAGACTGACGCCTTCCAGGAACCGGAGGACAATACGGGCAACCCACGGCACCCCAGTGGTCGCAGGGAAGCAACGCCGTGACCCCCGGACCCCAAACGATGAGTGCGGTTCAGCCACCGCAGGCAGGCGATTACCAGCGGATACGCTTCCGCGGCCCCATTACACCGAGGCCTCAGCAAGGAAACACATCCAACGGAGGTGGCGCTATGGGATATGGTAACCCCTCATCGTCGCCATATGGACCTGGCACAGGGACAGGGGTAAGTCCATCAGAAACATTGAGACGCACACCATTCATACCCATACATCAATTAGCAAACCGGGGCCGGTGTGTTCCGAGCAAATCCTTTCCAGAACCCACAGACTGGAAGTGGGCAGCCCAATAGTGACGCAAGCACTAGTAGGCGTTCTTAACGTCCTGGCTGAGCAGGAGATAATAACTCTACTCTACAACGTGAATAATGTCAACAATGTAAAGCTGTTAATGAATTAATGAACCATATGACACAGTAAGGGTTGTAGTGACGAGGGAGGATGAAATTGCTGAGAGAGTTGCACGGATCCAACATTGCCATCATTTTGTGGGTTTGTTGAGTGAGACAGAAGAACATGTCCTGGGGACCTGGGGTGAGTAAATTGACAGGAAACAGGCCAAGTGTGCGTGAAGTATCACGGGGAAGAATCAATGGCTCACTCAGCGACTGATCCGATCTTAAGGGCCCATCTTCTTCCTGGCTGACCATCATCGCTGTCGCGCTTCGGAGTCTTTTATTGTGGTTGCACTCAGAGAGGTCTTTGACATCTCAGGCTGAGTCAGCATAGACGGAACTCCGATTCAGAAATACTCGCACTCTGAAAAAGTGACAGGTATTGTACAGATATTTAAGGGGTAGGCACACCCTCGATATGGGTGCTAGCGCATACGGGTACGGGTCCAAGTACTGGTACCTTGACCCCCTCAACTGAACAGCGGGTCTGATGGCGAATTGAGGCTTAGTCAGCCTCACGGTCACGGTTTTGGTCCCAGAACCTCTCATGGTTCGACTCCTTCACTTGAAACCTCTCCTCACCATTCTCGATGCAGACAGTCATCCCAAAATAACGCCGCCTTGTTAAACAGCCTCCTACTTCCCTAGATTCTTACCCTTACCATATTCCCTAGTCAAGCTCACCCCCATCGCAGGGCTCAGATGTGATCTGCTATTTCACACGTTGCGCCCCGATTCTTTGCGTCTGCATGTGGCTGGAATGCGTTGTAAATGTTTATGGCAGGGGGGTTAGGTACGAGACCCATCACTTCACCTTTGCCACCATCTCATCTCTCATCATTGCTGCTACCCGTGCCTATTGCCTGGAGGCTGAGCTCTGCCCAGATCCCCGTCCACACCTCCGAAATGGGACACCAGCTACCCTACACCAGACCAGCCACCTCATTGCTGGCCATCTCAACCAGCTGTGAGGGAGTACAATTTTGACTTCGGAGAAGTATTCGATGTCGCGCATGCCGCGCACAGCCCTCTTCTGCAGGTGTGTCAATGCATAGAGAGAGATTCGCATATCCCTGGAGCGAGATACACTAGCGCTGGACGACACCAGTCTTTACGGGCAGCAATTTCCCCTTACCTACTGGGCCCCGAACACACCCACCTCTGGTCTGACTCCTTCTCAGGCGGAGGACATCGAATTTCGAGATGCGCCTCGCGAGATACAGCGACGATGAGCTGAATAGTCTCAATGCGATGTCACGGAAGATCACGAAAGAGGAACGGCGTTGATCCCGGCGGTCCGCGACCACGCAATGCTAGCCAACCAGACCCCGATTTCCCAACCGTGAAGCGGCCAGCATAGTTCAGGTCCTTCAGGTCCTGGGACTGGTACAGCGGATCCGCGTCCGCATCCGGGAACTTGAACGCATCCGCCGAGGCGAACGGCCAGTTGTCTGTGCCCATGCGTGGCGAGACGACGATGAAGGCCAAGATTGCGGTGGGCCAGCGTGCACCAGTAGCATGCGCGTTGCTCGTTAAGTTGATCGACGCGCGCGGGGATGGGAGGATAAGCCGGCTTATGGGTGATATCCTCGAGCATTCTCGACTTGCGCGCACGATGAGAGTACGAGACGCCCATGCCGAGCAAGGGGTTGACCAACTCGTCTGCTGCCAATACATAACGATCAAGGAATAACCAGTGGACACTCACGGCAGACGTAGGACAATGATAGTGGCCTCTCGAGATGGAAAAAAGGGTGGGGGCCACCACACGACCCCATTCATACGCACCTCAGGCTCTCTTGGGGGGGGGAGGGGATTTGCCCCTGATCTTGATGAAGTTCCGGAAGGACGCCGCGGGACGCTTGAACGCGCCATCCGCGTGATATCTGGCTGCTGAGATGCGTCGTGGGATATCGCTTGTGCTCAACTATCGGATGGATGTAGATGTGAGACGGTTACAAGTGGGCTGAGATAACAAGATGAAGGTGAGGTCACCTGATAAAGGAGGGCGCAAGCCCTGACCCATGGAGAGGCCACGACCGTGACTAAGTCCTCGGCAGTGTGGCCAATCGAGGCCGTCGTCGAGTGGTGCGGTTGCAATCCTCTAATCTTTCTCATCTCCGGATAGTATACTCGAGACTCTTCCGCATCACTATCCGACGCCAACGCTAACGCCGTATGGTAAATGCTTACCAGCCCAGGTCTCAGATACGTACGCCATGCTAATACTGTTGAGGACGTGCTGGGATGGAATGCTGGAGGTCGAAGAGCGGACAAGGTGAGAACAGACAAAAGTATAGACTCGGAGAGGAGGAAGACCTCTGGTGGGGGTATGAACCGAGAGCTGACTTGCGCAGTGAAAACCAATATCTGCCCATGCACGCCCTGTGTTGACTCCTTGAGAACAGACCCTGGTCCTTTCTGATACTTCCCAGGCATGTCAGTCCAATCTTTATCCGATATAATTTACATAAGAGCGCGCACATTGTCCACAACAATGAGACAATGACAGACTGGCATGTACGGCATTCGCGTGCGTCGCTTGTGCTGTTATGCCACGTCACTTGGATAAGCGAGCATGGAGGAACATCGTGCGCCGTGCGGTAGAGGGCGTAGAGTTTAAATTGTCGTGGACGGTTAACGATTTGGCTCACTCGTGAGACAACTGCGCCGACGAATACTAGCTCGGGACGACAACCAAAAAATATCACCTTGTGAGTACCAACTTTGAGTGGCGAGGAGGCTGCACCGCTTGTTATCGAGCTACGCCGTGCGGAACATGATACCGTCATTCCAGGTTATTCCGTCTTGTAAGTTACCCATCGTTCGTTGTAACGTTGTATTTTCGACGCCCACCAATCAGGCATCTTATTCCTGTGGGAATTCCCTGTTGCCCTCCGTCGGCTCAGCTTTGCATTACTGTACTTGAGAACTCCCACAGGCGGAATCTGGCGGTTATTCCGACCTTCCTTTTCAAGCTGAACTCCACATGCGCGCAACTCGCGTGTGTGAACACCGTAAAGTCATTTGCAATTAAAAAACGTAATGTGGTCCGTGGTGCGATAGCATCTACGTATCGAAGCCGTTGTTGGTATATAACCCAATGCCGTGACTAGCCTGAGTATCGTTCTTTTAGATCGTGCATACAGTCCACAGTCCACGGATAAGGTCAGGGAAGAGTAAATGGAAATCGTCATCGTGAGAATAAGGCTGTCCAATAGCAACAAAAGTTCCAAGTTCCAAGGTCCAAGGTCCAAAGCCCTAAAATACGAATGCACCCAGAACAATGCCGAAGGTACTGACGAGGGAGCCTCCACTTGGCATGCGGAGGGCCAGAGCGGCATTTGTCTTCGCCGCACCCGCGGCAGAACCGGTCTTGCTGGCCGTGGCGGCCGCGCCTGTGGGGGTGGTTGGAGCCTGCGAAACAAGTCAAAGAAGATATTAGACATGAAGATGATCGAGCTGGTGGAGATGACGAGTAGAATGGAGATGGCAAGACACCTACAGGAGACGACGTCGAGGTGGCAACGCCAACTGTGTTACGGATCGTCGAACTGGTCTGGCAGCTTGACGTCGCCGGTGCAGGGTGGGCTTGGCCCATAGGCTTGGAGACGTCAATTGTTTTGCTAATGGGAACTGAAGTACGACGCGCACCTGATCATCGTCCCCGCGACACGAGGTAAAGCCAGTACCATAATCGCCAGGCATATTCCATGCGCAACCCTGCGTATCATAGATGTGGTTGCAGAGCGCGGGTGCCTGAGCGCTATCCTGACAAACACGGAAGCAAAACTGATTGGCAGCAACGAAATTCTGGGATGAGAAAAACATCAGCAGATCGTCACAAAAGGATTAGAAAAGCCTGAGTGTGCGCACCGTCCACTCGTGCGACTGTACAGGCTGGCCCGTGAAAGCGGTCGTGAACACAACGCTTCCAATAGGGTTACCTTGTTGACAGATTAGCTGCGCACATATTTAAGAATGTCGCGACATCATACCATTTCCATCTGCGCCATGGGGGTCCAATTCTCCTCCAGCATCTCCTGCCGGGATATTTATCTTCGTCAGGTCGCCAACACCTAAATGGAAAGAAAACTAAGTTATGTAAACGGAAAAGTGGGGCATAAATTATATACCAGTAACTTGAACGTAACTCGGGGTCTTGACAAAGTGCGCGCCAGTAATGGTACCATCAGGGATAAGACGCGTCCCATGGTTAGCCTGTTAACGGGCGATTCAATGAGCTACAGCTACACGAGTGGCAAAAATGTGAAAGAATACATACCTGAGTGCACCAGGCCACTTCAATACGCTGTAAGTGGGCCATCAATCTTTTCCGTGTCGGAAAAATGGCGGTTGCGACGTACCTCGGTGTTCCCGATGGCAGAGTCGGGCCCAGGATTAGGAGGTGCCCAAACACAGAAGTCGTCGAGGGTGTTCACTGAGGGGGGAAAAGTCAAGGCCTGCTAATAGGGATGACCCGACACTCACCCCAGGCAGTTTGACATTCCGACGTCTGGTTGGAGGTATCCGAACACTTGTTGGTCCCAGCCTGCCCTTCCTGTGACTTGTCCGGAAGATTGGAAGGCGTCCAGGTGACGGAGTACGTCTGCGCACGGACGCCGACGAGGCCAAGGTGGAACACGAGCGGGAGGACGGCGAAGAACATCGGGATTGGCGACAAGGGAGAGGAAGGGAGAGGGAGAAGTGGAAGAAGGCCGAGCGGGGAAGAGGGCAAGGGCAACATGCATTGACAGAGTTTTGGTTTATATTCGGTGGGCGCGTTGGGCATGGCATGTGAAGCGACCAAGACAGGTGCCCCGAGCGCGCTAACTGATGCACCTAGTCCCAAAAGGCCCCAACACTGCACTGCCCAACATGACGCAACGGACGGGTAGTATAATGTCAAGGCTTCAGTTACCCTCGCAAAGCACGAGAACAACCGGGCACTGGCGCAGGTTTCATGGTCGATACAAGCACCGGAGACGTGCCCTGTTGAGGGAGGTCTGCACTCGCTGCCCTCGCACGGCTCCCGAAAAGGAACAAATGAGGTGATAGACAGGTGCATATATCCATAACGGGTAACCGCTGATCCAATCCCTTCCACCCCTATTCCGAGTCCACTGATGTCTTAAGGAATGCAGTACAATCAGTTGTCATCATTCATGTTTCCTGGGCGTTCGACATACTCGCTCATCGTCGCCAGTCAGAGGCTCACAGAAAAGTAGTGGATTTCGAAATTCAAATACGACTTTGAACCTGTTACCTGTCTATCCGCTGACATAACAAGCTTGGCGACGACAGCTCGAGGCTTGGCCAAGGCGGTACCTGAGTCGTGAACGAGCGATTAATAGACGAAACTGCCAGAGTGCGTCCTGTCAGTTCATAAACAATGGGCAGCAGGCCTCTCTGCGGTGTTTGACGGGCTGGTGGGTCAGGCCAGCCATGCGACCAGGCTAGCGGCCACCTAAATTAAACCAATTCTTATTCAGCTCCGCTGAGGCTTAAACTGGTAAAAACCGGTCGAATGCCCTGGGCGTCGATCGCGCGCATGAGGCGATGGACTGTTCCTGTTCTGTCCTTAGCACCACCCCGAATCCCACGAAGAAGAAAAGAGGGAGAGAAACGTTGGCCCGTCCAGGTTGGCGCGTTTGGACTGACAAGTGGCCCTGGCCCACCCAGCCAACGGTCCTTGGCTTGCGACCTGATGTCCTTCCATCCATTCATAGTGGTAGCCACTGCAGTTTACAATCCGTGGTAGTGATCTGATTCCCCTATTCGTGTCACCACGGACACAGCAACTCGGGACCGATTCAACAAGAAATCCCACGGCGGGCGCAACCAGCTGATGTTGAGTGCAGTACTGAGATTCAACTAACCAAACTCTTCATGCTTCATTACAGTGGTGTCAGAGGTGAGTGAAAAGGTTACCGTAGTATCGGATTTGACTTCTCGAGCCGCCGAGTCCAAGCCGTATATGGACCATTGAGACCATTTTCGGACGGCTGACTAAGCTGCAGTATCGGCGTGATCACTGACGCTCGCACGTTGCATAGAAGAGTCCTTAAGTGCTGTCAAATAAAAAGACCAATATACGAATAACAAGCCCAGCCCCAAGCCCATATGCACACAGTTACGATCAGCGACTCAGCGAGCGAAGGTCGCGATCAGTCGGCAGTGCCCGGCCCGAGTATCACAAGGCACTCAGTTGTGTTATAAGTAACTCAGCACCGACAATTAATGTTCTTTCAAAACCATCCACCCACCCACCGCCAGTGTGACCCTCATAGAACAATCATTTCACTTCCTTCACAATGTCAACCCCACCTACATCGATGTCGTCCCTGCACTCGTCATGTTGATGGATTTGATTCCTTGGCTCGTCGACCCTCATGGCCCTTGTGTGGCGCATTTTTCCGACCGGTAGTTAGGCCGGCGACCTATCCCAAGCACTGGCAATACCATTGGAGCTCACTCGAGAGTGTGCCCCTGCGCCCACAACTCACCCTGCTGTTCATCCCGTCTTGCGTTCCACACTTCGATTTGTGCCTCCTAGCAGGGCGCCCATGATTGGGGTGTCGATTCGTCAGACTTACCACCACTAAATTGCAGCCGCCGCTTGCACGTATCCTTGCTCACAATGCTGCTCGAAGAACTGCTAACGTGGGCAGGTGGTAGGTGATCGCTGGTGGACGTCACCTTCAACACACTGGAAACCAATTTTTCAGAGCCCATTTTTTTTAATGTCTTTCTGACTCTTTCATCTCGCGGCCTCATCTCGAGCGTGAGGCACCTATATCCCGTCACACTCAGTTGCGCTTAGTGATTGCCATATCGCTATTCTAGCCCCTCCTTTTTCTCAGCAAACTGTGAGTGAGCGCAACGTGTAAGTGACGGGACCTGGTTTAAACGTCGTAGCTGTGGGACATTGTCGTGATCTTATCACCATTCCAAGGCCACAGCTGGCGTACTGCCGCATGTCTGTTGGGTGGCTCACCACTATGAAAGGTGATATTAAGACTTGAAGACTGCTGTAAGGTTAGGATTACCCCTGATTACGATCATCGCAGATTCGGGGGTATTGGTTGACGCCGACATCTTCCTTCGTCAACCCTCGTTTCACCGCTCGTCATCATCCCATCGCATCGCTCACCGCCCATCTCCCCTTCATCGTCGATCTCGTGCCTCAAAGATCTCGTCGCCCATCGCTCCGATCGCCTGATGTTCGTGCCTCCAGGTCTTGCGCCGACCGTCGGATGTGCAAGGCCTCGTTCCCCTTTGTCTCCCTCTCTCGTGCCTCGTTTTCCGTTTTCCGTTCTCGGTTCCCGTCTCGTCTCGATTAGATTGGTACTACACTGACTTGATAATCTTTCCTTTACCTCAAACATTCGGAGTACTTATACTTTCATCCTTTAAGTGCGCTCCTCCTCGCCTCCCTTTCACCCTCTCGGTCTCCTTTCACCTTTAGTCTCGATACGATTTCTAGACGTACTCTACTACGATAACGTCGAACGCAACGTACTGTACCGTACTTTACGGGCCACGGCCCGCTGTACCTACGACGGGCACTGCCCAACTTCTCTCATCTCGGTCTTCGTCTCGCGATTTTGTACTTAAACGACTCGGACTTGGCTCTGGCAATGTAGATTTCCTCTGGCATTCGTCTTCCTCCTAATTCTTGTGTAGCTTCAAGTCCTCGGTCCTCAAAGGCTCTCGCTCTCTCCATCTCTCTTTAGGTCGACCTGGACGCCGAACGTGAGCTACCAGGCCTGTCTGCGTTCGACCTCGGCTTCTCCTCTCCTGTCCCCTCTCGTTCTCGGACCTTCCCTCACGGACTTCCGGGGCGTTCAACTCCGCTTCACTGCTCAGATGCAAGACCATGACTCGATGATTTGCAATAGTGGTTGTACAATCGGATATACAGTAGTGCTTCAAGCAATCCTCTGTACCCACTCGCTAGCTCCCAGCTGAATGTCGCGGTGGACAGGAATGGACCAGATACGATTGCGTTAGGATAGTTCCTACAACGCTCGGAGGCCCTGTGTGACAGTCGATCAGCGATCAAGCGGTCGGTCAACTACTACGTCAAGCTGACCTGAGGGAACATAGTGAAACCAACGACATACTTTTATCACTTGGACATGCCAGTGGGACTCAGCAGTCGGTGCCACGGCGCTCATTCAGGGTCAGCGGTCACACCCCTTGAACAAGGGGAAAACCGGCGTAGGGCAGTGGTGCCGTTGTGAACTGGTTGGGGAAGTGGTGAACTCGGCTCCGATGAAGGAAAGCCAACTTGATATGAAAGCCCCGCGCCCATAGTTGTCCTGCAGTAACCAAGAGTTGGTTGACAGACCGTATCCGAGTCAGTCGACGCGTGGCGAGCTCTGAGGGTAGATACTCAACATGGCAGAGACAAAAAGAATAGA
>Ga0209488_10002613_pt1 | contig 14703 bp, 18 predicted proteins | sample Rivendell_Oct201_8_FD_188349 | JGI IMG/M metagenome (GOLD analysis project Ga0209488, IMG submission 188349) | Vadose zone soil microbial communities from the Eel River Critical Zone Observatory, Northern California, USA -... | ecosystem: Environmental > Terrestrial > Soil > Vadose zone >... | reverse complement strand
CTGCCCCTTAGCCTCAATGCCTAGTGACATGCAAATGAATTTTCTGAAGACTTCCAGTTCATTACCGCAAGCACCGCTTATGCTTAAATCAGGTGGGTCCACCCACGTGACATGGCTTTCCTATGAGTCACGTGTACCAGATGAATCTCACCTCCGTTCGCTTCGCTTTGGCTGGTCTTGATTCCAAATTTGATTTATTTTGTTTCCGCAGTGCTACTGAAGATCACCAGGAGATGAGACTAGTAACGCCCCGTAACCAAACGTGGTGGATGGCAAGGCAAACGCACTGTGAGCCCATAGCACCACAGCACCACAACACCGTAGAGTCATTGTCGAGAAGCGTAAAGACCGCGATGACAGGAGGAACCCAGCAATTGGAAGGTGTGAATCTGAAGACAATGAAATGGGAAACGCTGTAGGGAAGGGCTGCTGCTAAACATAAGCATCCCCATCGCAAATAGCAGCGGAGTTGGAGTGGAGAATGTCGTTTTAAAGATGCAGACACTATGCTAATGTGTAATGCGAGCGGCAAAAAAAGTCGCGGAATAGGTACGCTACGGTGGAAGATAAGGCAGTACACAGCTGGGGAGAGATTGATTGAAACTTCTGGATTATCGTGCTACACATCGTCAGCTACGGTACTTTATTGGTGATAGCGGCATTATCCAAGCGATGAGGTCTTAGGGACGCAGATCATTTTCGCTTGTGACGGCAGGTGAAATGAGGGTGGGTAGCAACGTCAGGGTTCTTGATACCCGCGCGACTCGACGCGGGCAGGATCAGGTGTCACAAGCAAAATCCAAATTGTGCTTTGATTTCCGGTGGGTGCGACGACCCCGGATTCGAGCCAGACACGGTGTCGGTGTCGGTGTGACGGAAATGGTTTTCCCTGGTTCTTAGTCCAAGTGAGTGAGAACTGAGAATTTGAATTTACTTTATTACAGCGTGAGACCAGTGCCACAGACTTCTTCCCAGAGCCCGCATTTTCCATCGACTTCACCGCAGTGCACGCGCGTTATCGATTTCCCACATCAAAATGGCGCAATCTGCTACCCGTCTGGTCTCGCACTCTACGCCCATGTGCTCCGCCATCTTATCTCCACCAGAAATTTCTACTTTTCAGTCCTTGTTCCTTCCATCACCGCCTGCCCGCCTCTGTCTTGGCCATGTCTTCGAGTTCTGAGAAGGTCATCGATGATCATGATTACCGTCTTCCGGGCGGCGTGCGTCCTAGACATTACGACCTCACTATTCGGACGGACCTCGAGAAGGAAAAATTTGCTGGGTTTGTGAAAATCGAGTGCGCACGGTGTCATCTCTACTATTATGCCATGCTCACCTGTTGCCACTTGCCAGCCTTGACATCGTGAACACAACAACGACGGTCACCCTCAGTGCTGCCGTCGAGCTTATCCTCGGCCCGGCCACTCTCGTTATCGCCTCTTCAAATGCAGAGCTTCGGCCGGTTGGAACAAACCTCGAACATGACACTCAGCGGGCCTCACTAATATTTGCCGATGAGCTTCCCGCTGGAACGAAAGCCACTCTTCGCATTGGCTTTGAGGGCACATTGACAGATAGCATGACTGGGTATTATAAGAGCACCTGGGAGAAAGGTACCTGTGCGTTGACGCAGTTCGAGGTACGTGAATGATCCGTGCATGCGTGTATTAGATGTGCATCTCCTTCTCTTGCCGATTTCCAACATCGGAAAGCTGTCAGGGCTTCATAAGCTTGCCATGGGTCTAGTTGCGCGCCAAGGGCGATCGCTCTCGTGTGTCGATGGTACCTACAGACACCACTTGCCATATTCGCCAGGTTGTGCAGCTATACCCATACATGCGTATTGGATGGCTGGATCAACTTTGATTATTCTCCTTTTCTTGTCGTTGTTCTGCAAAAAGTTGATTGCATGGTTTTTCTTGCAGCCGACGCACGCACGCAGTGCCCTGCCGTGCTGGGATGAACCTCACCTCAAGGCGACCATCTCAGTGACACTCATATCACGTCAAGGCACCGTCAATCTCTCCAACATGTCTGCACGCTCTGACGTCGCAGTTGCTGATACGTTCACTGAGCATCTCTTCGAAGGCGTTAAGGATGGTGGCTGGTACGCTACCTCGTTTGAGACGACCCCCCCAGTGAGCATCGAATGCGACAGGTCACCGTACCCCCTAATGGCAGAGTAGATGTCAACATATCTGCTCGCCTTTGCAAACGGTGAATTCGCACACCTTGAAAGCTCATATGAAAGCCCCCTCAGTGGGAAGGTTCGCCCATTGCGTGTATATGGTAAATGGGGTCTTGCTTTGAGTGGTCATTGTGGTGTCGGTGACCATCTTTCTTTAGCCACGCCGAATGTGATCCATCAGGCTCAGTATGCTCTTGACGTTATAAAGGCGGTAATGCCGCACTACGAGCAGGCATTTGATATAGAGTATCCGCTGCCGAAGCTCGATGCTCTTCTAGTTGATGACTTCGATATTGGCGCGATGGAGAACTGGGTAAACCTGTGTTTGTTCTCTTGTCACGGGATGGGCTGATCGAAAGAACAGGGTTTGATCACCGGACGGACCCTCGTTGTACTTCTTGACTCTGAAAATGCCGAATTTGCGGCTAAAAAACGAATAGCCAGGCTCTTGAGCCATGAAGTCGCGCACATGTGGTGCGTGATCATATCTGATGAGTAGTGTTATGTCCAGTCATACTGGTTTAGGTTTGGGGACATCACGACCATGAAGTGGTGGGACAACTTGTATCTCAAAGAAGGTACCTCCGAGTTTATTTTCTGCACGCACACCAGCCCTGATCTGAGTCACGTTAGGTTTCGCGACTCTGGCATGTTCATCCGCTGATGATGGTTCCTATTCCGTCTCATATGACCTTATAGATGGGCGAAAAGATCATCCTCGACAAGGGAGTGACGTCGAGCTCTCCATTTCTTGTGGCCCTGACAACTACCATATAGGATTCATCCCACATGGAACTTTGAGGCTGGCTTTATTACCCAACACCTCACTGCTGCACTTCGTCTTGATGCAAAACTCTCCTCCCATGCAATCGAGATTAAGGTGCCCGACGCGAGACAGATCGGACAGATTTTCGATGCGTTGGCATACTCTAAAGCTGCTTCAGGTAATTCTGTTGTTTTTACCAAAATCGCTTCGCTGATGTAGGTAATAGTGCTTCGCATGCTTGGGAAATACGTCTGCGAGGACAAGTTCATCAAGGGCGTCTCTCTGTACCTAAAGAAGCACCTGTACTCGAATACCGTTTCTCGTGATTTGTGGGAGGGCATTGGCGAGGCGACTGGTATGCGGTCTCCTGAGCCGTCTTGAATCAGTGACAGATGGTTCCCACAGGACTTGATATTCCTAAACTCATGGATAACTGGGTCTCAAAGGTGGGTGGTTCTGCCACCGTTGTGATCAGTACTTCTACTCTTCACAGATAGGATTCCCGGTGCTCACTGTTTCTGAGACTCCGACCGGTATCAAAGTACGTCAGGACCGCTTCCTCGAAAATGGCCCAGCGAAACCTGAAGACAACGAGACGATCTGGTGAGTGCTTTCCCCCCACTTGTGCTGTCGGCGTAGCAAACAATGAGACCCTACAGGTCTATTCCATTGGGCTTGATCACTGCGTCAGTACCCGGGCAGGCATTGGTCGACAACACTGCACTGCTTGAGACCCGCGAAGCTGAATTCAAGCTCGACACCACCAAACCTTTCAAAATCAACGCAGATACCAACGGCGTTTGTGGGTCGCCACATCTCAGCAACAGTAAAAAAGAACTAACTGTCGTGCACAGATCGTGTGTTGTACACTCCCGCCCGCTTCTCAGCTATCGCGAGAGAGGCGGCCAAAGTTAATCCTATATTCTCGCAGAACGACCGGATCGGGCTGGTGCACGATGTCTTTGCACTTGCAAAGGCTGGCTACCTCTTACCGAGCGCTGCTCTCAACCTCGTCCATGAACTGAGAGGAAACAAGGAATGTGAGCGCCGGGTTCATGCTTTCTGGCACCGTGCGAAGCTAACTTGCAAGCGGAAAGTCTTGGTTTGGGATGGCATAGACAAAAACATTACCGAGATCATCTACTCGTGGTGGGAGGACGGCAAGGTCACTCAGGGGCTGAAGGCATTCCGCAGAGTGCGTTCGTCTCTATATCCAACTTTCACGGTGTTTGTACTGAATCATCATCTCATATTTCGACTTGTCAGGCACTGTGCTCGCCTCTCGTCGAAGAGCTTGGTATAGAGTACTCGAAGGACGACAGTGCGGAAATAACCCAATTGCGCACAGTCGCCGTTGAGGGCGCCGCATTCTCTGGGGATCCAGCGTATGTTATCTCCTAGTCTGATTCTGATAGTTTTTCCAAGCTTGTTCCCACAAGTATCGTGAAGGCCTTACTCGAACGCTTCTCCAAGTACATCGCCGGTGACACCTCTGCCATTCCTGTGGACTTGTTACCCACCACATTCTGCACGGTTGGTGCCACCTTTTTAATTCAGTCGATGACGATGAGCTGGTCGTTCTAGGCCGTCGAGCACACCGGTGCCACGGCATATGATGCGGTGCTGAAGATCTTTAAGGACCCTGTGACAGCCACCATTAAGATCGCGGCCATGTATGTTTTCTTGTCCACGTCCTTCGAAAAGGCGTAGATGACACTTGTCCACCACAAGTCAAGGTCTTACTGCCGCCGTGGATCCGGCGCTGCACGAGCGAACATTCAAACTTCTCCAGTCTAGCGTGCACAACCAAGATCTTGTCTACTTCTTCCGTCGCTTCGCGCCCAACTCGCAAGCCATCATCCCCGTGCGCGACTTTTTTGAGAAGAATTACAACTCGGTGAGAATTCTTTTCTTGACCCGCCCGTCTGCGACTCCAGTTGAGTTTTGGTGAACGGTGGTAGATAAACGCGCGCCTTGAGCAGACGGTTTCCATGAAATACATCATTCAGGTGGGCATCATGCTACCCTTTGATGGATTGATTCCTCACGTAAAGGCGGTACAGTATGTGTATCAGGGCCTCACAAAAGAGGAAGATCGAACCAATGCAGAGGAGTTCTTCAAGGTAGATCCATCCCCGTGATGCTCCTTCGTAACTCGGTGTGAAACGCCCATTTTCTTCAGGATAAAGACACCCGCAAGTACGACCAAGCCTTGGCACAGGTATTAGATGACATCAGCGCTAAAGCCGCGCTTATCAAGGTGCGTAAGGATCGTCGCACTACCTTTCTACATATTGACTGGCCTCAAAAGCGCTCAACGTCGGATGTTCTCGAGTGGCTGGAAGAACGGGAAAAGACGTTGAGCTCGCTCTGAGCATAACATCTCAGATTGTACCTCGTGATCTACAAGAAACCGTGTATTCCTTCCTAACCACGAGGATCATCGTTTTATCCGCAGAAGCCCCGAGAAATTGTGTTTTCCTGGTAAATGTTTCGATTTGAGCCGATTCCACGTCGTATAGTACAGACAGAGTGGGGTTGATGTAGGTGTATTGGAGCAGAGGGGGCCATAGCAATTAAAAAGAAGCCATGGCCAAGAGGGGAGCAATGGGCAAACGCAGAATGATATGTTTGAAATGACCGAAAAATTTCAAGTGGGAAAGAAAACAAAGATCTAATAAAGCTGAATATTAGAGTACCCCGGACGGAAGCGGGGATAGAGGAGCAAAAGACCAAATGATATCGTCCAGCTCGCCGTCACGGACGCGGATCTCGACGAGCTCTATTTCATAGTCTCCCAGAGAAGTGGACGTCGACGCGCAGGCGCTAAATGTCCCAATGGATGTGGGAGAAGTGGAAGCAACGTCTAGGATGCATTGGAAGCATGAGCGTCAGATGTGGCACCAAATGCGGTTTATACGTACAGCGATCCTTTATGTATGGTGGAACGAAAAGACCCTCCTACAAGTTTTTGTACGAGAGGGATTAGTTATTACAAAGAATTCGAAATCAACGTTAATTTCAGAATACAGTGCCACATAACTGCCATCGACCTGTCATCAGCTGTCGATACTCCCAATACCCACAGCAACACATACCGGTCAACCTACGACCTATCCCCGCTGCGCCCCGATAATAGTTGTACTATCCGTCGCTCCCCTCTTCTTGCTGCCAATTCATACGGAGTACGACCATCGATGTCTTGCAGGTGGATATCCGCACCGCGATCCACTAGAAGCTTTGCAACCTCGACATGGCAAATCCACGATGCAACATGTAATGGTGTCATCAAGTCCTGTTCCCTTGCGTTTATGTCAGCTCCATTGTCAAGCAGCAACTCCACGAGGGGGCGATATTCTTGTATCGATGCAACGTGCAACGGAGTCCAGCCTTGTTTATCTCGACAATTGACGTCCGCGCGATACTTGATCAATAAACTCGCGACATCAAGCATTCCCTTTATCGACGCCAAAAGCAATGGAGTTTGGTGAATTTCATCTCGTCCATTGACATCCGCACCTTGCTCAAGAAGTGATTGTACAACTCCAAGATTCCCCTCCAAACATGCGGTATGCAACAAAGGATTCATTGTACTTCCAGTGGACTTCGTATGTCCCAGAGTAGTGAGTGACGATGATCCAGCACCGGTGGGACCTAGGTTTTGTGGATTTCCGTCTAGGCCAGTCATGGACACTCCCATGTGCTCCGCAAGGTATCTTGTCACTTCGAGGCTGCCAGACGTAGATGCCACATCCAAAGGAACTTCATTGCTGCCATTTCGTGCGTTGATATCAGCGCCATAATCAAGTAACAGTTTCACCATGTCAAGAAATCCATTGAACGCAGCCATGTGCAACGGCGTCAAACCATCGCAATCTTGAGAGTTGGGATTTGAGCCGCATTTGAGAAGCAGGTCTGCAATCTCAAGATACCCATTCGCTGTCGCGCGATGCAAAGCAGTTTTCTGGAGGTTGTCCCGTTTGTGGATGTCCGCGTGGCACTTGATAAGGAACTCGACAATAGTGAGGTGGCCGTTGATAGATGCAATATGAAGCGGAGTCAAGAGATCGGTGTTCGGCGCATTTACGACCGCACCATGATCAAATAATTCCTGCGCAACGTGGAGATGTCCAGAAGATGATGCTTCCATGAACGGAGTCCAGCCCTCGTTGTTCCGGGAGTCTGGTGTGGCGCCACTTTGGATCAACAATCGTACGACATCCAGGTGTCCGGATCGCGAGGCTGACATCAATGGAGTCCGGCCTTTGTCATTCGAGGAGTCCACTGCCGCGCCACTCTGGATCAATAGTTGTACGATCTCCAGGTATCCGTAATCCGAGGCCACCATAAGCGGGGTCCAACCTTGGTTGTCCGAGGAGTCAACAGTGGCGCCGCTACGAATCAATAGTCGCCCGATATCCGGGTGTCCGTATGCAGACACAGATATCAACGGAGTCCAGCCCTCATTGTCTGGGGAGTCCACATCTGCACCACTCTGGACCAACAACTGTACCACATCCAGATGTCCGTTTCTAGACGTTAACATCAACGGAGTCAGGCCTTCATAATTTCTGGAGTGCACTGCTGCGCCACTCTGGATCAATAGTCGTACGATCTCCAGGTATCCGTATTCCGAGGCCACCATAAGTGGGGTCCAACCTTGGTTGTCCGAGGAGTCAACGGTTGCGCCACTATGAACCAATAGTCGCAAGATATCCAGGCGTCCATACGCAGAACCTGACATCAACGGAGTCCAGCCTCGGTTGTCTGGGGAGTCTACAACGGCGCCACTCTTGAGCAATAACCGTACTACATCTAGATGTCCGTTTCTAGATGCTGACATCAACGGAGTCCAGCCTTGGTTGTCTGGGGAGTCCACAACGGCGCCACTCTGGACCAATAACCGTACCACATCCAAATGTCCGTTTCTAGACGCTAAAATCAACGGAGTCTGGCCATCGTTATTCCGGGAGTGCACTGCTGCGCCACTCTGAATCAACAGTCGTACGATTTCCAGGTGTCCGTGCCCCGAGGCTGACATCAGCGGGGTCCAACCTTGGTCATCTGTGGGATCAACAGCTGCTCTGTGCTGGATCAATAGTCGTACGATATCCAGGCGCCCTTCGGCAGAGACTGATAACAACGCAGTCCAGCCTCGGCTGTCCACGGAGTCTACAACTGCGCCCTTCTCGATCAATAACTGAACGACATCTAGATGTCCGCTTCGCGATGCTGCTATCAGAGCATTGTTGTCATCGATTTCGTGGGAGGGGACAGTGGCCCCATATTGTAGTAAAGACCGCACAATCTCAAGTTCTCCGTCACGTGATGCCATCGTCAATGGGGTCACGCCTAATGCGTTCCGCACATTGACATGTGCGTGGTGTTCGAGGAGTAACTTCACATTGTCATGGCGTCCGCTTGATATCGCTCGCTGCAGTGGTGTCTCCCCTGAAGCATCCAAAGCATTCACATCTGCACCGCGTTCCAGAAGCAGCAGGGCGATCTCGACGTTTCCCCCTACCAGCGCGGCATTCATCGGCGAACCGAATCGACCCCCTCCGGAATTCACGTCATCCGGATGAGCAGCGATCAAATGTTCAACAAGGGCGCCAAATCCACAGAGTGCTGCATAATATAGCGGAACAGCATCTGGCTTTGTCGGGCGAGCCTCGAACATGGGTGGGCGGAAAGGATAGTCAATGTCGTATATCCAAATCCACGTCGCAAATGATGGCTCGTTGAGGTCAAATAGCCGCTTCATTGCCACTCCGATGGTTGACGAAACGTTATCGAATCGTCCATGGCGCACCCAGTGCTGTGCAGCGTAATGTGCAAATGGATACTTTTCAATGTTGTCCTTGTCGATGCTAGCTCCAAGGTGAAGGAGGACACTGAGGGATGCCTGTGCAAGAATGGCATGTGCCGAATGTGGAAGAACATGGTAGCGGGAAAGATTCTCCGCCGAGGTCGCCAATCGGTCCGATGTCAAGAATTCTTTGACGGAGAAATGCGAAAACTGAACAACCGGCGACCCATCGACGTTGACTAATGCGATCAGACTTGAGCATGCCGATAGTACAGCTTCTTGCCCATCCTCCGACTGCCAATGCTTATGATATTCGGGAAGCTGTCCGACGTCGAATCGAATGGCAAGAACCTCTGCGAGTTCATCGATGTGAAGTGGGCGAACAGCAACTGTGAGACATTGAAACAGCCTGTGCGCAAATTCTCGTTTCTCCTTTTCGATCCCAAGTATTGTCCGTTCATATGTCTCGTCCAATGTTTCCGGTAATTCATCAAGCGTACGACGAATTGCTGTCGGGAGACAACGACGTAGCGTTTCCAGTTGACAATATACCCATCGAAACCTGGATATGAAATAAGTCATCTTGCCAAAACGTCGTTGTAGCGAGACTCACATTCCATCCGCCTTGGCTGAGAGAGTATCAATAACGAGTTGCTTGTCCTCGGGCCTCCATCTCCGCATCCTTCGGTCATGGTGAACGACATCGCCGATGTAATCAACAATATCTTTCTGTTGTCCGGATTCCTCATGAAGGGACACTTGGAGAGATGTGAGAGGGCCTAAAACAGTTTGAATGTCGATCTCCGGTCGACTTGTAACACAGAGACGTAGATTTGGAATATTCAAACCAACAAGTTCTTCGAGAAAGTCCAGGACCTCTTCGCGTGCAGTTGGAAATCCAGATGTGTTAGGGCACTCATCGAGTGCATCTACAATTATATACTTCATTGGTTGCTCTCGGAGCCTCAGAATCTTCTTGAGGCATTCAGCGAGCGCCTCATTGTCAGGTTGATGGGATCCAGTGTTGTTCTCCAAATACAGGTCCGAAAGGATTTCGTAACAAGGATCCGATTTGGCACAGAGCTGGGAAAGGAGGGAGGTGAGTAGACCGCGAATTCCTTGCTTTGCAACGTCCTTGAAATCAAAATAATAATAGCCCATCAGGGCTAGTCCAAGATCACATTTCGCCTTAACTCCTTGAATGATTGTCGAGCTAGTGGCCAGAATGAATGCCCTGTGAAAACGCCAGGTGAGATTTCACTTACCAAAGTATACTCTTTCCAGAGCCCGCTACACGATCCGGTAGCCGGTACTATCAGCAAGAGGTGTGGGTCATGGCAAAAATTCGTACGTTTTCCGTGGACCCATAAAAGTGAGCCCGATGCCTTCCATCTCTCGAATATATCGCCCTGAGTGAACCATTCCGCAGTTCCACTGTGATAAGCTCCACGAGCTGTGTTGTGGTTCTTCGATGGATCGGGAGGGGAGAGCCAACTCCGGGTGTCCTTCTGTAGCTGAGAACCTGTTAGTGCCAGGCGCATTTAGTCACGACTATAGATACCACTAATAGTGAACACTGACGTTTCATCTGGTTTATCTCGCTTGTCATCTCTTGCATCGTAACTAATACACGTAGTCAGTTTAAGAAGACATTTATAGTACGACAAACATACCAAGAGCCGTCCGTATTCCATCCGTTGATGTCCTGCCATCTACCCCAACAACACCGCAGTGAGCCATCGAGAGCGATACGATTATGGGTTGCATACCAGCCATGACAAGTTTCATATTGGTCATAAGACAGTGAATGACTTGAAGTGTCTCCGTTCCAGTCATACGTGCCTCATCAACCGTGAGGCGATCCAACCTCTGCAGAATATCCTCGATCTCGCTTTCTCCAAACAGTTTCTTTGCATATTTCTCTGATTCGGATTCAATAACGACTTTATAGAGAGTATGGAACCATTTACTGAGCCGTCCCTCCTTGATCTGCTTCGTTGCTAGGGAAAGTACCGACAGTACTTCGGCCATTATTTTGACAATAATATTGGACATCGGAGTCGATAAGGGGATCTCAGTATAAATACGTAGACGATCGAGGAAGTTTTCAACGCATTGAAACAAGTCCACGAGTGCGTCATAACTTGTGCTGACTCCGATAGCGGCCTGAAGCAGAGATGATCAAACCATATAGGCGATGGAGGAAACGGAGGATACATACGGCAAGGAGAACGTCGATTCCTACAAGGATTGCTTTTGAAGGTTGGAATGGCACCTGACGGAAGGTAAAAAAGGGAACGAGTTGGGGTGAATTAGTCTGCGGGCTCACCAAGGATGCTACCTCCGCAAGTACGCCAGAAACAGAATGAAGGACGTGTACTACCGGTTTAAGACAGGTGATCAATTTACGATTTCCATTCCGATAGGTATGGAACTGGTTTGCGCGGCCTTGTAGGAGGTCAAGAATGTCGCTGACAGAGTGACAGTTTTCGAGTTTTCGAGCAAGAGGGTGTGCAGCAAGGTCTATGCCAGTTTTTTTGGCATAGTCAGCTAAGGCGGCGTCGAAAATGGATTGAAAGTTGGAAGGGGGAGTAGTTGTTGGAGACATAATGAGTGCGGGAGTGGGGATGATGGGGGATTGGGTGGTGGCAGACGGAGGCAGTGCTCCTAGATCCTAGGATGAAGAAGAACAGCTTCAAGTTCAGGCACTGTGGCGTGGTACCGTGACTTGTGAACTGAATATACTGACAGCTGACTCCCAGACATTATCGTGGTAGCCATAATTTTCTCTCATTCACGTTGGTACCACAGGCAAGCTCGGGGTCTCCTTTCCCTGACTGTGTCGTATCATACAAAGAGGGCAGAAGTCAGATGTCTTGTCCGTGAGATGTATTTGTCAGAAATCATCGCAGTGCACATCACGTGTACCGTGACAACACAACAACACTGGTCACGTGCGCGGGACGTGCTGGAGCAAATTAGACTGCTAAAACCGCTGACACGCTGACGAGCCGATGTCTGCATTTCTCAGGAAATGCTGTATCTAATTTTGGGGCCTGACAGCGACCCCTAGTAGTCCGAATGTTTTCCACCGACTATTAATGCCATCATCATGATCAGAGTGCTCGCCTCAATACCATGATACAGACCAGGACACGTGCTACATGCTGGCAAATTAAACGCCCCACTGCTGTGATTCCAACCAACTGACCCTCCTGCCCCTGCCCCTGCCACTTCAATCCTCATCCTTGGGGCGTCGGTAGAATCAATTCTACTGTACACACTTGCGATAGGACCTCTAGTCGTCACAGCGACCATTCTCTGCAACTCGTGCCCTTTGGCCCCTTCCTAGAGAAACCTCAATATCACCTTGAGGCGACATTTCAAGCAAGTGTGTTTGACACGTCCATTTCCCCGACTTGCACTTTGCAGTTTGTGGTGTGGTGTGTGGTCCACGCTGTAGTCAGTACTGTAATCCGATTTTCCTTCGCCCATGAGGCCTACTTTCCTCATTAGAAAACGATACATTTAACATTTTTCGGGCATGTAATCGTCGTGCAATATGTCTGTCATATAGGCCTGGCTTAAAAACGTGCTATGCGATCCCAACCGTCCAACGCCTACCATCAACCAGTAGTACGTATTCTGAGCCCTTAGATATCTTAACAGTCATTCTAGCAAATTCAAAATCAAGACGAACGCCTATCACTCTCATAATACAGCGCCGCATAACTGCTGTCCACCTACCATCAGCTTTCCATACTCCTAATATCTACAAAAACACATACCGGCTGACCTACGCCTATGTTCTATCCCCGCTACGCCCCGATAATAGTCGTGTCATCCGTCGCCCCCCTCTTCTTGCTGCCAAGACATAAGGAGTACGACCATCAATGTCTTGCAAGTGGGTATCCGCCCCGCGATCCACTAGAAGCTTCGCAACCTCGAGATGGTAAATCGACGATGCGAGATGTAACGGAGTCATCAAGTCCTGCTGCCTTGCATTTATGTCAGCGTCATGGTCAAGCAGCAATTCTGCAATGCCGCGATGCCCGTCCGCTGATGCAAGGTGCAACGGAGTCCAGCCATTCTTATCTCGACAATTGACGTCCGCGCCATACTTGATCAATAATTTTGCAACCTCGAGCCTTCCTTTCACTGACGCCAGATGCAACGGAGTTCGGTGCAATTCATTCCGTTCATTGACATCCGCATCTTGGTCAAGAAGTGATTGAACAGCTTCAAAATTTCCCTCCCAGGATGCGGTATGCAACGAAGGTTTCATCGCCGCACTGCCTGCGAAATTTGTACGTCCCGTCCTGTCAAGTGAGGACAATCCAGCACCGTCGGGAGCTGGGTTTTGTGGATTCCCGTCTGACGCTGGTGCGATGATGGTGTCCATTCTTATCCGCTCTGCAAGGTGTTTTATGACTTTGCAGTTCCAACTAGCAGATGCCACATCCAAGGGAACCTCATTGCTGCCATTTTGCACGCTGGCATCCGCGCCAGAATCGAGTAACAGTTTCACCACGTCAAGATATCCATTGCGCGCTGCGGTGTGCAACGGTGTCGAACCATTGATATCTTGAGAGTTGATGTTTGACCCGCATTGGAGAAGTATGTCCACAATATCAATGTGTCCATACGCCGACGCACGATGCAAAGGGGTTTGCTGGAGATTGTTCCTGTTGTGGAGGTCCGCGTGGCGCTCTATGAGCAGCTTGACGATAGCGAGGTGCCCATTCTCTGATGAAATATGGAGAGGAGTGGAGTGGTCGATATTCCGTGTATTTATGACCGCACCGTGATCAAGTAACACCTGTGCGACGTGAAGTTTCCCGGAACGTGACGCCTCCATGAGCGGAGTCCAGCCCTCGCTATCCGGGAAGTCTACTTCTGCACCACTCTGGATCAAAGTTCGGACCATATCTGGGTGTCCGTTCGCTGACGCTGACTTCAACGGCGTCCAGCCTTGGTTGTCTGGGGAATCCACAGTTGCACCACTCTGGACCAGCAGCCGTACCATATCCGGATGTCCGTTTTTAGACACTGACATCAGAGGAGTCCAGCCTTCGTTGTTCCGGGAGTTCACTGCGGCGCCATTCTGTATCAACAATCGTACAATATCTAGGTGACCACGTCGCGAGGCTGACATCAGCGGGGTCCAGCCTCGGCTGTCTGAGGGGTCAACGGTTGCGCCACTCTGGATCAACAACCGCACGATATCCAGGTGTGATTGTCTGGGGAGTCCACAGCGGCACCACTCTGGATCAACAACCGTACCACATCTAAGTGTCCGTTTCTACACGCCGACATCAACGAAGTCCAGCCGGTGCTGCTCGCCGACTCCACTGCTGCTCCACTTTGGATCAACAGTCGCACGATCTCCAGGTGTCCATGTTCCGAAGCGATTATCAGCGGCCCCCGACCTTGGTTGTCCGAGGAGTCAACAGCTGCGCCATTCTGAATCAAAAGTTGCACGATATCCAGACGTCCTAGAGCAGACACTGCAATTAGCGGAGTCCAGCCCTGGTCGTCCTCAGAGTCCACAATTGCGCCACTGTCGATCAATAACTGCACGATATCCTGATGTCCACCCTGTGATGCTGTTATCAGGGCGTTGTTGCTGTTGACACCATGGGAGGGAACAGTCGCGCCGTATCGTAGTAAAGATCGCACAGTCTCGAGTTCTCCGTTGAGTGATGCGATCCTCAATGGGGTCACGCCTGATGCGTCCAGCACATCGACATAGGCGTGGTGTTTGAGAAGTAACTCCACATTGTCGTGGCGTCCACTTGACGATGCCCGATGTAGTGGAGCCGCTCCGAAGGCATCCATGATATTCACATCCGCACCATTCTCAAGAAGAAGCAACGCAATCCCAACATTTCCCTTCACAAGCGCAGCATTCATGGGCGAACCCAAGCGACCTCCTTT
>Ga0209488_10002612_pt1 | contig 14705 bp, 13 predicted proteins | sample Rivendell_Oct201_8_FD_188349 | JGI IMG/M metagenome (GOLD analysis project Ga0209488, IMG submission 188349) | Vadose zone soil microbial communities from the Eel River Critical Zone Observatory, Northern California, USA -... | ecosystem: Environmental > Terrestrial > Soil > Vadose zone >... | reverse complement strand
TGACTCAACTTGATGTCAAAATAAATCAGATTGGCCTCAAGCAACGACCTCCGTGTCTTGTCCTGGTTGTACTTCCGGACAGCGCCGCTGCACAGCGGAAAGCTGTGAAAGCCTGGGGCGACGTTACCAGGCAAGTAGCAACGCAGTGTGTGGTGCGCGTCAATCTCTTCGTCGGATTGGACCCCTGTCAAATTCCCTTTTTAGAGGACCATGAAGTTTAGGAATGCCAATGACCAGTATTATAACAACGTTGCCCTGAAGTGAGTGGTGTCCTTTGCGTTTGACGTGAAGATTGATAGCGCTGTATAGAATCAATGTCAAACTAGGCGGCATCAACTCCCATCCCACCAGCCAAGTATATCATGGGCTCAACAAAGAACCCACAATGGTAGTAGGTAGGTGACCAAGGCCCAATTTTGAGAGACTCCCCCTGATTTGTAAATGTCAGGTGCCGACGTGACTCACCCTGGCTCTGGGATCAAAGATCGGCCATCCATTGCAAGCCTTGTCTCCTCCTTCGACGTCACTTTTAGCCGCTATGCGGCATTCACTCGAGTACAGGCCCCTCGTGTGGAGGTGATAGAAGAGCTCGAAGACATGTTCTTCGTAAGCACCGTAACTAATTTCGAGGCTAACGTCACTCCTACATTTTGTATGTGTAGACTGCCCTCCGCTACTTTCATCATGTCAATCGTGTTACTCCGAGGAGAATAATTTTTTATCGCGATGGGGTATCTGAGGGAGAATATGAAGCTGTAGAAGAATTAGAAATCAAGGCTCTCTCAGGTAAGAGTTTGAGTACCTAGATCTAGGTGCCAAATATTCACGTTCTTCCCAAGATGCTTGGAACAGATTTGCAGAATTCCCAGAGTCTGGCATCCCCAAAGGGGTCCCTGTGCCACTCGCCTTCATTGTTGTGGGCAAGAGGTGGTGTTTATTTGCACCTATTCTGGTTTCTACCACTGCTCATGATGCGACAGACACCACCTGAGGTTCTTCCAAGGGCCTGGACCAAAGTAAGACTTGCTTCAATTATTTGTTACTTTCCTGTCTTACCCTACTATTAGTATCAGAGACAAAACAGGAAATGTCGTTGGTGGCCTGGTGGTAGACAAGGATGTAACAAGCCCCCACAAATCTGATTTTTATCTGCAAAGTCATCCAGGTCTCAAAGGGAGTGAGTATCTGGAGTGCCTTGGCACAATGACCTATTCTGTTGACTTGTTGTTCAACAGCTAGCCGGCCGAGCCACTATATCGTGTTGCATAATAAACTCGGATTTAGCATCGATATGTGGGTCACTTATTTTAGTTGACTCTCAGTTTCGGTCTCTCACGTATCAAATAGAGTGCAACAGATCAGCTACTTCCTGTGCCACGCGTATGCCCGTTGCACAAGATCCGTGTCAATTCCTGCACCTGTCTATTGTGCGTCCCAATAAGACTGATCTAGCTGGAATTGACGTTCGTCTACTCCCTTTTTCAGATGCGGATGTGAGTTCACATGTCTCTCTACCCACCAATTCCTCACACCAACTTACGAAACATCAGATCGTCTGCTCCCGTGCAGGTTTCTATCTGGACGAGACTCTGGGATACTCTGACTTTGGAAGCGGCACGACGAACTTTGACCTGTCCATGTGGAGGAAAGGCTTCAACGCCCCAGGCCCGCAAAACATGTACTTTATCTGAAGGGTACGGCGCTAGTAGAGAAGACGTGTAGGATTTTCCCCTCTCCCGCTGAATTTCGTTTCTTGTACCGCTTGTATCATTTGATCGTCTTGGGACTCGGACTTTTTGATGTCGAGAATATGTATGTACTGTACACACGCCAAGGCGACAGGCAGAGATGTAAACGTGAGAGAAAAAGAATCACGGCGATAAAGGTCAGTATTAGGGATAGGTAAGTCATGATGTTGTACTAGAACCAGCCAAGCCCGCCTCGGATATGAACGACGATTGAAATTTTCGTACCTGTCCTTGCATCTGACCCAGCTTTGAAGTCTCCAGTCGTGCACTTATTACCCCAGTCATATTTCAGCGACTCGAGCCGCGTCCTCGGCCTTGGCTGAGATCACGAACGGCGCTGGTGCACTGCGGTACACATGTGGCGTCAAGGCGCCTTTGTCATTTGCCCTGTGGCATCTCCGAAAACGACTTCACCGACTCACAATTGTATCATCGATCGTCTCTAGAAACATGCGCCTCTTGTAATACTCTGTATCAATTGGGTAGTATAGGACCCAGATATATCTGAGTCAAAAAAGCCGCTAAATGTGAAACGCGAGCAAAAATAATCAGGTAGTTTGAGCGCTCACAGTCAAGCCGCTGTGTAGTTTGCTTGAAAGATGTTTTGATTATGAGACGGTTAGAGCGTAATTAACCGTGCTCACAGAGGTAATGGATATTGACCTCGATAACGTACACGTCAAAGGCCAGTACTGACGTATGTGAATGAGTTTCAATACTTTCATCGCGGAGATGTAGTAACACTAGAGGTCAAGGTCAAGTCAACAGAACATTTTCCCAGCGTACCATTCAAAGAACTTGACTGGGTATCGATATTGGTTATCCTCGACGTAGTTGGTTGACAGAAGCTCACACACCTCCTTGAGCTAAAGCACGAGTATGTCACCAAGGGGATAGGATTGATCTGTTAGAACCTCCGTAGGTTCTACTATGTCGATAATGATAATTAAGTGGAATCTACTATGAAGTGGGGAAGAGTCCTACCTGACCTCTTCTCTGTGTTCGGAGTGCTCGATGTTACTCATTTTCCTCTGGCGTCCATTCGTTTGAGTGAACGGCCAGCCATTGTTCACTTCACTCAAAACAATAGGACGCCCTGGAAGGAGGTCACAGACGGGATGTATGCGACGCACCATCATATCGGGACACAAGTTTCGAGGACGCCGACGCCAAGAACCGTGACTAATATGCCAGAAACGGAAAAAGATTTATCGCGCCTCCCCCTCCGATAGAAAACGTCCATTTATTTGCGGTTCCCTGTATCGTTTTCGGTTCCTCCACACCTAATCCGCGTCGCGTCCTTCAGGTTTCCCGGGTGCTGCATAGACGGTCACGGTGCGGTCTCTCCGGTCCCCAGTTGCATTTTAAACGCAGAGCCTGCACGGCCGGCCTTCGAACGCCGCTCTCTTCAAAGTTCGTGTGTGTCTTCAAGGATGTCGGACTCAGAAGCGAGATCTCCACGTCTTTCTGGCCTGTTTGAGGCGAACTCAGGCTTAATCCCATAGGCGGCTTTTTAGTCGGCCAGCAAAGCCTAACATCTGAGCTTCTGTAAGAAATGAAGTGGTAATTCGCGAAGAGAGCGATGGACGTGCTCCTTGTTCGATTGGCCAGGATAATGTAGTCCTCCAATCGAACAGGCAGACAGGGAGATAACTGGGCGTAATAGTGACGGACGGATATAACGAAAACCGATCAAAGAATAACGAAAAAACAAAAAAAATAACTGGCCGGAAAACCCCGAAACGGTCCGTACCTTGCCCTCCGCGCATCGCATAACAAAAATCCAGCAGTCCTTCCAGGAGTTCCTGTTATGGAAATGGGAATACGATTCTGGGGTACGTGGGGTATCCCGGCGGCCGGAGGGGGCTATCGTTCCTGGGTCATGAGAACGTATACGTGAATCAAATTCGGAGCCAGTTTTCACAGGCTTGCTCTTGGCTGCCAGTGGCGCTGTTGCTGGACAATTGGCCATTGCCGTCCTCAAGCCGTAGGGAGCAGTGTCCACCCAACTTCACAGGTACGCTCTAAGCCGAGAATTCTTTCAGCCCCTATGGATGGGAAATGACTTGGGCTTGGTATTCGGGGTGGGGAGAATGTTGTGCCGGAAAGGACGGGCCGAGGAATGCCCACTCGCCGAGCGCTCTTTCTGGAATGTCACCACACGATACTGCCAACCAACCTATGCTCCCTCCAGTGTCAGAAATCTACGCATCTGGAGATAACTCCGGGGACGGACCCCTAGCACGGGTTTTCGCTACGCTCTTTGAACCGTCATCTGCCCTCTTCGATTGCCTCGTGCCCTCCGTTATTGATATCATTGCCAACCCCGAAGCTCGCATCCCGCGACATACCTACCATACGCTCATAGATATCGCGATACGCGAACTCGACGGATGGGCGTATGAGAAACAATCAAGTTTCCTCGGTGGACACCCGCGGATTGGCGAGATCAAGGGACTATCTGCGCTGAGCGCGAGCGAGCAAGCCGCTCACGCGACACCCCCCGAGGTTCTGGCGCGCCTCTCAGATCTCAACGAGGAATACGAGCGCAGATACCCGGGCTTGCGATACATCACGTTTGTTAATGGTCGGAGCAGGAGTATGATAATGGTGGAAATGGAGGAAAAACTCGGGATAGGCGATGGGTGGGAAAAAGGCGACAACAAGGAAGTCTATCAACCTGGGAGCCAGGAATGGGCATCGGAGGTCAGGAGGGCATTGAAGGATATCGGCAGCATAGCCAAAGCTAGATTGGTGGCCTTGAAGGTGGATGGCGAACAGGAGGCAGTCAACTAGGTCTACGCCAAGGGCACACCACCCTACACCGGGGCTTGTTGGATATATCCTGTAGCGGCTAGTGTGTTATGTAATGCTCAAGCCAGATTCCCACCAGCGCCACTGCCCTTTGTCCCGGCCGCCGGCGGTAGCCCAAAGCTTTGTTGGTGGAAAGCTTGAAATTGAAAAGAGAAGTGGGAATCGGCTCAGGCTGCAGAGAAAAGACGTTGCCTTTGCGTTCGATGGGCCTACGGAAGTCTACACTACACCGAGGGCGAGATGAGGAAGCGGTCGGACAATGCCGATGGCCCCGCCCGATGGCGGGTTGTGTGTGCCTTGAGGCCAGAGGATTTTCTCCCACGCGCCTCCGATGCCGGGGGAAAGACCTTCTTGCCGATATCCAGTATTTTTATATCTTTTAATAACTGCTGGAGAAGATGGTCCCTGGTTTTCCCCCTTCGACTGGGTCCTCACGATTTTACCCAGCAAGAAGCGGCCGGTGACATGTCCGTCGTCCAAACTGTGCCCACTTACACACTCACAACCTACGATGTCAAGTCTTCGATAGAGGAGCCAATTCCCATTCCCCCGCTCCCCAATGATCAAAAAGTCGACCACGTCGCTCGTCCGCCAATCGATTATTCCTCCGTCGGTGCTTTCTTCCACAGCTCGTGGCGCCGCTTCCTGAGCTTGTGGACGAGGACCTTCATACTCTCTCTCTTGTTTGGCCAAATCGCCTCGCTGTGCATTACATGCACGAACGTCACCACTGAGGAACTGAATCTTAGGAACTGGCAATTGCCTACCACCCAATCACTCTTTTTGTACACTTTTTTTTTCTGTGCTTGAACTCTCATTCTGATATACTTGGGAATCAGATACTTCGCTCTCCTCATGACCTATACACCTTACACGATCTACCGGTGTATGTCTCGCATCCTTGCATTTGGGGTGTTTTTTTCTTACCCTATTCCGATAGATGGGTTTTATGGCTGGTTCAAGTTGCTTTATAAAGATGGGTGGAAATGTATGCGTCAGGAATACCTGCATGCGTTGACAGGGATGGTTGATACTCTATGCAGACATCATTTTGGCCGCATGCGACGTCGAGGGTAACTTTTTGGTCGTTAAAGTGAGCTTACCTGCCAGAATCAGAATCATATCTTCCGTAGAGTCGTTGATTCAAACATCACAGGCTTTTCAATATACAAATCTCCTCTCATGCATGCTTCTCGATGCGTCAGTCTTGGCCCTGCAAAGCCTCCATAAATCGTCAACTGACTTCACCGGCTTCATTTCTAGATGGGCGATTCCTGTATGCATGCTTTTTTTGTACGTCTATATGCGCACGCGGTACCACTGGACACAACTTCTCGTACGTTTCTTACTCGCAGGAATTTTCTAATCCCCTCCTCACGTCTCTTTTCAGGGCGTTTTGATCTGCGTTACCGGCTTGGGCCTTCTCGTGGCCGCTGATCATTTCACGCAAAAGGACTGGGAGGCGATAAACAAGGGCAAGGGCGACGCCTTCATGATTATTGGCGCAACACTATACGGTTTCAGTGCGTCTTTGAGTCAAAGCACGGCCTTACCTGTGGAGCTAGCTAACAGCGAGTCGTCCCAGCCAATGCAACTGAGGAATTTTTCGTACGCCGACGACCGCTCTATGAGGTCGTGGGCCAGCTTGGCATGTGGGGCACGATCATCAGTTGCATTCAGGCCTCTGTCATCGAACACAACAAAATGAAGGTGTCTACGTGGAGCGGTCGTAACAGTCTGTCACTCTTTTCTACTAGCGTTCCGAATTGCGCACTCACATTGCGTTTTATCAGTTGGCCTTTTATTCGCTTACACAGCTGGTGCGCGTTTCATGGCCACGCGGATCGTGATTGAAGACATTGACTAGTCCCACAGCGATGTACATTTTGTACACCGTTTCGCCTCTGCTTTATCGTCTCGCCTCCTCCGCGTATTACAACTTGAGTCTATTATCCAGCGACTTTTACGGTCTACTTTTCGGTATGCATCTCGTTTCAAACCCTATCTTGATATGTCTAATTTACATTCACAGGACTTTTCCTTTTCGTGCGTTTCGCTCCTGTACAGCTACGATCGTCTGACAAGATCTCGTCCAGCACTTTAAACCATACTGGCTCTACTTCCCTTCATTCGCGGCGGTTCTCTTGGGGCTTATCGTCTACTTCTGGCATTCCACGCGTACGGTCTTTGTGATTTTCCCACTTTCCCTCATGTCTCATGATATATTAGCTGAGGAACAAGGGACGACTGACGTTCGCATCCCTTCTTATGTCAGGCAAGGCAATGACTCGGAGGTAGTGGCAGAGGGCAGCGATGTATCAGAGAAACAGGATACTGTTTAAGGGGGGGATTTCTTTAAGGGCCAACCCAACTAAGATATATACAAAAACGATATTACGAGGCCCAAGTTGGAAGTCAGGATACGCTGTACATATGAGAAGTGATTACTGATATATCAATGGAAGATTGTACTGTGTCAAAGGGCCAGGCAGAAGTATAAACGGGCGATTGGTCGACTCGAAGGTCGTGTCAGACCCAATGACGAGGACGAGGTGGCTCTTCCTGTGTAGAAGCCGGAGTTGGGTTGGTCTGCTGGCGATCAATGTCTGGCGACTGCTGCTGACCGCGACGTTCGGCCATTCTCTGGTCAGTACATGATCAGTCCACTCACCCCACGCCCAATCTGAGAAGGGAAACGCACATCTTTCAGACGTTGTAGAGTACCCATAACCGAGTCGATGGTTGCTTCCGACATCCCGTTGATCTGTCGCATATGATGTCATTCAAATCAAAGATTTGCAAAGAAAAAATAGCGATACTTACCGTCTCCTCAGCGTTACGGCCGATCTGCCGCAGACGCTCGGCATCCAAGTCGAGAGGGAATGTCGTCTCCGCTGCCGTGACTGTTCCTGCTGCTGCTGCTACTCCTGCTACTCCTGGCTCTCGCTGCGGCGCCGGGCCACTGCCGTTGCCGTTGAGGCCTGCATCTCTGGAGCCTAGTACGTGAGCGCCGAAGGGGCCGCCCGGTGCGCCTTGACTCTGACTTGGATACGTTGGGGCTGGGCGCGACCACTCGCGTGGCTGCTGCTGCTGCTGCTGCCGGCGCTGCCACTCGGTATAGTCGGGCGGCGGCGGCGGCGACGACGACGATGCGTTGTCCTGAGCAGGCGTGCTAGGGTAATCTACGCGATCCCGCCGGCTGTGCTCGACGCGCCAGGAACATCCCTCCCCGTTGTGCTTCCGGTGGTGGTGTATCCAGGCCCAGGTGGCGACGGAGCCGATGGTGAACCAGACGAGGCGGGAGGGGCCGTAGAACATTCTGTGGCGATTGTAGTGGTTGTGCCAGAATACGTGGTGGTTGGTCATACACGAAATTTAGTTAGGGAGAGACTTTAAGGGGGTGGGGGGGGAGTGGTTGAGGAGTGGTTGAGATTGATTGATGCAATACGATGTGAGAATACTGGGATAGCTTTATAGCCCTTTGCATGCGCGGGGCGATGCGCCAGGCCGTGAAGCGGCGTCATCACTGAGATGCCGATGTACTTGTTGGTTGAACGCTGAAGAGAGCCTGTGGGCCGTGCGTACACGCAAGTGTGATCGTGATCGTTGAGAGCCGATGCCGCCGCGACGCACACGCGGCATAATCACGTGATGTGCGAATGTTGAAATGCTGAAGTATCACCGTGGTGTAAACAATGACATCACTTTCATGATGCAAAAAGAAGTTGTCCATCAACAAGATTCGAACCCAAACCTGCACTTTCAAGGTGCAGATTTCTTGTCTGCCAGTGCCTTCTCAAGGGAACAGATTTCTTGTCTGTTACTAAACCACTCAGTTATGGTGTCTTGTACATAGTAGAAAGGGGACATACTATGTACAAGTTTCAATGGATTTCAAACACCTCATCTCGAGCGATCCTGTGGTTAATTTAACAAGGAAGTCACTGTCTATAAGTTCCTTCCATTGACAGCCACAAACAGGGTGTTTATTCCCCACAGTGGTTATACTGTTGGAGGCGCAGGTACACTGACAAGCATTAACCAAATCGGTACATATCATAAGAAATCGATGGCCCTCTTTCTACCCCGTGGTGGTCCTTCAGCTACATCCCGTTCTCTCGTCGAAGGGTCAGGTGGCGAAGCCAAAGCCGGAGCCAGAGCCGGGGTTGGGACGACAATCTGCGCCTCCCCCTTAGACTCTGTTGGTGGAGGTAGTGCGTTGCCCGAGAAACTGGCGACCACCGCTGGCGGTGGCTTCTCGACCCACATCTCCACATCCTCCTCACCCTCCGCATTTCCCTTCTCCTCTTTACGACGCTTCTTCTTTCTGCGCGCCTTCTCTTTATCTTTCTCCGCTTTCGGGGCAATGACCAAGGCCGCATCTTCGCCATCTTCAAACGACACGACTGCCTTGGCCTTCTTCTTGTCCTTGTCCTTTCGGCCTTCTTTCTTATCACGGGACTTTTGCGTCTCACGCTCGCCGCGAGGTACGAAGACGGGTTTGAACGTAGCGAGGTCTACGGCTTCCATGCCGCCCGAAAGCTGCACAGCACGTTTTGGCTCGTACGTGTGCGCGTGCTCATCGGCATTACCGTCGGTTCGAAGGTGAGCAGGTACAGCAGCCCTGGCGCCAGTCACGCTCTCCGCTGGCCGTTCCTCTGGCCGCTTTCGCGTTGGCAACGTCGACGGACCTGCCAGTGGATCTGGACCAGAGGCCGCAGCCGCAGCCGCAGCCGCATTCTCTTTTCCTTGATCTTGATCCCCACCTTCCCCATCCTCGTCGCTGTTCTCGTCGTCGCTCGCAAAGATAGCCTTGAAGATGTCCATGCTCGGACGCACATACGTGAGCGTATCGCGCCCCTGCGAGTCGTCCTCCCCAAGACCGATATTCTCCAGGTTGCGCGCCGTCCTGCGACCCGCGGAGGATGGGGCCGCGTCGGCAGACGACCCATTGGCGGTCTGCAAGTCCGCGTCGGCAAGCGCCTCCTCGGCCTTCCATGTACTCGTATTTCCCCCTGTCCCCGCGTTCGTCACCCCGGGCATGGGCGTGTCCGTCGTGATGTCCGGATTCGGGTCCTTCACACCAAAGCGCTTACACAGTAACCGGGACGGCTGCCAGGCCACGACCTCGCGCGTAAGAGCGCCGTACATGCCCGTGCGCGCGGCATGGGCCTTGGAACTCTGCTCCTCTTCCTCAGGCCGCCCTCTTTCCTTCTCCCGTTCTTTTTCCTCTTTTTGTGGTGGCGCCGTTGGCTCTGGTTCGTGTGCGGGTTGATGAAGGCCTTCGACGGCTTTGGGGCCCACGTCTACGTCGGCGGCAGTCGTGAAGCGGCTCGCCATTGCGCCTGAGACAGGTTTGAAGATTGCCGCGCTCTTTGAATAATCGGACAGTTCTTTGTAGTATACCTCCGACGTTTGGCCGGGAAGCTTCGGAGGTAAGAGTTCTGGGGCCTCTGGCATAGACTGCGAGCGAAGGTAGGCAACGTAGCGCTCTTGCTTGGCAAGGTCATTGGTAAATGGCATGAATCCCTTGAGAGCGGCAGACGCTATGTGGGGTGCAGTGTGAGGGATGCTAGATGACGGTGGACGGTCCTCAACAGGGGCTGGTGTGGATTCAGATTCAGAGGCGGGTGGATGGAGACTAGCAGCGGCGTGTTCGATGCGTTCGCGGTCCTCCTTGGATAAGTAGTCGAACACGGATCGCGTTGATGGAAGAGGCGTTTCACCGAGAATCGTACCGCGCTGTAACACCTCACTTCAGTAATGGGTTAGGATGAATGACTAGACATTACCTCGTCAGCAGTCAGTTTTCTCTTTCCCAACGCACTTTCCCGTGCAGACACCGCCGCCGCTGCTACTGCATCACCTACACTCGGATCCTTCTGCCACACTCGCCTTGGATCAGGCTTCCAGCCTTGTGAAATCTCCGGGATCGGAAACCTATGTCATGCTCGATGAGACGAATAACCACGAATTGTTGAGAAACAGTCACCATTGCTCCTTCTGCACGGGGTCTGGTGGGAGAACAAAGCCGGAGAGTACGAGCATTCCGTTCGGTAACCGCTGCTGTGTTGTAGTAGTCTACCGATAATCAGCCTATGACATCGGTGGATATAAAACTACCCACCTTTGGAATCGCCTTGCTTCGATTCACCCCTGAGCCGTCATCTGCATCTCGGATGGCATCGTAAGGCATATACGTCCGGTCTCCACGGGTCGCGGGATCATAAATGTCAATGTCATCGTCTTCAGCCTCGTTCAATGCACCAAGACCGAAACCAGCTTTCGTGAGAAAGGGGGGGGAATTAGATTCGCAGATGACATCCTCAATAAACGTTACTCACACGCAAGCTTTGGACCCTTCGGCTGAGGGCGCGTTTGCCCGAGGCTCTCAATGAGCCCTGCCGCCGTCACATAACCGACTCCGTGTGCGTCCAACTTCATCGGGACGCGCGGTACGACGGTGTCGCGTGGCGGATACAAGTGGCGCTTCGCTTCCTCGTCGTCGTCGAGCGCGTCGATGTCGATGCCATTGATCGACTTGCCCGCGGCAAGCAGATCCTGGATTTTGCGCGTGCGCCAAGAGACGCGCGGGCCGATGCCCTGGCCCGGACGCCAGCCCATCTTTTTGAGCAGGCGGACTCCTGGCGAGTCCTCCAGCGGAGGCATCAACGCTCGTTGTATGCTGGCAGCTATTGAACTATACGGTCGATTCATCTGTCGAGTGGGTGATGTGTTGGCGAGGGAGGAGGATTGGAAACTCACTCTTGCTCCGGATCGCCCTGCGTGGGTTCTGGGTGAGCGGCCCCAAATACATCGCGCTGCTGCTGCTCCTTTACACCGGCCATGATCTGGCTCTCTCGGAGTTCTGCTCGGTCCTCCTCGTCCATGTAGTCTTCCGCACGGGAAGCCTTCTGCTTGGCTCTGTCCGACCTGGACGAGACGAACGTCGATGGGGCCCATCCTACGGAAAGTGAGCATGTAACGGTGGAGGATGGGTAGCGATGATGACGCGCCTTCTTTCGAGCCAACAGTGTTGAAGTAACCTGCAGAGAAGCCGCCGGTGAAGGCACCGTGTAATCGTCTGCGGCCCTTCTCGTCTCGAACCTACAGTGCCACGTTCACATTCGGAGCAGAGAGTAGCTAAAGGCAAGCTGTCGGGCATACATCTTGTTTCCATATGGGAACAAATTCGTTGGCGTCCTTTTTCTCGAGGGGAGGCAAGGGAGTTCCGATCTAGATGAGTAAACCCTCATTCCGAGCCACTTTGGTGGTGCTGTACAAACGCACCAGACAGAAGTTCTCCACGGCCTTCTTATTTGTGTAGTTAATGCCCTGCTCATCCAGCTTCCGCTTCAGTCGTGCTGTCCCGCTACTCATTGATTGTTGTACGGTGGATGTGGTGTGAAATGAATGATCAAACAAACGAGAAAGAACCGAGAGGAATGAGCACGTGACTGTGAGGATCACACCTAGGTGTTGACTGAGTGTTGTCTCAACTCTTGGCTAGCCCAATAACTCTCAACCAGCATTGCCAGTGTGATGAAGTGTTTCTTTCCGACCTATCACTACAGGGGTAGCCTTCTTTGATTGCATCGAAGTCATATGGTGCTCAGTGCAATGCATTCAGGCTCGTCAGGAACGATTTTGATGTGCAACGTATTGGAACTGCGAGAGGGGATTAAATCAGACTCCCTAAGAGCCAGAGGGATCACCACGTGGAGTCTGTTACGTTCATAGCTCAGGCTTCTCTTCCCTGTCTCTCTCACCTCAGGATCACTTTATCAGAAAGTGGGGTAGAATCACTTCGATGTCAAAATGGGGTTGTCTTCTAACTATTTTGACGGTCGGCAGTGGTCTTTCCCCGGACCCGTGCTTCGGGTGCTTCACACTCGCTCTTGGATCGTCGTGTGCTCTAGTAGCTCCACAAGTCTCAACACACCCCGCATCTTGACCAAGTTTTTGGACCTATGACCAGGAACCTATGACCATTTGCAAGGGTTGCATAGGTAAGGGGGCTGTCATGATGTTTACGACCAAGTCAGATGTTCCCTTATCAGGACTGTGCCAGGACCTTTCAAGACAGCCTGCGAGAGCAACACTACTCGCTGATCTACTTGAGGCTCTCTGATGTATGCCACGATGCCAGACCTACTAGGACCACGGTGATTTTAACTCGATGGGCCTATCTAATCTATATTCCCGCGAATTGCGTGCGTTTGGAGCTCAGTCAGGCCCTACAGCATCCCAGGCCAGAAACTTCCGCAATATATCATACTTGTGATCGCGGAAGATAGCCAATACAAAATTAGCGTTAGCATGTGTTTCGGGACCAGTATCCCCAACATCAATCCACTTGAAGTCGAAGTGTAACTTACCCGGAGCGACAGTCTAATCCAGGTGGGTGACACTTTGAGTGTGAGTCTTCCATCTCGCGGACGCCGATATCGCCTGGGGATAGCAACACCTTCCCCTGGAGAAAATGAAAGACCCAGAAGAAGATACAGATGGAGGGATTGTTAGGCTGTCACAAGGGACCATTCTAATTCTGTAGTCGGCGGCATGTAGGTGCATCCACATGGGCACCCGCATCTCGTAAATTATCTGGCAGTGTTTCCTTATCTTTCCGCGAGATCTGGATCTGAGTGCCACCCGGGAAAAGGTCCCCGGTCAGTCATGCATCCATGTGCAACACGCCACACTGTCTCGGACCCACGTCAGTCCCTCGACTCCACGTTATCTAGAGACTTGAGTTGGTTACGTTTCCCCCTTGGCTGATGACCATTGTCGGATTTGAGGATGGCATATATTTTCTTGTCGGACGACCTAAAATGATCGTGCGCATCATTTTCGCTTATGATCTCCGAGTCGCTGGACAAGTCCGGATCCGTGGCAGGGGGTGATGTTTCACAAGCGCAAGAAGTACCAAGCGATGAAGGAAGAATGGACCGAGTTGCGGTGGAAATTTTTTCCCCCAACAACCGAGGGTCGGTAGACTGGGATCTCCGCTCTGTTCTCTTATCTTCGTTATACTATACGAAACCGGAACGTCAGAACTCTTTAAAAAAACTGCCCGTGTCTATCTCCGTCCTGGCTTCTGCTGTTCTCGCGCCGCCCTTTTCCCAAACCCCAACTTCCGCTTTCTCCCTTCCCTCTCCGCAAACCTACTACGATCTATCCCTTGGCCGTAGACGTTCCCTAGCTTCTTAGAGGTCACTCGCGGACATGTCAGCAGAGGCGTACGAACCGGGCGCCGCAGGCGTCGATAACAAGTATCTCGAGAAGGGCTCCCCCGCGGCGCAATATGCTGCACCTGCGGACAACCGCCATCACTTTGATCAGTCTGACTTGGACCGCGTCCAGCGTCGTCTAAAGCAGCGCCATGTCCAGATGTTTGTCTCTCTGCTTTTTTTTTTTACACGACGTTAATCGTTGATCTGTTCACAGGATCGCCGTGAGTGTCTTCTTCGCGCCATCGCGTGTGTCTGTGGCACTGACGAGTGCAGATTGCGGGAACGATCGGAACAGGTTTATTCCTTGGGTCGGGATCTGCGCTGCAGGGTGCGGGACCTGCGGGTGCACTTCTCGCGTACATGCTCGTTGGCACGGTGGCGTATTCGTACGTGCATTCGTTATTGTCGCCGCGCACACCTCAGTAACTCATTTTTTTTCAATGCCCTCGTAGGTCCTTGTGTTCCATTGGTGAAATGACAGCTTTGGCGCCTATCTCCGGCACTTTCCCTCACTTTGGTTGGTTCCTATGGACGGCTTGCTGAATTCCATCTCACGACCTTTGTTTGCAGCTGCCCGCTGGGTCCAACCTTCCTTTGGTGCCGCCGTAAGTGCAGTTCCTTGACCCCCCATGTATCTGGTCTCACATCCCTGATCGTGTAGGTTGGCTGGGTGCGTAATGTTTAATTAGTTCGGACCTTATCTGAAACTCGGACCCAATGTTCGTTCCTCGTCTATAGAATTATTTTTACGTGAGTGGCATACACATATCAGATACTAATGCGTACTGAAGTACATTCTCCGTAGGCCCAAGCGTAAGTCTTTGAGTTCAGTGTTGACCGCCTCACATTGAACCCCTACTGGCAGTATCACCATTCCTGTCGAGATCACCGCTGCGACTATCCTGATCAC
>Ga0209488_10002611_pt1 | contig 14706 bp, 12 predicted proteins | sample Rivendell_Oct201_8_FD_188349 | JGI IMG/M metagenome (GOLD analysis project Ga0209488, IMG submission 188349) | Vadose zone soil microbial communities from the Eel River Critical Zone Observatory, Northern California, USA -... | ecosystem: Environmental > Terrestrial > Soil > Vadose zone >... | reverse complement strand
GGCCGGTTACTCGCTGCGAGGCGTGCGTTACGTTTGAAATGATGAATCGCAGCCGTTAGTTAATGTCGCTGACGCTCGGGGTGGCTTTGCCGGTGGACGGGGCCGTATACAGTACCGCTGCCCCCTGAGTACTGGATGGACGTGTTAAATTGCACGCAGCAAAATCCGGTGCGTGCGCGACCTTCAGATCATCAAACTCAGCGACGAATTTGGTCAGTACACCCTCGTGCTGACGTGCGGCTCCTGCCTTCGAGAGCGGCACACGACGCCGCACCTGCTGGCGAAGCTGTGCGGCTGGGACGCGAAGCTCGAAGACGTTGCGCGGCGCATGCGCTGCTCGGTCTGTGGCAAAAAGCGATGCACGGCGCGTGCGGTGCCGTTGACGGCGCCGCGCGGCTACAAGTCCCACTAGGGGTTTACATTGAAGGAAATCAAAATACTCTTCCAAGGATCAGGAACCAAAAGCACCCTTAGCGCTCGCTGGCAATCGATGGCCCGCAAGAAAATGTCAGAACTCGACGTCCTCGCAGCCCGCATGGTGCGGATGCGCCAGGCGCTAGAGCTTGGCTTGAAATGCGGCTGCGTCCGAATCGAGGATTGCACACTCTCTCCCGCGGATGTGCCACCGATGAAAGATCAACAAATAAAGGCAACCGGCGGTTGCGAATGTTAGTACTCAAGACAGTAGGGTTTTTTGGTCCTCACGGCGCTTGCTGAAATCTTGGGTTGCTATTTGCCATACGTTGGCTGCGCAAGAACGGCTCGTCCTGGTTGCTCGTTCCTGCAGGACTGAGCCTGATGTTATTTGCTTGGTTGCTGAGGCTGCATCCCACCGCCGCTGGCCGGGTGTATGCCGCGTATGGCGGTGTCTACATCGCGGTCGCTCTGGTCTGGCTGTGGCGCGTCGACTAGCGCACCTAAGTACTCTCGCAATTGCTCTTTTTCAATTCTCGTAGCATCCCAATACTTGTCGTGACAGGCCGCGTAAAGGCGAATCGATTTCCCGCTAAGCAATCCCCTGGTCAAGGTTGCGATGGAAAAGGTTGCTAACTGCTCTTTCGCGCAAATAGGGCAGACAACAGGAAATCGAAGCGATGGTTCCGGTTTCATAACTCTTGCTCCGTCATTTTGTTGTTTTATTGAATCCCCCCATCCGACATATATGGACAAAATTTGTTCTGAGGCAAGTGTCGCAGTATTCGCGCTTGCTGGATATATGTACAGTATCGCCATTGGGGGACCTAAAAATCAACAGGCTCAGCGACGAATTCGGCCAATGCACGCTCGTTCTGACATGCGGGTGTCCTGCCTGCGGGAGCGGCACACGACTCCCCACCTGCTGGCGAGACTCTGTCGTTGGGATGCGACACTCGACGATGTAGCGCGGCGCGTGCGCTGTAGCGTCTGCGGCGAAAAGCAATGCACGGCGCGTGCGGTGCCGATGATTACGCCGTGCGGCTCATCGAATGATGTACTCCGCTTGGATCGTCGCCTGGCTCCAGTCCATCGAGTTGGTCGACGCACAATGGCGCGTAATTACCTGCCGCTCGCTTCGCGCTAGATGCTCGCGTGAGCGTCGCCCCAGGGGTCCTGCGATCTACAACGTTCATGCCGTTCCCCGCAGTTTGGGGCTCATGCGGCTTCGCTGCGCCCGTGCCGGCGGGTGGGCGTGCGCATCGTCACCCATTCCTCGGCGCCGGTTGGGTGTACCGCCAGGGTGGCGTCAAGATCGCCCTTGCGGGCCCCCATGGTGATCGCGACGCCCAGTAATTGAATCATTTCCCCGGCATCCGGACCCACAAGATGAGCGCCCAGTATGCGATCATCGGCGCGCTTGACGATCAGCTTCATGAAGCATTTGCCTGCGCGCCCGCTCAAGGTCGCCTTCATGGGTCGAAACTGAGTACTATAAACATCCACATGTTCATGCCAAGCCACGGCCTCAGCTTCGGTCTGGCCGACGGTGGCGAGTTCCGGTGTCGTGAATACCGCGGTTGGCACGATGGAAGGCAATGCCGAACGGGCGCGTCCGGCGAATACCGTTTCCGCAAACACATGACCTTCACGAATGGCCATTGGCGTCAGCTGAATTCGATTGGTCACGTCGCCGACGGCGTATAAGCCGCGCGCGCTGGTTTGGAAATCATCGCCGACAACGATGGCATCCCGGTCGTCGGTAGTGACGCCCGCACGCGCAAGTCCAAGACCTCGAGTATTGGGACGGCGGCCGATCGCACGTATAATCGCATCGGTGGTGATCACCGATGCGTCGGACAGGGTGGCACTCAGGCCCTGGCCGTCGCGCTGAATAGCCGTCAACGTCGCTCTGGGCACCAAGCGGATACCGGCGGCCGCCAATTCGGCTTGGAGGTGTTCACGCAACTCTTGATCGAAGCCCCGAAGAATGTGGTCTGCGCGAAACACGACGCTTACCTCGCTGCCCAGGCGCGCGAGAAGGCAGGCGAGTTCGAGCGCGATATATCCGGCGCCCTGAACAACGACCCGTCGCGGCTGAGTAGTCCAGTTGAAGAAATCATCGGAAGTCGCGCATAGCGAGCGCCCAATCAAGTCGTCGTCGTTGATCGGGGTTGCGCCCGTTGCAACAAGAATGCGCTCTCCCGAGATTCTCTCGCCCGTCGAGCAGAGCTTCACGCACCCGCCCCCAAGCAACTCGGCGCGGGAGGCCTCCGTGTGTACACCCGCGCGACTCAGTGCCGTCGCGTACGCGTGCTCAAGACGGTCCAACTCGGTGTCGACGTTCGACTTGAGATCCGGCCAACTGAACCTGGCGGCATCGAAGGTCCATCCAAAACCTCGACCGTCCTGCATTTCCATCCCTACACGGGAAGCGAGCACCATCAATTTTTTTGGCACGCAGCCACGGATGACACAGGTGCCCCCGACACGGGACTCCTCAGCCAGCAGGACTTTGGCTCCTTGAGTCGCTGCCACTCTCGCAGCGCGCACTCCTCCGGATCCGCCCCCGATGACAATCAAGTCGTATCTTCTCATTGGTATCTAAATCGTCGCGTCAAGCTCGATTTGGCCCGCGGAACCGAGTATCTACCTCGAGCTCCACGGAGCGAATCCTATATCCCTCCCGTCCAGCTCCGCTTGATCGACGCGGCTGCAAAACTCGGTCTTTCCGTCACCCTGTCGTAGTAGGACGCGACTCGCTCGTGGGACGCCAATTGCTCGTGCAGCCCTAGCATATCGATGCGAGCCAATGTCACCGTCCAGATCATATCCGCTATCGAATAGCTCGTTCCCGCGACAAAGACTGATTGCGACAGGGCTTCGTCAAGATCGTCGAGTTTTGCGTTCAGTTCCTCGACCGCTTTGCCGGAGTCCTTGTACAAAATAGCAGTGTTGCGCAGTCCACTGACACGCTCATACAACGCATCGTAGATCTCCTCGAGGTCACGATTGCTTTCCCGCAGCTCCACGATTCTCTCCAATCGCTTCTCCAGTAGTTCGTCGCCCCGCGGAATGGCGCCGCGGCTATAGCTAATCGCGTGTAGCGGAATGGCGTCTGCCACTGTGAGCCAGTGCTCGGCGGCGGCCCGCTGTCGCGCGTCGCTGGGTAGCCCTTCACCCGTGCGCATTGCAAGATAGCGAAGTATCTGCGCCGAATTGGTCACGATTCTCTCGCCGTCGCACAAGGTTGGCACGACTCCTGCGGGATTGAGGCGTATGTACCAGGGTTCGAAATTCTCGACACCGAATCCGATGTCAACCGCCCGCGGAACGTACGACAAGCCCAGTTCAGCCAGACATAGCCTTACCTTCTGGGAGCACAGAGACATGGGATAGTGATAGAGAACGAGCTTAGTCATTGGGATCCTGCCGCAATGTGAATTAAAGCGAAGGAATTTGAAGACCTTCGGCGGTCATGGCCCTTTGTACTGCGGGACGCGCAAGAACTTTTTTAGCGTTCGAGCGAAGTGCCGGAAAGTCGGGCATGTTGTCGCTGTTGAACGGATCGCGCTTGCTCCACAAATAGAAGACCAGGAGGTAGCCGTCACATAGGCTGAAGGTGTGGCCCAACGCATAGGGTCCATTCCCGACCTTCGCTTCGGCTTGCCTCAGTGCTTCTGTAACCCCCTTGATGCCGACGCGACGCAACCCCTCGATGCACCCCCGGTCTTCGACCATCCGTTCGGGCCTGAAGACGGGCCGAAACGCGATGTGCACCGTGCTCGACAGAAAATTGAGCCACTCATGGGCTAGGGCACGAGCGGCCGTGCCGGCGGCAGGCAGCAAAGGTTTATCAGGTACTTGATCGGCGATGAACGACAATATCGCGGCCGCTTCCGTCAGCACCCGGCCTTCGATTGCCAGGGCAGGTACTTTGCCGAGCGGATTGATGGCACGATAGCTGTCAGTGAGGTTGGCCTGGGTCTTGGTATTAATTTCCGTCGTCTGATACGGGATTCCCGCTTCTTCAAGGGCTATATGACAGGACAAAGAGCAGGCCATCGGACTGTAGTACAGATTCAACATGGCGCGATCTCCCAAGGGCGCGGCGACTTGAGGGCGGCCGGCCGAGACAATTCGACTTCCTTGGCGAACCACTCCCGCGTAGCAATCAGGGAGCTTGGTGCAATATCGTGACCGCCAGGCGTCGCCAGAACCGACGCATGGGCGCCGCTCGCCTCCGCGAGGTACGTCGCGGAGGCGGTCAACAAATGGCGTGGAATGACCCGATCATCTTCCCCGTAAATCATCAGGATCGACAGACCGCGTAAGCGCGCGACCGGCCAAGGCCGCTCCGAGACCAAAGGGCCGCTGATCAGGATCGCGCCACGATATCGATCTGGCTTCGAGAGCAATAACGCACCGGCCGCGGCAGCTCCGTTACTATACCCACATAGCCAAAGATTGGAATCGGGCGACGGCACATGCGTGTCGGTCCAGCTCTCGAGAAAATTGACGCAATCCTTCAAGCTTGATGGATCCGCGACCCCGGGGCCGTGGTTGCGAAACCACGCGTAGCCGCCGCCTTCCCGTAGCATTCCCCGCGGCGTCAACAATATTGCGCCTTCAAACACGGTAGCAAACATCGCGGCCGAACTCTCATCCGATCCGCGTCCATGCAAAAACACCACCACCGGTGGCGTCGCGGTCCCATCGCCGGCCGGTGCTGACTGCGCACCGACCGGCGTCTCGATTTTCATCATGACATCCTGTCGCTAGGTTGCGGGAATAACGGTCTTCTGCCGATACTGACTGGGATTGCGCAGATCGGGCGCGCAATCCACAATCGGTTCGAGCGCTGATAGGAATTCATCGCGCCGATCGAGGAGCCATGGCGGAGTGCAGATCTGGGTGCCCAGGGTCTCGACCGGCTCGTCTTTCAGGAATCCACCGCCATACAGATAAGCTGCTTCAAATAGCGTTCCTGACGGAGTGCGGAAATACACTGACATCATGTAGCCTCGATCCTTCGGATCGGAGCAGTCGGTATAGCCGAGTCCCTCGAGATACGCCTTGAAGCTTGCTTGCGTCGCCTCGTCATCGACGTGAAACGCGATGTGATGTACGGTCCCAGCTCCGAAGCGCCAGGTGCCCTGGGGTAGCTCTGGGTCGTGGACGATCTCGACTATTCGACCGGGTGCGCCGTCGCGGATGCTGTAGGCGGTCTCACGACCTTGCTTGCCGGCCACCTTAAAGCCCATCGCGTCCGTCATGAACTCATGCATTTCGGCGACGTCGCGCGCGCTAATTCTCGTTCCGTAGATGCCGCGAATGGCACACTCGATGGGCACATCGGAACCCGTGTAGGGCGTGCGCGTGTCCTCCGGGACCCCGACCAATTCGTATTCAATTCCACCGGGATGTTTGAATACGAGTCGGTTCGTGCCCAAGCGCTCGATTTGGCTGAAAGGAACTTCAAAACGGCCGAGACGGTGCGTCCAATAGTCCAAGGACGGTTCTGGGACCGACAAGCTGACTGAGCGGACCTGTCCGGAGCCCGGTTTCGCGACTCGCCCATCTTGGCGAAACGGAAAAGTCGTCAGAAGAGTGCTCTCCTCGCCACGCTCATTGCCATAGTACAAATGATAGACCGGGCGCGCTCCATCAAAGAGGATCGTCTTCTTCACCATACGAAGACCCAACAGCTTCACGTGAAAGTCGTAGTCCTCTTGCGCACCGCCTACATTCATCGTGATGTGATGAAACCCAATAATGGGACTTGAACTCATGGCAACTCCTCTTTGCTGATGTCGTCTTTTGATGCTCTGCCACGCCGGTGAACGGCACGCGGCAGACTGCGGAACCAAGGACACAGAGTGCCGGAAGGGGGACATCGTCGCCAAGCAGTCAGATTGAATAGTCTCTAGTCGGAAGACGAATATCACAGGAAGGAGTTCTACACCCGCGTCAGCGCGAGCGTTGCCTTGGCGGCCGCCGAAGCGCTCGGCCAAGTGCTGCCTTCTGGCAAGGGAATATGCGAATTGTGAATGGAGAGAATCACATTCTGGGGCTGGCCGCTCCACGGAGCTATAGACACACTCCCGCACCAGATATGCCGGCCGCTCGCTTTAACGAAGGAGCGTCACGGGGAGGTAGCCAATAACGAGGCCATCTGTGCGCACCAGCCGCTGAGTGATGACTGCGGAGCGTACGGCATGAGTATAAAGGGGGCGCGTTGAGCTCACACATAAATGCGAGGCCAGTTCACTTTGTAGGGAGCGTTCCCCTCGCCGGGGCCGACGATGTGTTCCGAACGATCGGCTCGATGTTCGGCTCGCTGGCGCCTCGGATTCCCGACGGCGAGACCGGGGACCGGTCGCTCTGGATCCAGTTCCAGCGAACGGCCATGGAACAAGCCGTCAATCTGTCGAAGGTCAAGGAATACCAGCTCGCACCAGGCATCATCCAGGCCGTTTACAAAGTTCACGACACCACCAAGCCAGTGGTCTTCGGCGCGTTGCGTTACGCACGCGATGCCATTGACTCCTACCGCCAATTCGCCGCGCTCAAAAATGACGGCCTGATCGCTCCGGGGACTCGATTCCAGGTCGCGCTGCCGACACCGCTCGCGGTCACCGCTGGATTTATCGAAGCCACGTCGCAAGAGCTCGTCGAGAAGGCATATGAAATCCGGCTTCTTGAAGAACTCCAAGAAATCCTCGATGCGGTGCCGCATCGCGAACTCGCCGTTCAATGGGACGTTGCGTACGAAGTCGTCTTCTTGGAGGGCTGGTCCGGGAGCGCGTATTTTGATCGCTCCCGTGCGCGCCTCCTGGAGCGGCTTGCCGCGCTTGGCGACGCGGTGCCGCCTGCGGTGTCGCTTGGATATCATCTTTGTTACGGCGATCCGGGCCACAAACACCTGATAGAGCCGACAGATTTAACCCTCTGTGTCGAGATCTCGAACTCACTCGCGCTCGATGTCAAACGCCCGATCGATTGGCTCCATATGCCGGTGCCCCGAGAACAAGGGTCGCACGGGTATTTCGAACCTCTCAAGAAGCTCGCCACCGGTCCGAGCACGCGAATCTTTCTCGGATTAATCCACTTCACCGACGGGCTCGAGGGATCCCTGCGCAGGCTCAGGGTTGCCGAACAGTTCATCCGCGACTTCGGTGTCGCCTCCGAATGCGGATTCGGGCGCCGTGACCCTCAGACGATCAGGGATCTGCTGATCCTGCATAAGGCGGTGGCGACGGCGGAGTAGACAGCGGCGATATTACCCGGCGCATGGTGCTGCGCGCCAGGAATCTTACGAGAACAGCATTAGAAGTATCAGGGGAGCATGAATGACGAGCACAGACAACCAAGACCTATCGCGCACTTCATCGTCTATCCGACCGAAGGCCATCCTGCTCGCCGCCTTGGCTTCGTGGTGTGCAACGGTCCATGCCGTCGAATTTCCAACTGGGAGCGATGTTCACGTCCGATGGGACAATACCATCAAGTACAGCGACGCGTTTCGAGTGAAGCAGCGAGACCAGTATTTGTTGAGCAGTCCCAATCAAGACGACGGAGATCAGAATTTTGCGCGAGGCGTGATTTCCAACCGATTGGACCTCTTGAGTGAATTTGACGTAAGTTTTCACGACTATGGCCTGAGCGCGAGCGCCGCGGGCTGGTACGACAGCGTCTACAATCGCTCGAATGACAATCATTCGCCCGCGACTTTCAATCCGGTTTCGGTCAGCAATACGCATTTTCCGGCGGACACGAGAGACATCAACGGCCGATATGCGGAATTTCTCAATGCATTCGTGTACGGCAAGGAGTCGATAGGAGAAACGACGCTGACGTGGCGGGCGGGCCGTCATACGCTGCTGTGGGGCGAGAGTCTTCTGATTCCGAACAATGGCATCGCGTACGGCCAGGCGCCGCTGGACATCATCAAGCTGCTGAGCGTTCCCAATACGTTGGCAAAAGAGCTCTTTTTGCCGGTCGCTCAACTCTCAACGCAGCTGCAGATGCCGCACGATGTTTCAATTGCGGCGTACACGCAGTTTGAGTATCGCAAAACACGGCTCCCGGGAGTCGGCAGCTACTTCAGCTTTCTCGACTTCGCGGATGCCGGAGGCGAAAGAATCTTCGCGGGACCGCTGTCGCTGTACCGCTACCCGGACGAGAAACCAAGAAACATGGGCCAGTGGGGAGTGGCGCTGCGCTATTCGTCCGACAAGCTGGGCGCCGATTTCGGACTGTACGCCCTGACCTACGACGACAAACTCCCCCAGGTAGGAATATTGGTGAACCCAAACTTCGCGGTAGGCCGGCTGGGCAACTATTACTTGGTTTATCCGCATGATGCGCACATTTATGGCTTCAGCGTCAGTACCAGTGCGGGCCCGGCGAACATTGCGGGTGAAGTGTCGGTTCGCACCAACACCCCACTCGTCAGCGGGCCATCCATAACGCCCACCATCGCGACATCCAGCAGTCCGTCGGGGGCGATCGGCGAATCGCTCCACGCGCAAGTATCCGTGCTCTATGCCCTGCATTCGTCGCCCCTTTGGCAGGGGGGCGATTTCGCGGGAGAACTAGCCTACAACTCGCGGTTGTCCATCACCCGCAATCCTGCGTCCTTGGATCCCACGACGACAAAAAACGCCATGGGTCTTCGCTTTCTCTTCAATCCTACTTGGTTCCAAGTTCTTCCTGGCGCGGACGTCACCGTCCCCATCGGCGTTGGCTACAATTTTTGGGGCAACTCATCCGTCGTCCAACTCTTCAATGGCGGCGCGGTGCGGGGCGGCGACATCACGACCGGCGCGAACGTGGCGTTCAGGACCGTGTGGAAAGCGAGTTTGACCTACACCAAGTACTTGGAGTTCGGCAAAGCTCACAACCCGGCCAACTTCTACGTAGATCGCGACTTCATCGCGCTGTCTCTACAGCGCACGTTCTGAGGAGTAAGGCTCACATGTTCAACATCAACCATTTTGTCTTGATGACTTCCGCGGTCCTAACAGTGATGGCCGCAACCCCGGTGATGAGTTCGGTATCTCCCGAGGAAGCCGCGAAACTCAAGACCACACTGACTCCATTGGGAGCGGAACGAGAGGGGAATGCCGATGGGAGCATTCCAGGCTGGAATGGCGGATTCACCACGGTGCCGCCCGGCTACAAGAGCGGCGATCCGCGCCCCGACTTCTTCGCCGGCGAAAAGCCTGTGGTGCAAATCACCAAAGCCAATATGGCGAAGTATGCGGACAAGCTCACCGAGGGCGATCAGATTCTCTTGAACAAGTATGCGAGTTACCGCATCGACGTCTACTCTACCCATCGAACGGCGTCTGCCCCTCAATGGGTGTACGACGACACCTTTGAAAACGCCCAGCATGCGACGATCACCAACGATGGATTGACGCTCAAAGGCGCCTATGGAGGAATCCCGTTTCCCATACCGAAAACGGGCAACGAGCTCATTTGGAATCATGAGCTGGCTTGGGCTGGAGGGGCCATCACCTTCAGCTTCAGTACCTACATCGTCACTGACGCCGGCGATTCGGTGCTGTCGTCCAAGGCCACCAATATTCAGCAATACCCCTACTATTTGAAGAACGGGTCGTCAAAGTCGTTTAACGGCACGGCATTCGAGGTCGACAACGTCACGACCGCGCCCCCGTTCAAGGCGGGCGAAGTGATCATGTATCGTGACCCGACGGACTACGCGAGCGGTCAGCGCCAAGCCTGGCAATATCTTACGGGACAGCGTCGCGTGCGCAGGGCGCCTACCATTGGTTTTGACACGCCCAATCAGGAGGCGTCCGGAGTATCGAATTTCGATGAGATCTTTGTCTTCAATGGATCTCCCGAGCGCTACGACTGGAAAATCGTGGGCAAACGGGAAATGTACGTTCCGTATAACTGCAACCGACTCCTGGGAAGTTCCCATGAAGCGATCTTCAAGAACGGACCGGCGCACGTAAACCCCGATCTCTTGCGCTGGGAATTGCATCGTGTGTGGGTGGTGGATGGCACACTGAAGCCCGGCAAGCGTCACGTCATCCCCCATCGGCGATTTTACATCGACGAAGATACCTGGTCGATTCTGCTAGCTGACGGTTGGGATGCAAACGGCAAGCTGTGGAAGCACTATTACGGCTTGCCTTTGCTGGCACCGGACATACCGGGCCTCATCACCATGGCTCACGTGTACAACAATGTGCAGACCGGAGCGTGGGGCATCGCCGCCCTGTTCGAAGCGACGCCCGGTGCGCAGGTGCGCCCCATCGACCCCAAGGATGATAACTACTTTACTCCCGATGCTCTTTCCTCCCGTGGTGTCCGGTAGTTTGCGTAGAGTAAGAGCGCACCGGGGGGTGTGCTTCATTCTCGTGGTCTGCCTGTTGCTTAGCGCCGCGTTGCCTTCGCTGGGGACGTCGCTCGATCCTCTCGACCGGCGCGCGGTGACCATGGCACATCCCGAGCGCGGCGTGCTTCTGTCGGTAGTGACCGTTGGGCGCCGCCTGGTCGCCGTCGGCGCCGCCGGTGTCATCATCATTTCGGATGACTTCGGAAGCACGTGGACCCAGGTGCCAACACCCGTCAGCGTGACCCTGACGTCAGTCGTCTTTGCGAACGAGCGAGTGGGGTGGGCGGTCGGCCACAGCGGCGTCATCTTGGGAACCCAGGATTCCGGTGCAACCTGGACCCGTCAATATGACGGCCGAGAGCTCATTGCGGCTCTCAAGAGTCGTGTGGACTCGGCGGAGCCAAGTGCGAGTGCTGAGACAGAAGAGCTGGATTCGCTGCGGCAAATGGTCGACGACGGACCCGACAAGGCGTTATTGTCGGTTTTCGCGGTAGACACGAAAACCGTGATGGCGATTGGCTCGTACGGCCTGGTCATGCTAACGCGGGATGGGGGCGCACATTGGCAACCCAGACTTGACATAGCGACGGCGGGAAAGGGCAAGCATCTTTACGCCGTGCGGCCCTTGGGCGACAAATTATTCTTTGCCGGAGAAGGCGGTGCCCTTTTTTGGTCCGCTGCGATCGATGCTCCACTGCATTCAATCACATCTCCGTACGCCGGCACATTCTTCGGCCTCCTAACGACATCGCAAGGCGGACTCATCGCATTTGGCCTTCGTGGTCACGCAGTGGCTTCGACCGACGGAGGGCGCAACTGGAGATCTCTTGACGTCGGCGCCGCCGACTCGATCAATGCGGGTCTGCGTCTGTCGGACGGGCGTATCGTGTTAGCGACAGAGTCAGGAGATATTTTCTTGAGCGAGGACGGGGTCAAGCCGTTCCGTGCGGTTACGACCTCCGCACCTTCTCCCTATTCGGATTTGACGGAAATTCCGAACAGTATCGTCGCGGTCGGCTTTCGCGGCGCAGTGCACATCGCGCTACCCGAACCGCATCGCTGAATGGACCGATCGAGCCCAAGGAGTTGAATTTGACGAGTTTCCGACCACCCGATCCCAATCCGGTCATTGGCGACGCAAGCCAGTTCGACCGAAAGTCCGGCTCTTGTCTCGAGCGCCTGATTTTCAATAACCGCTGGATCGTTCTAGTCGCGTGCGTATTGGCGACCCTCTTGCTGGCAATCGCCTGCCTCCATCTGAAGTTGAATGCCAGTTTTGACAAGATGTTGCCAAAGCATCAGCAATACATCGTCAATTACCTGTCGCATGAGCGCGATCTGAAGGGTTTCGGGAACGCCATTCGAATCGCCGTGGAAACCCGCAACGGGACCATTTTCACGAAGGAATACCTGGATACCCTTCGTAGGCTGAACGACGAGGTGTTCCTGTTACCCGGCGTCGACCGGTCCGCCATGAAATCGCTATGGACTCCGGCAACGCGGTGGTCCGCGGTGACCGAAGAAGGATTAGATGGAGGTCCGGTAATTCCCGCGGACTACGACGGCAGCAGCCGCGGCATTGCCACCGTGAAGGCGAACGTCGATCGCTCCGGAGAAATAGGTCAACTGGTGGCGGCAGACTTGCGATCGAGCGCGCTGTTCGTACCGTTGCTGGAGAACAATAACGAAACCGGCAAACCGCTGGATTATGCGGAGCTCTCGAATCAGCTGGAGGTGATCCGATCTAAATATCAAGCGCCTGATCTCGTCATTCATATCGTGGGATTTGCCAAATTAATTGGCGACCTGATAGACGGTCTGCACGAAATACTCTTGTTCTTCGTCGTCGCCGTACTGATTACGGGAGTGATCCTGTTTACTTATACGCGGTGCCTCCGCAGTACGTTACTGGTGGTCGGCTGCTCGATAGTCGCGGTCGTGTGGCAACTGGGATTAGTCGCTCTATCCGGCACTCCGCTGGACCCGTATTCCATTCTGGTTCCCTTCCTGATCTTCGCGATCGGCATGAGTCACGGTGTTCAGAAGATGAATGGAATCATGCAGGATATCGGCCGGGGGACACACCCGTGGATCGCCGCGCGCTACACGTTCCGCCGCTTGTTCATGGCCGGACTGACCGCGCTACTGTGCGACACAGTAGGGTTCGCAGTGTTGGTAACGATAAAGATTGAGGTTATCCAGACTCTGGCATTGATCGCAAGCGTCGGGGTCGCGGCACTTGTGATCACGAATCTGATTCTGCTGCCGGTGCTCCTGTCATTTGTTGGCGTCTCTTCGGCGGCTGCGGAGAGAAGCCTGACGAAGGAGCAGCGGGGAGAGGAGGGCGCGCTGCTACGCTTCTTTGGTCGATTCACCGACAAGCGTTGGGCGGTAGGAGCAATCGTTGGGGGAGCGGTACTTGCGATAGGCGCTACCTGGGTTAGCCGTAGTCTGCAAATTGGCGACATTGATCCGGGCGCGCCCGAATTGCGGCCCGGTTCGCGATATAACCGCGACAATGCATTCATGACGGCCAACTACGCCGCCTCGAGCGACGTCTTTGTCGTCATGATCAAGACCCCTCAATACGGCTGCACGGCTTATGACACGTTGGTCCGGGTCGACACGTTAGCCTCGGAAATCAGGCAGCTGCCCGGAGTGGAGAGCACCAATTCTCTGGCGGAGTTGAGCAAATTCGCGGTAGCGGGAATGAACGAAGGCAGTCCAAAATGGTACGAGCTGGTGCGAACACAAAGCATGCTGAACGCGGTCATCTATCGTGCGCCCCGTGAACTCTTCAATGAATCGTGCAACTTTCTCTCTCTGATCGTGTACTTGCGCGATCATCGGGCCAGCACCTTGACGAGAGTCGTCGATCACGTCGCGGCGTTCGCCAAACAGAATGACACGAGCGATGTGAAGTTCCTCATGGCGGCGGGCACCGCAGGCTTTGACGCTGCCACCAATATTGTCGTGGCGCGTTCAATGACCCAAATGCTGATTCTCGTCTATGCGGCAGTCACCGGCCTGTGCCTGCTCGCGTTCAGGTCTTGGCGCGCAACGGTCGCGGCGATTCTGCCGCTGGCATTGACGTCGGTGGTGTGCGAGGCGCTGATGGTGCTGTTGGGCATTGGCGTCAAAGTGGCGACATTACCCGTGGTCGCCCTCGGAGTGGGCATTGGAGTCGATTATGCGCTGTACACCATCGCCGTCATTATCGCCTACCTGCACGTGGACGCCGACTTGCCTACAGCGGCGCGACATGCGCGTCTATTCACGGGTCGCGTCGTCATGCTGACGGGCTTCATGCTCGCGATTGCGGTGGCGACCTGGGCGTGGTCGCCCATCAAGTTTCAGGCCGACATGGGCATTCTCTTGGCATTCATGTTCGTGTTGAACATGGTGGGCGCGTTGGTGTTACTGCCCGCCATCGGTTTATTTATCATGCCGAAGAAGGAGTCGGCCAACACCGCGGCCGTGCAATCCCCAACGCCCTGGCAAGAAGGTATGGAGGTCAGACGTTAGCCGCAGGCCCGTTCCTTTGAGCTGGCGATATGGCTGACGTCGAGCCGACTGCCAATGCAATCGCACGGCGCAGCCATTCGTTGCCCGGGTCTTTGTGAAAACGCGCGTGCCAGTATTGCTTCACCTCAAACCCCGGGAGTTCGATGGGGGGTTCGACCATGCGCAGCGAGCCGAGACGATCGCCAAGAAACTCAGATGCCTTACCGGGCAGCGTGACGACCAAGTCAGTCTTCTCAACCACAAGAGCACTCAGCAAGAAGCTCTCCGCGATCACTCGCACGTGATTGGGCGGGCAGAGTTCCATGAGGCGCTTTTCGACCTCCTGGTGTATATGACCCAGCAGATGCGAGGAGACCACGACATGGCGGGCTCGCTTGAATTCATGGATCGAC
>Ga0209488_10002610_pt1 | contig 14706 bp, 7 predicted proteins | sample Rivendell_Oct201_8_FD_188349 | JGI IMG/M metagenome (GOLD analysis project Ga0209488, IMG submission 188349) | Vadose zone soil microbial communities from the Eel River Critical Zone Observatory, Northern California, USA -... | ecosystem: Environmental > Terrestrial > Soil > Vadose zone >... | reverse complement strand
ATTCCGGCTTTCACGGAGATGACGCCATCTTGATTTTGCAGAACGCCTTCAATCATGAGAAATGAATTGTGCACGACGACGGTGTGGTCTCTTTCGAAAAGTTGCGGCGTGATGATGATATTTGCTACACCGGTCTCATCTTCGAGGCTCAGGAATACAAATCCTTTCGCGGTTCCCGGACGCTGGCGAACGATGACCGCGCCTGCCACGCGCACCAATGAGCCGTCGCGAAGTGACCCGAGGCGCGACGCAGGTGAAACTCCACTGCGATTGAGGTGCACGCGATGTTGCGTCATGGGATGATGGCCGGTTGTGAGGCCCGTACCATGAAAATCGGCGATCAAGCGCTCTTCGTCATTCATGGGGTCGAGCGGTGAGAAAAGGGAAGAGCGATCCGAATCATCTGTTCTGACGTGCGCTTCGAAGAGTGCCCCTGCGGGACGGCCGGCGCGTTCGACCTGCCACAAAGCGCTGCGGCGGTGCATGCGCGCTTTGCTGGAAATAAAATTCAAAGCGCCGATGCTGGCGAGAACACGCATTTCATCTTTTTGAAGGTGCGGCACGCGCTGTTTTAAATCTTCAATCGAAGTAAATGGCTGACTGTTGCGTTGCGCGAGAATTTGCAGCGCGGTTTCTTTGCGCAGCCCTTTTACATAGCGCAATCCGACACGCACAAGAAGCCCTTCGGCAGATTCTTCGATGGTGCACAGCCATTGCGAACGCGTGATGTCGATGGGCTTGAATTTCAGGCCGTGGCGCTGGGCGTCCTTAATTAAGGTAGCCGGCTGATAGAAGCCCATGGGCTGATTGTTCAGCATTGCGGCGGTGAATGCAGGGAGATAGTGGCACTTCAGAAAAGCGCTGGCGTACGCGATGAGTGCAAAACTGGCCGCGTGCGATTCGGGGAATCCGTACAGCGCGAACGAAGTGATGGCCTGCACGATTTTGTCCTGCGTTCCTCCGATAATGCCTTGATTTTCCATTCCGCGGCGCAGCTTGATTTCCACTTCTTTCATGCGCGCTTCAGAGCGTTTGAATCCAAACGCGCGGCGCAATTCCTCGGCTTCGCCGCCGGAAAAGCCGGCCGCAATCATGGCGATGCGCAAAAGCTGTTCTTGAAACAGCGGCACGCCCAGTGTGCGTGATAGTGTGGATTCGAGCGATGGATGCAGACTTTCCACGGCCTCGCGTCCTTGGCGTCGGTTCAAATAGGGATGAACCATTTTTCCCACAATCGGACCTGGGCGGATGATGGCCACCTGCACCACAATATCGTAAAAACATTTTGGCTTGAGACGTGGCAGGCAGGACATTTGCGCGCGGCTTTCCACTTGAAACAATCCAATCGTATCCGCGCGCTGCAGAGCAGAATAAACTTTCTCATCGTCTTGCGGCAGATGGCCGAGATCGATTTCTTCTTTGTTGTGCGCGCGAATTAACTGGATGGAATCTTCCAGCACTGCCATCATGCCGAGCCCGAGAAGATCCACTTTTACGATTCCCATGTCCGCGCAATCCTCTTTGTCCCATTGCACGACCACGCGGCCGGGCATGGTGGCCGGCTCCAGCGGCACCAGGGAATCGAGTTGCCCCTGGCAGACCACCATTCCCCCGGAATGCTGGCCGAGATGGCGCGGCAGGTCCTGCACTTTCTGGCAAAGCTCAAAAAATTTGAGAATGCGATGGTTCGAAAGATCCAGGCCAGCATCCTTAAATTGCCGTGTGAGCGTATCGTTCGAATCGGTGTATTCCCACGCACTGACAAGACTGGCGAGGCGATTCAGAGTTTCCGGATCAAAGGAAAGCACTTTGCCGATTTCGCGCGCTGCGGATTTCCCGCGATAGGTAATCACATTAGCGGTCATTGCGGCGCCTAGTTTTCCGTAACGTTCATAGACATATTGAATCGCGCGTTCGCGCTGATCGCCGCTGGGCAAATCGAGATCGATGTCCGGCCATTCGCCACGCTCTTCGGAAAGAAATCGTTCGAAGAGCAGGTTCATTCCGACCGGATCGACGGCAGTGATGCCCAGCGAGTAGCAAACCGCGCTATTCGCGGCTGAACCTCGGCCCTGCACCAAAATATTGTTCTCGCGGCAAAAGCGAACGATATCCCAAACGATAAGGAAATATCCGGCGAGATCGAGTTTTTCGATGATCGCAAGTTCACGCTGGATCTGCAGGGTGGCGCGTTCGTTTTGCGCACCGTAACGGTGCATCATCCCGTCGCACGTGCGATCGCGAAGAAAGTCCATCTGCGACTGGTGATTCGGAGTGGGGTAGATGGGAAAAGTGTAGCCAAGGTCCTTCAGCGTGAATTGCAGGCGCGCAGCGAGTTCCGTGGTGTTGGCAATCGCTTCGGGCAAATCCGCAAAAAGCGCGTTCATCTGTAAAGGAGATTTCAAGTAGCGCTCGCTGTTGCAGGAAAGCAAGTGCCCCGCATTGCTGAGCACGCGATGATGTCGCAAGCAAGTGAAGACATCCAGGATTTCGCGCTGAAGAGGGAGCGCGTGGCATACGCCGTTGGTGGCAAGCAGAGGAAGATGCAGAACGCGCGCGAGTTCAATAGCAACCTGGTTGCGGCGTTCCTCTTCGATGGAGAAGTGACGCTGCAATTCGACGTAAACATTTTCGCGGTCGAAAACGGCGCACAGTTGCTCTAGACATCTTCGCGCGCCTTCTCTTCCGCCAGTGCGTAGCGCATACGCAAGCGGGCCTTCGTCGCCACCGGTAAGACAAATCAATCCGCCGCTCGCGTTTTCCAATTCTTTTGTTGCAACAGCGCCTTCACCTTTTGCAGCACGAAGTTTCATCCGCGTAATCAGGCGGCAAAGATTTTTGTATCCTTCGGGAGAAGCGACCAACAGCGGATAGCGCCAGCCCTGCACGCAAGTGACTTCCGCGCCGATATGCGCGCGAATGCCGATTTTTTGTGCGGCCAGATAAAAGCGCGGCGCGCCATAGAGGCCATCACGATCGAGCAGCGCCATGGAAGTCATGCCGAGTGCCGAGCAGGTGCTCGCCAATTGTTCCGGTGTTACAGCGCCTTCAAGAAAACTGAACGCGGAACGAGCATGCAATTCGACATACATCAGTCGTACGCCCCGCGCACAAACCATTTTTCCTGTATTCCGTCATAACAAAAACGATACAAGCCATGCCTGGCTGGAGATTCACCGGAAAAAATAATTTCCAGATCCCAGGCGTCTTCCTGCCACGGTTGGTCCTCCCACCATTGTCCCGAAGAGCGCCAAGGCCCGGATGCTTGAACCACTTTCCCGGAACATCCTTGAAATGAGGCAAATACCGGCTTGTTTCCCTGCAAACGAACACGCGCGGGAACCGGAGGACGGAAAACGTGCAGCGCGATGGTCGGAACATCTTTTTTCGAATGAGGATTCCTGTTTTGCAAATTATTTTTTGTTAAGCGTTTTGTAATACCTCGTGAAGCATTCCTATCGGTGGCAGTAACAGAAAACTTCTGTATATGAAACGCGTCGGGCCGGTGCGAATCAAACAAGTACGGCGAGCCGGCATTCCCTTCTCCAACCACGGCCATGATTCGCGCGATGGTGAGTTCGAGTTTGTCCGGATCGGGCGCGGTGGGAACGAAAAGAGAGCCTTGCGTGACGCGTGCAAGTGAAGACTGCGCCGCCATGTGAATTTTCTGGATGGGCGCATCCGGTGGACTCGATTGCAGCCGCAAGCGAAGCAGTTTCAGCAAGAGTTTGCTGTCGCGCGTAGGAACCGGCAGCTCCATGCTGCAGGAAAACGTGCGAGCGGTTGGCTTGACCCGTAGCAATTCACGCGAAGTGTCGAACGCATTGTCAAAAGAGGGTTGCAGTTCGAAATTTACTTGTACCGCAGCGATGGAAAGCGCGCGCGCGGAAAGCCGTGCGCTCAGTTGATCGAGCAACCGGCCAAGCAGGAACGAAAGAGCTTCAAGATCGTCCACAGCTTCGTCCAGTTCGAACCATTCTTCGAAATGCTGCACAGGTTCGGCGAGCAGCAGCGGGCGTGCGCCTTTTCCACTGGCGATAGCCTGCAAATGAATTCCTTCCTGTCCCACACATTCGGAAAGAGCAAACACCGGCAGAGAAGCGAGTGCTTTACAAGTAGCCACACCCCAACGATTAAACACTTCAGAAAGTTCCTGGCTCGGAGACAACATGCTGACCGGCAGCGTTTCCAGAAAACGGCGCTCTTGGCCTTCGGGAACGATAGTTGGCCCAGGCAGGGCGCGGGCGACGATGCGCGCCGTCTCCACATTCGCGGAAATGGCGACATGAACATCCATGCCAAATGTGCAAGCGCGCGAAGCGATCTCGCACGCGATGGCTTCTGCATCGCCGAAAAGCGTTGTCAGGCCGGAAATATCGATCAGCAGCGTGTGCGGCGCCGCATCCTCAACCCGCGGAGTGATGGACCAGGCTACATCGAGCAACGCCGCGTGGGCCGCTTCTTCGCGAACTCGGCAACGAGTTCGAATCGTGACGTGCGCGAACTGAGTGACGGCGGCTTTGGTCATCCCGCGCGCGACACCGAGAATATCTGCCAGCCGGTTTAACGCAACAACCTGATAAGTGGGCGGCGGCCCATCGATGATGGCCAGTGGCCGGGTGCGAAGTTCTGGTTCGCAGCGTCCGATGGCTTGCAAAGTAAAATTGGGAACGTAAATAGCGGCAAATAAAGCAGCAGGAGACATGGCGGCTAGCGACGAACACGGCGAGTTGGGAAGGCTCAGCCAAAGTTCTGCGTCCTTTCGTTTTGTGATTGATCTTGTGGTGATGGCAGCGGCCAAGCACTGCCGGAAGAATCCACGGAAAGAAAATGATTCGAACACAGACCAAAGCGAACGGTCTCTGCGTCCTGATTTGCAAAAGTTTTTGCGCGGCCGATCACAGCAATATTTTTGCGCCGCGCTTTGGAACGAATCATCTCGGCTGTGCTGATCCATCCATCCAGTAAAGATGCCGGCGAGTGAAAATCGCGCGATGGATACTGGCGATCCTGCAGCGACCAGCGCACGGCTGCTCTTTCCATACGCAGTACCAGGGAAGCGCAGGTTTTTGCATTGGACTCGCGGGAAAGAACCAGCAGGATGGTCGAAGTATTTTCCACCGTGCGCCGCAAGCGGAACCAAAAGCTCAACGGAATCTGGCGAACCAGGCGCGCCGGTGCGCCGCTCAGGTCCACTGCGACCAGGCTGAAGCCACCGCCATGCAGAAGCAAATCCACGGAGCGCAGCGCCTGATCCACATTGCGGCAGCGCACCCAAAGCAGCTGCTGCAAGGAGACGCCGGCGGATTGCGCGCAGCCGGGATCAAACGAATCTTGCGCATCCACCAGCGCGCAGACTTCCGCATTCGCCGTGCGCGCCGCCAAAGCAGTGTGCAGCAGGGAAGTGATTCCCGACGAAATTCCGCCAAAAACTTCCGTCAGGCAACCGCGCGGCAAGCCCCCGGCAAGTTGGTCCACGGCGGCAATTCCCGCGGAAGCGGTGATGGGCTGCGGCTCCTGAAAACGGAACGGTGAAACGACGCGTCCGGCAAGAGCGGACTCGACATGGAGACGAAGAGCGTTGGAGGTGGCCAGCATGGCGTAAAAGGCGAGGCGTGCGGGAGGTTCGCTTTTTGTTCGCCATAGAGATTTTGGCGTGGCACATAGGGTTTGTCAACACTGATTTCAATTTGAAATGTTGAAGGGGAAAAGTTTCCGCGAAGTTTCGCGGAACTGAACTACGCCGCGGTCTCCGCCCGATCTTTGCCACCCCAATAGCTGGGGCTGAGCACGCTCTGTCCTTCCGTCAGCAGCGCTTCTGTGCGCAATTGACGTTTTGCCTTCGACCCGCCCGCCGATTCGGGGACGATGGCCCGTTCGTGCAAGATGCGTTCCGTGGCAGCGACCTGCGGCTCGGCATGAAAGCGCCGCTGAATCGATGAATCACACAAAACGTTGGCCACGGAAAGGAGGCACATGCCCTGATGATGTGCCATCCACGAGCGCACCAGCGTGAATTTTTTACGGTTGAGCGTCATCTTCGGGCCGTAGTCCAGAGCTTCATAGAATCCGTACGCGCCAACGCCGCCGAGTTTCTTCAAGCGTTGCAGGTTCTTCAGCGCGTCATAAGAGCCGGTCATCAGGCTCATAAACGTTGAGTACGGAGAAATCACGACACGGTCCTCGTCCGGCCGGTGCAGGGCCAGCGCCGGAATTCCGAACGCGAAATAATGATAATGGCCATCGCCGCTGAGCAGGCTGCAACCGGATTCGGAAATTCCCCAGGGAATCCTGAAACGCCTCGCGTATTTTTGCTGCGCAGCGACGGCGCTGCGCATATTTTTGTCCAGAAGGGTGCCCGGCGAAGACTTCATCCACAGCGACGGCATCAAGTATTCGAACATCGTCCCAGTCCATGACTGCAGAACGGTCGAGCCTTTGTATTGAACATGCGAACGGTCGAGATGGAACCAGCATTCCTGTGGAATTTCGCCCTTGGCTACTCCCGCAAACACCGCCGCGCGCGCTTCAGATGCCAGTAGATCGTAATGATGTTCGCTGGCAGCGCCTTTCGCAGCGTCAAAACCGATGGTGATCAGCTTGCGCGGCTCATCGTAAACCAACGAAAAATCCATGCCGGAAGCAAGTTCGTCGGAATAAGCGGCGATGCCGTTCAGCGCGGCCGCTGCCTGCGCCGCGTGCTCGCGGCTTGCCGCCAGAGCTTCACGCAGCAACTCGCGCGAAGTATTTTCCGCCGCTCCTTCATGCGCAGCAGTCTCACTTTCGCCGTTCAATGATTCAGCGATTTCAGAATAAATCCGATCGGCACTGGCCAAACTCAGATCGGCGATCCATTTGCTCTGCTGTTCGGTTGTTACGCGCAACATACGGAACTTCGTGGACGCCCAGGGAGCAAAACGCACCGTCAACTTTTCCAGTTCGCAAAGACGAAGATTCAGCTCGGCAATCCAGAACTGCAGATCATCAGAGGATTGATTCGAAGCGCGTACCGATTCGACAAGCGCAGCAACGGATTGTTCCAGCGACGGCAGGGCAGCCAGCCATTCCAGCGGAGATTTGCCCATTTTCGTCACGCTGTCGTCAATCAAGCGGAAGGCCTTGCGAACGTCTCTGGTTCCCACAATCTGCTGAATGAGCCGCGCATGGTCACGGATTCCCATCCACAATTCCTGCCGGAAAATCGGACGTTTCCATTCCTCCAGGCAGGCTTGCTTCAAGGTCCACAGGCAACAAACCAGGTTGCCGTTGTCCACCGTGGAAAGAAAAGGATCGCCAACTGGCTCAAGTGTTCGCGTGTCATACCAGTTGTAAAGATGTCCGTGTGATTTCGCGAGCCGCCGAACGGTCGACCAGGTATTTTCCGTGCCAGCGATAAATTCCTCGACCGTCAGGTATCCCAAATCGAGCGCCGCAACGCGCGCGTTCAATAACAAACCAAGGTTAGTGGTGGAGACGCGGTGCGCGATCAGCCCGCCTTCTTCTTTCAAAATATCTGGAATCAGGTAGTTTTCGTTCTCGTTGCTGAACTCGCGAAAAAATCTCCATGTACGTAGCGCGGAATTGCGCAGCAGCGCTTCGTCGCGCGGCCCGATGCGCAAACCGTCTTCTGGCAGCGGCTGGTCAAGCCAATTGGAAAAGGCGTCCGAGGCGCACCACAAAAGAAGGATCGCCCAGGCCACGACAAAAGAGTCCGGACGCTTGACGGCAAGGAACAAGCCTCCAACGATCGCGAGCCACGGCGTAATTTTCAAATATAGATCGACGGGGCTGGTCTTTTTGCCGCTCGATTCCACTTCTGCGGCGGTTTCCCATTCCAGAAGTTTGTGACGCGTTACCGCCATGCGCGCCGCGGCGCGGATAATCGCATCCAGTGTCACTATGCTCTGTTGCGGCAGGCAAACCAGCCGCATCAACAGATTCGCGTTGGCCGCCGCGAAATCAGAAAACCATTCTTTCCAGAAGCGTGCGGTAAATTTGCCGCTGCCGCTGCGCAAAATTGCCATGGCAAATTGCAAATAGCTGGGTAGCACAAACATTCCCAAAACCGCGAGCGTCCAGTACAGGGCTTTGCCCGGTAGAAACAGCCATCCGCTGATTAAAATCGCCAGCATGGAAATTTCGCTCAGGCTGCGGCGAAGATTGTCCATAATTTTCCAGCGCGAAATCAGATTGATCGGATTGCGTACCACATTTCCGGAATAATCCGGTACGCGCGGGAATAGCCAGAAAAGAATTTGCCAGTCGCCGCGCACCCAACGGTGTTTGCGCTTGCTATAAGCGGCGATACGCGACGGATAATCGTCGATTACTTCCACGTCGGAGAGCAGGCCAGCGCGCGCGTACGCGCCCTCGATCATGTCGTGGCTCAAGATTGCGTTTGACGGGAACCGCCGTTCGACAACTTGCTGGAAAATTTCGACCTCGTAAATTCCTTTGCCGGTAAAGCTGCCCTCGCCGAAAAGATCCTGGTAAACATCGGAAACCGCACGCGTGTAGACGTCAAAGCTTGAATCGCCGGAAAAAAGCGCGGCCAAGCGCGAGCGATTGGCAGAATGAATGCTCACGCCGACGCGCGGCTGCAGAATTCCGTAGCCTTCGACCACTACGTTGGAAACTGGATGTACGACCGCGCGTTGCAGCGGGTGGGCGATGGCCCCCACCAGCTTCCGTCCGCAGTCGCGCGGCAATTGCGTGTCCGCGTCGAGAGTGATCACATATTTTATTCTGCGCAACTGGCTCTGGTCGCCGGCAATCGTGGAAAACCGATTATTTCTTCCCAGCAGCAGATTATTCAGGTCCAGGAGTTTTCCGCGCTTGCGTTCCCAGCCCATCCATACTTTTTCGCTGGAGTTGAAGCTGCGATCGCGGTGAAACAGGAAAAATGCGCCTTTCCCTTCGCTCGCGTAACGGCTATTCAGTTCTTCAATCAGCCGCGCACATTCCGCAGCCAATTCATCGCGTTTATCAAACTGCGTTGCCGCATCGGGCGGATCGGTGAGCAATGCAAAATGAAGGTTGTTATCGCGATTACCCAGAAAGCGGATTTCCAGATCACGTACCGCGCGTTCCATCTGTTCGTGGCTAGTCAGCAGAGTGGGAACCACCACCAGCGTTTTGCTCTCGACCGGAATTCCCTCGGAATAATCCATTTTGGCCAGCGCGCGCGGCTTTACGAACATCACCGCCAATTGATTGGCGATGGCCACGGCGCTTTCAGCGGCCGGCAGCAGAAACAAGGCAACCACCAGGAAGATCGGCACACTAACTTCAGCTCCGACCACCACGGCGGTCAGCAGCGCCACCATCAGCAATTCGATCCCGATCACGTACAAACCGTCTGGCCAGCGCTTCAGGAACTTCGCGAATCTCACCAGCCAGGAATCCTTGATTCCCAGGGCTAGCTCCAATTCTTGCCGGCCCTCGGCACAAAGATAGAATCCCACGTGAGCGCGACGTTCGTTGGCGCGCACATTATTCCCGCGCTGCGGCTGCTTCGCTAATTGCACCGCGCGCCGCGCCACCTCCGCTTCACTTGCGCCGGACTTTTTCGCCAATTCAGCAACTGCCACGCGATAATCAGACTTGGCGGCTTTTTCCATTTTGCGGAAAGCGTCCGCCGGATCCCGCGTCAGGGCCTGCTCGCACAAACTTGCTTCGACGAAAAGCTCATCCCAATCCGTCAGACCGAGCACGCGCAAACTGGCGATCAGCGCGGGCAATGTCGGCGCCGGCGCGGACTCAGTTTTCACAGTGGTTGAAGTTCGCCCCGGCATCGCCAGTTTTCGCGCGTGCGTAGCGACTTGCTCCAGCAGCACTTGACTTAAAAATCCCTTTAGCGCGGTAATTTCCGCGTTGGTTAATTCGATCTCCTCTTGCAGAGCGGCAAGATAAGCCGCCAGTTCTGCCCGGTCAAAAAGAAATCCCGCCGCTTGTAAATAGCGGTCGGCGGCAGCGCGCACGCGCAACCGGCCTTCGCTGCCTGCGCTTGCCAGCACCGGCAGTTCGTCAGCAAGCTTCAGGGCCGAGCGGCTCTCCTCCATACTTTCTTCCAGGATTTTTGTATTTGCAGTCAGGATCCGCCAGTCGTGTTCCAGAACCGCGCCCGAGGCTTGCCTGCGCTGCAAGAACTGCACGGCGCGCGCGATCAACGCTTCCTGCAGCGTCAGGTCTTCGCGCAGAGGTGAGGTAGTTGTGCGGCTAGAACTGACTTGTGCATTTATTCCCACAGTGCGCGCCGCGATCAGGATGCGTTCCATGCGCAGGCTGCGCTCTTCAGCGCCGGCGGAACTTTTCCAATCCGTGGCACCGTCCGCTTCTTCCAAGCGGCTGTTCCATTCCCGCGCGCTTCGCAGGTTCAATATCAAATCAACATTGGTCGCCATGACCGTCTTTCTCCCGAACTACCGGTAACTCGCCGCTTGCATCTCAAACATTTCTGCGTACCGTCCGCCACTCTGCATCAGTTGGTCGTGCGGTCCTTCTTCGGCGATCCTGCCGCCTTGCAAAACAAAAATTCTGTCCGCCATGCGCACCGTCGAAAAGCGGTGCGAAATCAACATGGCCATTTTCCCGCGGGTCAGTTCGGCGAATCGCTCAAAAACTTCGTGTTCGGAGCGGGCGTCCAGCGACGCAGTGGGCTCGTCTAGCACCAGCACTTGCGCTTCGCGAAGGTACGCGCGAGCAAGCGCAAGCTTTTGCCACTCGCCGCCAGAGAGATCGGTGCCGCCGTCGAATCGCGTTCCGAGTTGCTGGACATATCCGTTCGGCAACTTGCGGATAACCTCCTCGGCCAGGCTTTTTTGCGCGGCGGCGCGGATGCGAAAAATATTGTCGCGCTCCTCGATGCGTCCCATAGCGATGTTTTCCGAAGCTGTCAGGTCGTAGCGCATGAAGTCCTGAAAAATGACTCCGATTTCGCTCCACAAATCGTCCAGGTCGTAATCGCGCAGATCCTTGCCGTCCAACAGAATCTGTCCGGCGGTCGGGTCGTACAGACGGGTGAGCAATTTGACGATGGTGGTTTTTCCCTGTCCGTTTTCTCCCACCAGCGCGATGCGCTCGCCCGGAGAAAGCTTGAAACTGACGCCGCTCAGCACTTCGCGTCCATTTGGATATGCGAAGGAAACATTGCGAAACTCGAATCCCAGTCGAATCGGCCGCGGAACCCGGATCGCTCCCGGTTTTGACGAAACCACCGGTTTGACCGCGAAGAAATCCAGAAGATCGCCGACAAACAGCGCTTGATCCGCAATCGTCGAAAATGTCGAAAATACCAGCTGAATGTTGGAGCTCGCGCCAGCGATCGCTCCCGCCAAAAACGTCAACATACCGATCGTGAGAACTCCGGCGACCGTCTGGTAGATCACATACGCGTAAGTTCCGTAGTAACCGAGCGTACCGAGCAACGTCAAAAGCGAACCGACAAATAGGCGCTTGCGGGCAAGCCGAGCCGTCTCTCCATGCAGCCGCATCGCCAGGTTTGTGAAGCGCTCGACCAGATACGGACCGATGCCAAAAAGCTTCAATTCTTTTGCGCTTTCCTTGCTGCCGCCAAGCACGCGCAGATATTCCATTTCACGCCGCGCAGGCGTTTGCACAAAGCTCAGGGAATAGCCGAGGAATGCGAAATGCGTTTCGCCCAGGAACGCAGGCACTACGCACACAATCAGCGCCACCAAAAGCCACGGCGAAAAAAGACAAATGCTGAACGCCAAGCTGGCGGTGGTCACGACTTGCTGGATCAAACGACCGGCTGCTTGAATCATCAGCACCCGGTCAGTGCCTTGCACTCGAGCGCGCTCCAGCTTGTCTTGAAATGTCGGATCTTCGTAGGTAGTGAGATCCAGACGCGAAGCGTGCTGCATGATGCGCACGCTTACATATTTCGCATACTTGTCAGCCAAAACCGTGTCGCAATAATCCGTCACCCGAACCAAAATTGTCGAAATGCAAGCCAGGGCGAATTCCATCACCACCAGCCACCAGAAATAGGTTGGCAGCGCCGTGTGGTACGCTTTGTACCGATAAATCGAATCGATGATGACTTTGGTGACCGCCAACATCGCCAGCGGTAGCAGGGACACGACCAGACGGACGCCGACGTTCGCAACCACAATGCGCGGAGACGCTTCCCAAACCATGCGGAAGATTGGCAAAGTGTTCTGAAGAGCGTTCAGGCGATCTTTCCAGCGGGGCACCGGATTGGCTATTTGTGGTTTCAACGGTTTTTCCCGGAAAAATCTCGTTTCACCTTTGCTTTATCCGTCGCAATTGTTTACACCCTTAGCTGGCAACAGAGGCCGAAAGATGCTCTGCTTTAGTCGCCTTACATCACATGCCAAGGACGAAAAGCTAGCGGGATAAGCGTCGCATTGAACCGTCTAGCGGTACTATAACCAACCCCTGCGACGTCTTCATATATATGCATCCGTAGTACCAAGCAAACGGAAACTTCAAACCGCTTGTTTTGTTATCTTTAGGAGGTCCGAGTTTTCCACCTGGCTGTCGTTTCTTCGTCTGCCTTGTAACTCTTGCCACCGATTCTCTGGAATTTTTTGCTGGCGACAAAGAAGCGAAGGCCTGCGGCCGCCTGAGAGCTAGTTCTGGATTGCGATTCTCGATGTTTCCCGGCGGGAAGCGGAATTCTGCTGTCGACCGTGTTCCGATATTGTGGCGGACGAAGTTTTCTTTGCTGCGGGGCTGACCAGATCGCCGCACCAAAGCAGAATATCCAGCAGTCGCGCGCGCTGCAGGTTGTTCAAAAGCATTTTGCTCATGCAGATATCGAGCGTCCGGCGGGCGCATTCATCTGCAGTTTGAATTTGTTCCGTGGTCGGCAAATTCGAAGCCGTGCTCAGTTGCCCGCGTGCATCCGTTGCATTCAGGAACTCATAACTACGGCTGCAAAAATGATCAAGACAAAGAGCTTCCTTACAAAAGGTAGTAATGACAGGCCGCGCGCAACCGCGCCGATCGCAACGTTCCGGATTATGCATTGCAGCCTTTTCCCCCTGGTGCCCATGGACTCTTTCGTTGCAGCTTTTGCTGACTTTTGATGGCACGAAATTCATCCCGCGGCGACGATTTCAGCCAGTTCGGCAATCTCGGCTGGTCGAAGGTCGGACAGCGCAAGCTTCGTGGATTCTTTTGGAAGCAAGATGTAGGCCACGCTAGTACGCGCGTGCAGGCGGCCGTCTGCAAATTGCGCGACAACTTTTAGCGTCCAGGTCGTCAGCCGCTCGCGAGAAGGATTAAACCGGTCGGCGTCCCACAACGTTAACAATGTGACGACGCGCGCCTCGCGATCCGACACCAGGACCATACTGGCCTTGAGCCCTTTCTGATAGAGGCCAGCCTCCGCCAAGAGTTCCCCTACTTCAGCTGCGATCTCACACTTGTTGTCGGGTTTACTCACAAAGTCCACCCGCAATGTAATCAACTGGGCCGCATTTTGCTCGACCGGTCGTTCGGGAATGTGTCCCGAACTCGAAGTCGTCTTCCGCCGCAACTCTCGATTCAGATACAAAACTCCACCTTCCTCCGCCCACATTCACAAAATTCAGCGTCTGGCGCTGAATTTTTCGATCAGCGCCGGACGCCGCTTCAGGGGCACGCCAGGGGACGTTGGTAGTCCCAGCGTGTAGGTTTCCTTAACCTGCAGGATTCCTATGGCCAGTAGTGATTTCCAAACGGCAAGCGTTTCATTTCGGGAAGGAAATTTGATTGGCCCTCTCCGCTGGGGCCGCCTCAGACGGATTGCTCCATTAACCCTGTCGCAGCTATACTTCCCAGCACTTCGGGGGAAGTATTGGAATTTTTTGCGTTTGACGAAGCCTACGTGGGTCGGCTCCGGGAGGGCGATCCCTCCACGGAAAGTCATTTTGTCGCTTATTTTTCTCAGCTCATTCAAATAAAACTGCGCGCCCGCTACCTTGCGCCTGAAGTCATCGAGGATTTGAAGCAGGAGACGTTTATCCGCGTAATCCGTTCACTACGTTCAGACGGGGGCATCCGGCAAGGCGACCGGCTTGGTCCGTTTGTGAACTCGGTCTGCAATCATGTGCTGTTGGAGCATTACCGTTCCGGATCGAAGAACGTTCCACTCGAATCTGACCACCTGGAGTTGCCGGATAAAGTACTGAATCTGGAAACCTTAGCGATTTCCGGAGAGACCCAACGCATGGTACGAAGCGTCTTGTCGCAGCTGCCGCGGCGCGATCAGGCGATTCTCCGTTCGGTCTTTCTGGAAGAAATGGATAAGGATGATGTTTGCCAGCGATTCGGCGTCGGGCGGGACTATCTCCGCGTGCTGCTATATAGGGCCAAAGAAAAGTTCCGCGCCGCGATGCGCGGCGTAACTTATTTATAATCAGTGTTTTAGAAACTTTTTCAGAAATGGGAAACGAATCGACGCTTTTTGACACTACTTCGCGAGGTGGATCGACACCCAATGGACCACGACTTGGCGGTGAAATCGCAAGCCTGCGAAAAGTATCTGCTCGGAGAGCTCTCGCCCGACCTTCGCGACGCAGGATAAGCCGCACTACTGGATTGAAGATGCGACCATTACCACCGCCAACTCTTTAGCGCTGCTTTCGCGCGCTTCGCTTGCCGCGCCGCCGATGGATGGACGCTTACTGGTGGTTGGCGATGCGCTGGCGGCCAGCACTGATTTTCCGCCGCTCC